>Ga0123355_10004284_pt1 | contig 20741 bp, 16 predicted proteins | sample TergutEmb28metaG_3_FD_89872 | JGI IMG/M metagenome (GOLD analysis project Ga0123355, IMG submission 89872) | Embiratermes neotenicus P1 segment gut microbial communities from Petit-Saut dam, French Guiana - Emb289 P1 | ecosystem: Host-associated > Arthropoda: Insects > Digestive system > Gut ...
TAAGAACGCCGGGCGTACCGGGGTATTTATCGGCATAAGCTCTTCTCACAATTTCTGCACCCGCATCCGAAAGGTAAATAGTCCCTTGTTCCGACACCTGCTTGGCACCATCCATACCGTCCAACTTGTCACTTAAAGGCGATTTAGTTACACGGTTATACACGGCCTGTTTACTTACACCTAGTTCGTTTGCCAATTCCTTAATCGTTATCATCGTCTTGCCCCCTGCTTCAGCTTCCAAAATTTTCATGCCATATCATACGCTATATATATGTTTATAGTTTACGCATTTTACAGTGTAATTTCAATAGGTAATCGTAAATAATCATAAATTTGTATAAACACTATCACATTATGAAATTGTAAATTTTACGTTTCAGGTAATTAGTGTCACTAAGCATCTGAGAAAATGCAGAAAGGGACAATAGATGTAAGCAATATAAAATCCTGGATTATAGGTAAGAATATTTTAAACACACAGAAGGATCCTAGCTTATTATCGGGACGGATAGTAACGTGAGACAGCGTCTTTCAACCGCCTAAGCCCTTCATATAATGTATCCCTTGCACAAGCAATATTTATACGTTGAAATCCTTCGCCTCCGGCACCAAATATGGGGCCATTACTTAACCACAGCTTAGCCTTATGGGAAATAAATTCATTAAGTTCCTCTGACGAAAGCCCAAGTTTTCTAAAATCCACCCAAACAAGATATGTGCCTTCTGGTTCAATTATACTTATTTGTGGTAATTCCGTTGCTAGATATTGGCGCATAAAATTTAAATTGCCAGTCAAATATTCAAGTAATTGCTCCAACCACTCTTCTCCGCCACTGTATGCAGCCTGGCAAGAAACAATGCCAAGGGCATTGCTTTGGCTTAGGCCGCTTGCAGCAAATTCTGCTAAGAATGCATTGCGTATTTCAGCATTCGCAATAAAAAGGTTTGCAAGTTGCAATCCTGCCAAGTTGAATGTCTTGCTTGGGGCGGTACAGGTTATGCAGATATCTAAAAACGCTGGCTTTAGATCCGAAAAAACAAGCTGAGTATGTCCCTTATATATAAGGTCTGCATGTATTTCATCCGCAATTACAATCACGTCGTGTTTCAGGCAGATGTCCCCAAGTGTAATCAATTCTTCCCTGGTCCATACGCGCCCAATGGGATTATGGGGACTGCAAAGTATAAACAATTTTACATTCTCTTTTATGATTTTGTCTTCAAAGTCTGCAAAGTCTATCATGTATTTACCACTTTGCAGCGTAAGTTGGTTGGCAACAAGTTTACGCCCAAGGGTGTTTATGGCATTCGCAAAAGGATGGTAAACTGGCTGCTGTATCAAAATGCCATCTCCCGGTTTTGTTACTGCGCGGATTCCAATATACAGCGCTGTCACAACGCCTGGCGTTTCTATAAGCCAATCTCTCTTTATCTCCCAATTAAAACGGCGTAAAAACCAATTTTTTAAAACATCAAAATAGGCATCCCCTGATTCGGAATAACCAAAAATGCCATGGTCAACTCTATCCCGCAGTGCATCGGCAACACAGGGAGGTACTTTAAAATCCATGTCTGCTACCCAAAAAGGCAGCGCGTCATGGGGCTTTCCGTGTTGTACTGCAAGGTCATGTTTAACACTATCGGTGTTTTTGCGGTTTACTACTTTGTCAAAGTTGTAGTTCATAGCATCCTCCTAATTTTAGCGTGCTAAGTGCTTGTACATGTATGATACATTATAATGATGTAAAAAAGAAGCGATAACTGAAATACTTGCGAACAGCAATATACCCTGCGCAGAAAAATGAAAGGAAATACAATAAAAAAACTGTATTAGCGCTCAACACCAATACAGTTCCTTCTATATACTAACCATTTACTGTAGTTGCTGCGGTAAGTTTATCCTATCGCCAACTTGTATGTGGTTAGCATTGGTAATGTTGTTATAAATACGAATTTGCTCTGCGAGTGCATGTATTTCAGATGCTGTACAAGGGCCATAATGTAAACGCGCAATAGAAGATAGGCTTTGGCCACGTTCAACTGTATGGTATGCTGGAATTCTCAGTGGGTTTTGTGCCACGGCTTCTTCACCATTATCATTGTTTTCACTAGGCTGTGCGTCATTATTATCGCCAGGTTGCTGTGCATCAAGATTGGATTGTACCACAATTTGCGCATTTAAATCAGCAATGGTTCTTTCATGAGCACTATTTAAGCCCTCAAGTTCAGCAATACGGTTGAGATTTCTTTGGGTGCTTGCATAAGCCTCTTCCATGCTGGCCACTTGCGCCTCAAGTTCTGAAATGCGAGTACCCCTGGATGCACGGCTAATTACCAAAAACACCATAAGCAGTAAAACACCTAGCGCCAGCCCTGCCAGTATCATCCGCATTGGGTTTAGGCCTTCGCCATCTTCATCCGCATGTGCGGCCACGTCTCTACCACCAGAGGTATATCCACCACGAGTAGGTCTGCCTTCATCACGGCTTTGGCGGCCTCGTGATGCAGAAATTAACTCTCCAGGGTCATAACGCTTGCGGAAGCTGTCGTATGCATCTTCCGGCGGGTACGTGGCGTGCTCTTCCATCTGCTGATGATCTGGAGGCGGGGCAGCCATTCTGCGCTGTGTTGGTACACTTGCGCGTACCGCAGGTCTTGGATCCGGGTTTGATGGTCTTCGGCTTTCTCTACTTCTGTCTCTTGCACGAACTTCCCGGATACCTGCTTCAAAAAAGTCCTCGTCTGGATCAATCTCAGGTTGGCGAGATACAGTTGGACGTTCACGTCTTGGGCGACGCTCACGCTCCGGTGCAGGAGCAGCAGGAGGTTCCGCCGGTGGGGGCGGCTCACGTCTGCGTGCAGGCTCTCTCGCTGGCGGGCGGTCAAAACCTTTTACATACGCGCTTGGCTCCTCTGTAGTGTCAATATTATCGTCCATTAAACGCCCAATCGGCGATATAGGCGCTTCATCGTATTGATCATCGCTGGTATCATCAAAATCATCTGACAGATGTGCGCCTCGTCGTCTGTCATCTGCATCGGGGGGATGTGATTTGTTCAATTAAATTTCCTCCTTTTAAAGGATTGTTTCTACAATTGTAGTTGTTTTCCAAAAAAGTGTCAATATCAGGGTTAAATCGACAGTAAAAATATTGCCGAATGTGGTATAATTTCATAAAAAGATATGGAGTGTGGCTATGCGCGCTAGAAAAAAGAAATGGGCCCCTGAGGAACTTTTAAATAATCCGCGTATTTTGCGCGATCTTGAGCTGTATAAAGGGCAAAGCGTCAAAGGTTGCTTTAAAAACGGTAATCCGATTTATGTAGAAATAGGCTGTGGAAAGGGTCGATTTATAACAGAAACATCGATTCGGCATCCGGATATTAATTTTATTGCAATAGAGCGCGAGCCAACAATTTTAGCCGCTGCCGCAAGACGTGCCGAAGCACTTTCCGCCGGTTCATTAATTTTTATGCTAGCAGACGTGGATGATTTGCTGGAATATTTTAAACCAGGAGATATATCCCGGTTATATATTAATTTTTGCGACCCTTGGCCGGGCAAAAAAAAGTGGGCTAAGCGTCGCTTAACCCACGATGGCTATCTAGCCAAATATGAAGAATTACAAATTCCTGAACTGTTTTTTAAAACAGATAATATCGTATTATTCGAATCTTCATTAGAAAGTTTTAGCCGAAAAAACTGGATACTGCAAAATGTGTCTTTAGACTTGCATAACTCCAAAATGGAAGACAACATTATGACAGAATATGAAGAAAAATTTTCTCCCCATGGGCCTATTTATAGATTGGAAGCATATCCTAGAAAATTGCATAGTATGTAATATAAAAACAAATCCAGTTGGTTAGTGTGGCTAACCAACTGGATTGTAGTAAAACAGGAGGTACCTATGCTAAATAACAGGCGCATTAAAAATCGCATTTTACAAGCACTATACCGACCAAACACAGCACGCAGGCAATTTATCTCAATGAGTGCACAAGATTTTTTAAATGAACTTGATACAAAAATAGAAGAAAAAATTACGCCGCTGCTTGCCGAGCTATTTGACGATTAACCAATACTAGTGCGTAGCCGCCAATTCTAACGCGGCTTTTACAGCACGCTGTAAAATATCTGTTGTAACCGGATAATCCGTAGCCGGATCAATGATTGCGGATTGATGTCTTAGTATTTCATCTGCTAAATCATACATGCGTGGCTCGAATAGCGGGAAAAATATCCGCTGTATTTCTGCCATATCTGTCATGTAAATTTCTAGTATCTCATTTTCGCTTACAACTACGCGAACTTCTATCGGTTTGTTATTGAGTATAATGGTAGATGCATATGTACCGGGTGTAAATCTGTACAATTCAGGTTCATGTAAATTTGCATCCGGCCCAGATCTTGGTAATAGAAATATAAGCGCCAAGATAACCAGAATCAAACCTGCAAGTACTATCGCTCCTACTTTTACCAAATCTCTCATCTTTAGGACAAAAAATTTTGTTCCGCCCACAAGCTACTTCCTTTCGCAACATTTATGTATTTTTATATGTATGTATAGGGTGGTCGGAATATTACAAAAGTAATTCCACCACCCTAAAAATAATATTGGCAGAAAACCCGGCACAAACGCCAGCAATCGTGTGGAACAAAATTGACCTGCCTGCGAGTGTGGGAAAACCCAAGTTCTCCATCATGGCTAAGTGGGTGCTCATAAATCCGCTCCAGCACATGAGCATTCCAACAATAACCGCAACATCTCGCTGGCCAATAACCCCATCAGCTATAAGCACCGGAATAAGCCCCATAGAAGCCCCTGCCGAACCAAGTGCCGTTAACGGCACTGCAATTGCTCTTGTATCTGTAAATCCAAATAACGGCCTAATTATAAATGCAAGCCTTTCGCCAATGGCGGGTATAAGCCCGACACCTTCAAATGCAGCACCTGTAAATCCATAAGCAGAGGCGTTATTGGTCAAAATTAAAATGACAGTACATATAATAAGCACCCCTGGTGCAATGGATAATCCCATTTTTACGCCTCGGTGCCCACCACCTAAAAGTGCTTCCATAATACGGTTAAACGGCGTGCCTTCTCTTGTAGTACGGTAATTAACAATGTCAAATTGTACACCGCCTCCAGGCACTGCATCCTCTGTCTTACCAAATAATTTTGCAGTATGGTGTATCATAAGCCTAACGCTAACGATGCTACCAATAAGTGCGCCCAGCTTACCAATGACAAGAGACAAAAAAAAGGTTTGCCCATCCGGCGATATGATCCCTGCTACAAATGCAGTCAGTATAAGCCCCATGCCAAAGGACGTGCCAAGGTTTGTAAGCACGGGAATTTGATATTTTTTAAAATATGTGCGATACCCTTCATTGTCTGTAAGCGTCAAAATTGCCGGATTGTCAGAAAGATAAGTCGTAAAAATACCAACAACACTAGCCCCCGGCATACCATATACAACGCGTACAGCCTTTGATAGCAACTTGTTAGCAATTGATACCACGCCAAACTCCATAAACAGTTCGGAAATTGCACCGGCAATAATTGCAATAGCCATTATGTAAAACACAGTATCCATAAGCAAAGCATAGGCGGTGTTTATAATGGTGTTAAGCATGTTTGTGCCACCCATCACCCGGCCTATCACACCAAAAAAGGTAAAAAAGAATATGATAAACAAAATGCCTTCAAGAGAAATGGCCTTTTTTACCAATTCAAACGCCTCCTACGTCCAACTCCTCAAACGATTGATTCAAGTGGTGGCGCTACGCCACCACTTGAATTTAAATACTCACTTTTTACTAAAAGAAAATTTGTTCTCCTCACCGGATAAAAGCCGATGAATATTTGCACGATGTAAAATCCAAATCAATAGGCAAAGCAGTGTGGACAAACCAATTATTTCCATTTCATAGCCAAATATAAACATCAAAATTGGAACCGAAAGGGTAATAAGCAAGGATGCTAATGATATAAACCGAGAAAGTGCCACAGCGATAAATCCAAGGGCAAAGGATATTAACGCAACGCGCCAGTCCAGCATAATGATCAGCCCCAGTGCGCAAGAAACACCTTTGCCTCCCTTAAATTTTAAGTAAAATGGGAAGGAGTGTCCCAAAACGGCACCAATCCCAGCATATAATCCAGGTACTACCCAATTGGACGCAAAAAATGTACCACCAGCATCTATGCCACTATAAATTAAGGTTGCCACAGTAAATGCAAGCGCAGCTTTTAAAACATCCACAATAAAAACGACGGCGCCCTTTTTTATTCCTAAAATTCTATTGGTATTTGTAAACCCGGCACTTTTACTGCCATGGTCGCGGATGTCAATGCCGGACATTTTCCCAACAAGATAGGATGTTTGAAACAGTCCAAACCCATAACCAATTAACAAGCAAACGATACGAAACAACGCATACACCACCTATTGCAATTTTTCAAGTGGTGGCTCTCCGCACCCACTTAAATTTTATTTTACAAATGCTAAGCTTTTTCTCCACGTTCGCGCACAATAAATCTAACGGGTGTGCCATCAAAGCCAAAGGCTTCTCTAATTTTATTCTCCAAATATCTTGTATATGAAAAATGCATCAACTTCTTATCATTTACAAAAAGTACAAAAGTCGGCGGCTTTACAGAAACCTGTGTGCCATAATAAATACGCAAAGGCTTTCCTTTATCAGAAGGCGGCGAATGCATGGCCGTTGCTTCTAATATAACATCATTTAGAACACCTGTAGAAATCCTTAATGCATGGTTTTGATAAGTTGAATAAATAAGTTCAAAAAGCTTAGGCACTCGCTGTCCAGTTAAGGCAGATATAAATAACTTAGGCGCGTAGGGCATATACTTTAATTCCATCTCCAGGTTTTTTGTAAACTCCCGCATTGTCTTGTCATTCTTTTCAATTTTGTCCCATTTGTTTACGGCGATTATGGCAGCTCGTCCGCTTTCATGGGCGATACCGGCAATTTTTGTATCCTGGTCTGTAATGCCCTCGTCCGCATCTATTAAAAGAACGCATACATCGCATCTTTCTACAGCAGCGACAGTGCGTAACATGCTGTAGTGTTCAATATTTTCCCTTATTTTGCTTTTACGTCTAAGCCCCGCAGTGTCAATAAAAATATAATCATGGCCGTCTCGGGTAACGTAGGTATCAATTGCATCCCGGGTCGTGCCGGGTATGTCACTGACGATAAGTCGTTCTTCTCCCAAAATTTTATTTATAAGCGACGACTTTCCCGCGTTTGGTTTGCCAACGATGGCAACACGAATGCGGTTATCTTCTTCATCCGTTTCTTCATATTGTGGAAAATGTGCAATAATTTCATCCAACATATCGCCCAAGCCAAGGGCTTGTCCAGCAGATATGGGAAGTGGGTCGCCTAATCCCAGTTCGTAAAATTCATAAAGTTCATGGTTATCCTTGGTAGGGGTATCTACCTTGTTTACAACAAGAACCACAGGTTTTTTAGATTTGCGTAAAATGTCTGAAACATGTCTGTCCGCATCCATAATTCCGCTTTTTATATCTACCAGAAATAAAATAACATCAGCACTTTCAATAGCGGCTTCTGCCTGTCTAAAAATATGCTTAGTTATAAAATCATCTGTATCAGGGTCTAGGCCGCCTGTATCTATTAATGTAAACTCGCGGTTAAGCCACTCTGCATCCGCATAAAGACGATCCCGGGTTACACCAGGGGCATCATCCACAATAGCTAGGCGGTCGCCTAATATGCGGTTAAAAAGTGTAGACTTGCCCACATTGGGACGCCCAACAACGGCAACGATTGGTTTTGGCATATAAAACTCCTACTTCTTTAAAGATTTGACATAGTCTAAGATTCAGTCTATCATAAATTCCAAAGAATATCCACGTATTTATATCGTATCTGAAAGGATGAAAACACATGTCCAAAGTAGCCGAACTTTTTATTAAGTTAGTAAAGTACGACACCCAGTCTGACAGCCGATCCGCCACATCCCCATCCACCGCCAAGCAAATGGACTTTGCCCATATACTTGCAGATGAATGCCGCAAAATAGGCTTGTCAGATATTGAAGTAGATAAATATGGTACTGTAACCGCAACCTTGCCATCTAATTCATCCATCAAAGCATCAACCATCGGCTTTTTAGCCCATATGGATACATCCGAAGACGCATCCGGTTATCAAGTAAATCCCCGCATCGTCAATGCATACGATGGTAGTGACATTCCTCTAAATAATAAAATATCATTAACTCCTGGAGAGTTCCCAAGCCTAAAAAAGTATATCGGTCAGGACTTAATCGTTACAGATGGCAGCACCTTGCTGGGTGCCGATAACAAGGCAGGCATTGCAGAAATTTTAATTGCAATGGAATACCTATTAGCCAACCCAAGCATACCTCATGGCAAAATCCGCATCGCATTTACCCCGGATGAGGAAATAGGCCATGGCGTAGACTTTTTTGATGTGAAAGCTTTTGGCTGCGATTTTGCATACACTTTAGACGGTGGTGAAATTGGCGAAATAGTAACAGAGTCCTTTAACGCAAGCCAAGCAAGGCTTACGATAATAGGAAAAAGCGTTCACCCTGGCACAGCAAAAGGTGTGATGGTAAACGCCGCATTAATTGCCGGGGAAATTATTAACATGCTGCCAGAAAACGAAACCCCCGCAACAACAGAAGAATACGAAGGCTTTTACCACCTAAGCGACATAAGGGGCGGCGTAGAAAGTGCGGAGCTAACATACATCCTACGCGACCATGACGCAGCTATTCTAAAAAAGCGCGAAGCATTTATGGCACAGTTAGTGGATAAACTTAACAAAAAATACGGTGACGGCACTATTACCTTAAAACTTACAGAACAGTACCGCAATATGAACGAAATTTTAAAAGATATGCCAGAAATTGCTCAAACAGCGAGAAATGCAATAGAAGAAGCAGGCATAACCCCAATAGTGCGTCCAATAAGAGGTGGCACAGACGGATCCCGCCTAACATTTATGGGACTGCCCTGTCCAAATATTTTTGCAGGTGGACACAATGCCCACGGCCCTTATGAATATGTACCAATACAGTCAATGGAAGCTGCTGTGCAGGTTGTAATTAATATTGCAAAAGCTGTTATAAAAAGTTAAATTTATTCAATTGACAATCCCCTTTATCCGTTATATAATCCGCCACAGTTGTGGCAAATACTAGGGCTGGCCTTATACCAGCTCTATTTATAATTTTATGAGGTGAAGAAATGGCAGAAAAGAAAACTGTATTAACATACGACGGATTAAAAAAGCTAGAAGAAGAGCTACACGAGCTAAAAGTAGTACGCCGTAAAGATGTTGCAGGCAAAATAAAAGAAGCCCGCGGCCAAGGCGACCTTTCCGAAAACGCAGAGTATGATGCCGCAAAGGAAGAACAGGCAGAAATTGAAGCACGCATTGCAATAATTGAAAAAATGCTGCGCAATGCAGAAGTAATAGATGAAGAAGATCTAGATGGCGACACAGTCCGCATAGGCAGCACTGTAAAAGTTTTAGATATGGAATATAATGAAGAAATGGAATATCTCATTGTCGGCTCCACAGAAGCAGATCCAGTGGGCGGGCGTATTTCCAACGAATCACCACTTGGTGAGGCACTATTATCACGCAAACTTGGAGATATTGTAACCGTGGACGCACCCCAAGGCCAAATTAAATTTGAGATTTTAGGTATCGCTTAAAAAATCCGAACCCTGCGGCCATTTAAATGAAGTCTGACCGCGCCATCACGTGTATCAAAAATTTTATTTTCAGTTGTAACAATATTTTCATAGACTTGTACATGTGCGGCGTTTACGCCGCACTTTATATTTATAGCTGTTTCTCCAAACTGTACATACAGCCCAACGCGCCCTGCCGGGTGTAGCTGCATCCACACAGCCTTTCTATCGGCAATACGCACAGTACCGTTATAAATACGCACAATTTCTACATCTCGCCCATACATAAGCGTTGCCACTTCTTCAAAAAAATCATAACGTACATATAAAACAGAAATTCTTTCCGTCAACAGTAAAAGCCTGTGGGCATCTTGTGGTCTTGGCGGCTCGATTAAAACAAGGCCATTCGCCTTAAACACACCATGTCTGTCTAAGTACTGCAAAAGCGTATGCTCGCTACCACGTGGCGCGCCCGCAATAAGTACATCCCCTCCATGCCTTAGCACGGTATAATTTCCAAATGTGCTAAGTTGGGTTACATAAAGTCCGCGTGGGTTATGCCTCACAAAAACCGCCGCAATCAAAAGCACCACGGTAAAGCCAAAAAGCCTTAACCTTCTGCGAAACACCTCCCCAAATCCGTTAAACGCATATACAAAACTAAGTAGAACCGCCGCACCAAGCCCCGCAATAATCAGATTTCCTCCACCTGTAAGCAGCATCGCATGGGGCAGCTCAGAAAAAAAGCCACTAGCCATCTCATAAAATCGCAAAATATAATATACTGTTCCAATTAAAAATCCTGCGCCTGTAATCCATACCAGCCCAAGTAACCCCACAATAATTCCCAATATCAAAATAATGGCAGCCGTAGGGCCAATCACAAGGTTACCAACTATGCTGTACAGTGATATTTCATAAAAATGAAACCCAAACACAGGGTATGTAGAAACCGAAGCGGCAATACCCACCGCAAACCCCCGTCTAAACTTACCAAATCTGGGGAAGCGAGCCTTAGCCAGCAGCCTATCTATTGCAGGGGATAGTATGCCAATGCCAAACACGGCAACAAAGGAAAGCTGAAAGCCTACATTAAATAAAAAAAGCGGCTCGTAAATTAAAAGAGCGACACCTGCCCAAGATACTGACACCAAAAGATCATAATCCCGGCCCAGTATTTTGCCAAAAATCAAAAGGCCACCCATTGTAACCGCCCTAACCGTAGAAGCCGATGCCCCGGTCATAAGGCAGTACAGTACCATAATCACAAGCACAATAATACTAGCCCGGCGCTCCGACAAAAACACACCCAAAAAACCGCTAAAGGCCATCATTAAAATACCAACATGCAAACCAGAGATGGAAAGTATATGAAAAATCCCCATTGTGCGATATTGGTCTGCAAGATCTTGGTCAAGTCTGGCTCTGTCACCCAGCACCATCGAGCGAAGGATGGCAGCCTCTCGCGGCGGAAGCAGCGTGTCGTATACGGCGGCAATTCTATCCCGCACCATTCTAAGCACAACCGTTATGGATAATTGTACCTCTCCCAGTGTAACCGTATCTGGCCAAATGGTTGCATCAATTTTTTGCGATCGTAAATGTTGAAACTGATTATACCCGCCGGGGTTCTGTGGTAGGCTAAGTGGACGTAGTTCCCCGGTCATAATAATCTCCTGTCCAAGTTCCGCCTGGGGCATATGTAAACGAATATACGCCATAACCTGCATACCGTTATCCAGCCGCACAATCACACGCTGGTTACCGCCCGCAGTAATGCCAACATCCTGCACAATACCAGACAATGTTACATACCCAGGATAAGTAGTATGACTGTGTAGGCTATGTCCAGCTCGCCAAAACCCAAGTGCCAAAAATAATACAAAAACAAATACCGGCCCATACTTATAGCCGCGATAAAGCAAATAGCATAAAAAAAGGCCCAGCAAAATAACAAGACCAAAAAGGGGCAAACTGCCATATGCCCCTAACACAATGCCACATATAAGAAATCCAAATATCCAAAGTACCGGACGCGTCATGATGCCGCGCCCTCATCCTTATCATCTTCTGGAATTGCCGCTACAAATCCAACCATAACAGTTTCATCATACTCAAATCCCCGGTCAAAGTACGGCACACCATGGAAAGACTCTTGTCGTGCCGAGTCTATCAAGAAAAATACTTGCCGCACCGCCGGTGGAGAATTTTCTAACACGGTATTAACAATAGACGCAATCATAAGCTGTGCCGCCGCAGAGCTGCCAGTAAAGTTTGTAGAAAATTCGCTGGAGAGGTTTACATAAACGCTGGTTAATGTTTCATCCGCAGGTATAACTCTAACGCGAGTCTCCTCCGGTATTATGGAATACGCACTGCTAATAAGGTGCTCAAGGGCAGTGCGCTCACGCTGCTGTATGTCTGCCTCTGTCACGCTGTAATATTCACGTACAAGCCCCTCACCAGATTCATCTATTAAATACAAGGTAATTTGTATATTAGCCAACCTGGCATAACTAATTTCCGGCGCATTCGCAATCGTCTCTGTCGACTCTATCCATTCTCTGCCGTTCACACGTATCATCACCTCATCAACATAAGGCAATCCTACAAGTGTTAATGTAAGTGCAGACCTAAACAACGCCTCTTGCACCGGTGACATTTCAAAATATACTTCTCCAAAATCAATGACGGCCATACTGTCCGCAAAATCTACCCATAGCAAAAAAGGTAATTCCTCTTCTGCATCATATATGGTAGTAGGCCAAGTGGTTGTTAGGTTGTTATTTTGCGGCAATCGTTGCAAATGCCCCATAGCCATAAGAATCAAGTCCAGTGTGCTGCCCTCCGGCCAGGGACGTTCCTCCCAATAAAGCCGCCCCTCTGCTGGGCTAAAAAAATAAACCTGCATCTGTGACGATTCACCAGAGTCATATCCCTGCTCACGCAATTGCAGTACCAGTGCAACAATGCCTGCCACCACCAAAACAACCGCAATAATTATCACTTTAATATATTTTGTATTGCTAAAAATTTTCACTGATATCACCGCCTTAAAGGTAGTCTAACCACAAATATAGTGCCTTCATCCATCTTAGATGACATGCGGATGCTGCCATTATGCAAGAGCACCGTCGCCCGAGAAATTGCAAGCCCAAGGCCCGTTCCGCCGGTTTCTCTATCCCTTGTCTTATCTACACGGTAAAAGCGGTTAAAAATCTTGTCATGCTCTTCTTCCGGTATGCCAATGCCTGTATCCTGTATGGTTATGAGTGCGTGTTGGTGGTCCGAATCTACAATAACTCTAACAGTGCCCCCTTTGGGGGTATATTTTATGCCATTTTCGACAATATTGGAAATAGCCAAGCTCAGTTTAATTTCATCCGCATCAAGTTGCACCGGGCGTTCGGCTTCATATATCAACGCAATGTTTCTTTGCTCTGCGAGGGGTGACAGCCGTTTTAAGATTTCTTCCACTAGTAAATTAAGATCTAAAGGTAAGGCATTTATTCCAAGATCTCGCTGGTCTACCTTTACTAAGGCCAATAGGTCGTTTGTGATATTAGTCATGCGGTCTACTTCCGAGTTAATGTCATGCAAAAATTCTCGATACATTTCCTCCGGAGCTGTTTCTTGCAGCAGTATAGATTCACTAAGTACCTTAATAGCAGAAAGCGGTGTTTTCATTTCGTGTGAAACATTGGACACAAATTCTTCACGAGTTTTTTCTACCTGCTCCAGCTTCTCGGTCATATTGTTAAACGCACCAGCTAATATTGCATATTCATCTTTACCACTAACCGGGATGCGTAATGAAAGTTGTCCTGTAGCCATCCGCTGTACAACATTCAAAACACGTCTAAGAGGGGCAATAAGGTGATAGCTAATAACAAATACCAAAACCATAGACAGCAGACCCACTAAAAGGGTGGTAAGTAACAATGTCGTCCGTATTTCCGACAAAGACTCAAAAATATCTTCTACCGATGAAACAAAAAGAACAGCGCCCACACGGCCACTATCCACATCTCTAGCACTCACAGCGATATTAAGCACATATCTGTCCCTAATCAAATTTCGAGTGTCGTTTCCATTGAGTGCATTAATAACTTCTGGTGTAAGCAATGTTTGTCCAATTCTGTTTGGCAATGTTACGGCGTTAGAGTCTGCAATAATTCTAGCCGTATCATCAATTACCAAAATACGAACCCCAAGTGCCTCGCTGCGTGCTTGTACGGTACCTTGCAATATGGTCCGTATATGTGTCTGTTCCAAACTTTCAAAACCACGCACACCGGCAACATAGTTTGCCATCATTATGGCAGAAGGCTGTAATTCATTCACACGCCCATCAAGGTAATAAGATTCAATTTGGTTTAAAATGATAAAAAGGAAGGCAAGCAGAAGTAAGACACTGAGTGCCATGTAACTTGCTACCAGCTTCCACCGAATGCTGTTATACCAAGGTAGTTTATCTGAAATAGTAGCCAACTCCCCACTTGGTGTAAATGTACTTAGGGTCGCTTGGATTTTCCTCAATTTTTTCTCGCAAACGGCGTACATGAACATCTACCGTGCGCACATCCCCAGTATTTTCTGTCCCCCAAAGCTGCGCAAGCAAAGCTTCGCGGGTATAAACCCGCTCTGTGTTCTTTACCATAAATTCTAAAAGATCATATTCTTTGGCAGTTAAGGCAATTTCATGCCCCAACACAAATACCCGGCGAGACTGTGTGTCTATAGAAATGTCACGCACGTTTAACATATGTGATTTTGGTGCCGGCGAAGGTTTAGTAGCCCGGCGCAAAATAGCTTTTATACGCGCTTTTAACTCTAATATATTGAAAGGTTTGGTGATGTAATCATCGGCCCCATATTCCAACCCCATAATTTTATCCATGTCATCGCCCTTGGCTGTAACCATTACTACAGGCACCGCACTAAACTCTCGTATACGTTGACAAATCTCTGTGCCGTCTATTTTAGGAAGCATTACGTCCAAAATAATAAGGTCGTAGGAATTTTTTTGCGCAAGCTCCATCGCTTCTTCGCCATCATAAGCGGCATCAACCTTCATTCCATCTTGCTCTAAGCTAAACTTAATTCCCTTTACGATATTCTTTTCATCGTCTACAACCAAAATATAAGCCATATGTGTCGCCCCTATTCAAGTGTGAAAGAAGTGAACGTCTTCTTTCATTAATATTATTTATAAAACCATTTGCGCGCACAGCGTGCACCCATAGCGGCCAGGTCTGAAGTATAGCCGGGTAAACTCCTTCGAAGCAGGTCTGCCGAAGTCATAGGCCGCCCGGCCAGCAAGCGAAGCTTGCGAGAGGGGCAGAGCCCCATTCAAACGAAAGGAAAATTTTTATGAAATTTACAATTGCTATTTTGCTATTATATCTTCTAGTTGCTCAAATTTCCAGTGTTTATGCCATTTCTGCAGAAATTCCGGAAATCCCACTGCCAGAAGCAGCGATAGAAGACATCCCACCGCTCTCCTATGCCTCTGCATCTGTTGTATTAATGGAAGCCTCAACAGGTGTTGTTCTATACGCTACAGAAGGCGACTATATCAGATACCCAGCCAGTATAACCAAGATAATGACAGCGCTAATCGTGCTTGAACATGCCGAAGACCTAGGCGAGCGAATAGAATTTTCCGAGCGTGCAGTCTTCTCCATTCCAAGAGACTCAAGTCACATCGCCATGGACGTTGGCGAAACTTTAACCATTTACGAAGCCCTGTATGGGCTTATGCTAGCATCTGCAAATGAAGTGTCTCTAGCTTTGGCAGAACACATTGCCGGAAGTATAGAAAATTTCGTAGATTTAATGAACCGCCGCGCACAAGCGTTAGGCGCAATAGATACCTATTTTGTAAACCCAAGCGGCTTGCCAAGTCCGGGCCATGTAACAACCGCCTACGACATGGCAATAATCATGCGCGAAGCCGTGCGCCATCCTATTTTTGTAGATATAATTGCCGCTCGTCGCTTTGACATTATGCCAACAGAACGCCAGCCTCAGACAAGAGAATTACTAAATACAAATAGACTAATTCAACCCGGCACCCATTTTAACGAATCTGTGATAGGAGGCAAAACAGGTTGGACAAACATTGCAGGGCACACTCTAGTAACTTATGCAGAGCAGGACGGACGGCGGCTGATTGTTAGCGTACTAGGCGGAGAATCTCCTGGAACATTTACAGACACCACTGCACTTCTCAATTTTGGATTTTCTATGCCATTTGAGCCTGTACAAATATTTAATGCTGCAGCGTATACCCCAACAGTACCCCTTTATCAAGATATAGACGGCACACGAACAGAAATCGGCCGTGTAGTTCTTCGTGCCGCGGATGATATTTATTTTAACCTGCCAACGGGTTTTGATACATCTCTCCTACGATACAATCTTTCTGTTCCACAAGCGCTGGCCCCCCCTATAGAAGAAGGAACTATTTTAGGGAGAGTGTCTGTATATATACAAAATTTTCGTATTGGGGAAGCTCCGTTAATGGCAGCAGAGGCAGCAAGTGTGTATATTCCTTCCGCAATCCCTCAGCCTTTAATCGCAGACACCACATTAAGCAATCAACCTGCATTGCATCTCGATTACGAGACTGCCTATAGTTATTCCCCAGGGATGTCCCTATGGTCTCAGGAATATACGCTTATCTTTGCCGTTCCTATTGGGATATCCGCGGTCACGCTGCTTATATCACTTATCCTCTTTACCATAAATAGAAAGAAGCGCTCCCGAAGAGCGCTGCACGCGCGTTACGCAAGATATCCCCAATATTATAGATACAAATAATCTAAAACTGCCATTAAAACAAAAACAACTGGTTGCATTTTCGCAGCCAGTTAATTTTTTAAATTTGTCAAAAAAAATATTCAAGAAGCAGGTCGCAATCTCCCTTAATTTTTGTGGATAACATGTGGATAAGTCGCAAAGTTATACACAGGCGAAAAAAAATCAGGGGAGTCATAAACTCTGCATAACAGTTCTTTATCTACCAGCGCGTACATAAATATAGTAGTAAAAAATAATTCCGGAGGTAAGAGCATGGCTTATTCACGTTTTTTTATGCCTCTTCTACAAGAGGCAAGTGGTTATGAGTACAAAGGAAAATCACCAACAGGTCGTTGCATTGTCGAGAGTCGCAACAATACAGGCAAAGTCACATTGTGGGCACAAGACCTAAAGCCAGAAGTAAAATACACCATCTTTTTAATTTTCGCTCAAAGTCAAAAACATGTCGGGTTTAACATGGGTACATTAAACGTGGATTCAAGAGGCAAGGCAGAACTTAGGCGGGATATCACTTCAAAGGACATACATACCTTTACATTAGATGAAGTGGCTGTAATCGCAATCACTGCCCAAAGTAAAAACGGCATCATTAGTCCATTATGTGGGTACAAAGACACTCAAATACCATGGCGCCACAGCTTTTCCGAATGGAAAGAGCCAACGATCGCAACCAAAGCTCCCGAGGTGCCGGTCTCAAAGAAAGAAGCGGCTCCTGATATACAGCCGCTGGTAACCCCGCAAACCCCTTCTGCTCCGCCACCACTAGCCACAAAGCCCATAACGCCACAAACACCACAAGATAACCCGCCATCTACAGGCGAACCACATATGCCCATTCATCAAGTGCTGGACGCAATTGTAAATTCAAGTACTGCAATCCAACCCTTTAAAAAAGAAACGCGAGAAACGCTGTGGGCAAAATGTACTCAAATTGAACAGTTATACCTCGTTTCAAACAATCCAAATTTAATGCATGAACTCTTTATTTTAAACACCTGGGCAAATTATGAACATTTTATTTTAGGAATCACAACAGATGGCTCTCCCAAACAATACATAGTAGGGCTACCGGGGATATACAATTCAGAAGATTTGCATAAAGTTAGGCAGCTTGGCTTTACGTTATTTAAGGCACCAGAAAACGACCATCCGCAATCTGGAGACTGTGGATATTGGCTAATGATTTTCGATTTTTAACACTGTTTTGGACGATAATGTGGATAACATGTCGAAACTCGCAATAAGAAAAACGTAACTCGCATCCGTTAAAGTGCAACTCGCATTTAAGTGCGTTGCTAAAGTGCGAATTTTGCTATATTATGGCGGCCTTAACCCCATTTCTATGGGGTTAAAAGCATGCAATGAAAAAGTGGCGCAAGCGGCTGCTTTTTAAGCGCATGTGACGTCCGGAAACCCCAAAGGTTTGCCGCAATAATGATCGAAATTTGCCGCAAATATGCCGCAAAAACCATGCAGAAATTCCACAATAAAGTTCTTGCATGGCCTGTGGATATTGTGTATAATTTTCGCAAAATTGTATATAGGGGGGCGAGTGCCACCATGTCTGTACAAATTATGTGCAACATGGTTGTTCTCGTTAAAGACGTGATACGCAAGTGTCACATTACCAAGCACATATTTTGAGAGGTGGATATTATATGAATAACCAAAATCTAAGAAATGACAGTAAAGTATCTAAAAGAAGGATTGAGTTCTTACGAAAATTCCTGGCATACTTCGTCATTGTCTCAATGCTCATAGAAACGCCTCTAACCCTGTTGGCTAATGCTAATCAACCGGGTCATTACTATATAGAAGTGGAGGCCTTCGAAAACTACGAAGAAGATGATGGCATACCGATAGGTGATGATGTATATCAGCTAGCGTTCCATATCTACACACCAAACTACAACATAATAGAACGATTTGGCGACTATGCAACCGGCGCAAATAGTGACGGCATACTGCTTATACAAGTTCCTGTCGTACCCGGCACACCACGTAGCAGTTGGCCCGATCAAGCGTTGCTTGACGCAGTACTTAACATAGGGCATATCTACAGCCAACCAGGGGCACCAGGATACGCATTTTGGGGTTGGTTCCAAGATAGCACATTAAATGCTTCAGGACGAACAAGTGAAGACTTCAAATATCCACCATCCGAAATTTTCCGCCGTCCAGCATTCTCAGATTCATGTGAAATAAATATAATCCTAACTCAAATTGAAAATATAAACACCCAAGAACAAGCACAGACTTTATTTGCTAATAATGAAACACTAGATTTATTTGCCATCTGGTCTCTATGGGGTGATGCAAATGACGATGGTGACGTATGTGATTTAGACTTAGATATACTAATTGATTATTTGGTCAATCGTATTAATTCAAACATGCTCAATTCAATTGCAGCAAATGTCACCAACAGCGGCACTGTTTGTGATTTAGATCTTATCCTATTAATCGATTTCCTTGTAGGCCGTATACAGAGCTATTCTCTAGGTAGACTGCCACAAAACGAAATAGATTTTGTCGCTGCTCGAGGTGGATTTACTCCATTTAGCTCGCCGCCTGGGTTTAGGTTTGACGTTGAGCATAGAGAAGTTGTATATGGCACCCAAAGTGTTGCTGTTCGCGCGAACATGACTGAATTTGTAGATCCGGGCTTTGCTACACTTAGATTTTATTTAGTCTACGACTCAGATGTCTTAGAATTGGTAACGACAGGGCGTGGTGTGGGTTATGTTTTTTCAGGTCCGATGTATCTTCCTGCATTTGGACAGCCGTATCCTGCATATCAGCACATACTGCCGGCACCTGGCCCTGTGGACCCCTATAGGTTGCTGAATAGCTCATTTTGGATGCCTACTCCCACTATACAAACAGGGCGTATTTTTAACAACTTTCCAGATTTTACTGATATATCCGATATAATAACACTTTACCACTATCCACGAACTTCGCTTGCTGTTATTGATGGTAGTGTTTTGCCGTCAGTAATTAGTCTTCCAGGGGTGGATAGCCCTTCTCCTTATACTCTTATTCAGACGTTTAATCAACATGCGTATCCCGACTTGTTTGTAGATGAATTTTGGGTTGAGTTCTACTTCAATATTCTGCCAACCGCTCAACCTGGTGATCGTTCAGATGTATATATAATTCCAATACAAGCCTCACGAAGAGATCCAGCAAATCCGGCGGTTCCTGTTGATATGAACTTCCCGCCGCACGCAATGGAAGAAAGGGGCTCCGTAGTAATACTTCCTGATACACATCCTCAGGTAGTAACCTTTGACCCTAACGGCGGTGCGTTTGCAAGCGTACCTGCATTCCCATTACAATATAGAGAAATAATCCAAGAAGGCATATATGCACAAGCTTTTGACGCACAAGGCAACTTGGTAACAGGTCCCGCTCTAGCAGCGCCAACTCGTGAAGGCTATGTATTCCAGGGTTGGTTCAGTACGTCTGTAGGCGGTATCCGTGTATTGGACACACATCAAGTATCAGCAGAAGCAGAACGCACATTGTTTGCCCAATGGGTGAGTAGCGTAAGCGAAACAGACCCAGTAGTAACATTCATGTGGAACCGCACGACAACAGATCCGGCGATATACCACGCAGTAACAGTGAACTCAGGAGATGCTGTCGTACCACCAATAAATCCAAGCAGAGCAGACTATGTATTCCTAGGCTGGCACACAGACAGATATGCGACAACAACAGTAGGCGCATTTGATCTAACAAGTCCAATAACAGTGAATACAACGTTATATGCAATCTGGGCAGAAGCCCCAGGAGAAGGAACCGACCCAGACTATGTAATAGTAAATTTCCTATGGAACCGATACGCAACAGACGCAGCTCTAGTGATGACAACAAGTGTAGAGGAAGGAAGTCCAGTAACTCAACCAGCAAATCCAACCCGCCCAGGTTATATATTTATGGGCTGGAGTCTAGACAGACTAACAACCCCATTCGCGTTGTATAACTTTGCAGATCCAGTAACAGCAAATCTAGATATATACGCAAGATGGGAAGAAGATGACGAAAATCGTCAAGTGGTAGTATTCCTAACAAACGGCGGAACATTTGCAGGTGGAACAACAGAGCAAGTGAGAAACGTAATCCGTCCAAACAGAACCTATGCCCAAGTAATAGACGGACTAGATAGAGTATTAACAAGA
>Ga0123355_10004285_pt1 | contig 20740 bp, 19 predicted proteins | sample TergutEmb28metaG_3_FD_89872 | JGI IMG/M metagenome (GOLD analysis project Ga0123355, IMG submission 89872) | Embiratermes neotenicus P1 segment gut microbial communities from Petit-Saut dam, French Guiana - Emb289 P1 | ecosystem: Host-associated > Arthropoda: Insects > Digestive system > Gut ...
AAAACAACCCCAACAAGGCAACGAAAAAATCGTTACCCTGCTGGGGTTGTTCCTATTTCATATATCGTAATTATACTAACCGGCTTCAACTATCTGCAATTTTCATATGTCTGTACAGTAGTGGCGGGGTGTTTTGCCACGGCCTACATATATTACAGCAGCCAATGCCGTTTGGAAAAGATACATCCCACTTACAATAAACTACAGACCGCACCAATACCGCTGCGCGCGTGTTTCTTCGCGGCAAGGTTTGGTCTTTACTGCAAGCAAGCATAACTTTTCCCAAGACAAATGGTGACAACAAATATGCAGGTGTTTAGTGTCCGGCTAAAACGCAGGGATTGAGCTACAATTTGACGATTGCGAGCGCACATACAGTGCATAGGCGGTGTGCCTTTGTCTTGAACATAGTATACTGCTTTGGCGCGGACAAAGCACTATGAACAGTTCTAGGACTTTTTCCTAGGAATTTAACACAATTGGGATATTCTGCTAATATCATTACATAAGCAAAAAAGCCCGCCATCTGTTATACTACTACCAACAAAGCCGCCAAACCACACAAGCGACTTCACCGACAGTAGTAAGATTTGAGATTTATAAGGAGGAAAACACATGAACGAAACAATCCGCAAGCGAAAATCCGTAAGAAAATTTGACATGACAGCACTCGACAAAACCACCCTCGAAAAAGTGCAACTGTTTGTAAACTCCGTAAAACCGCTCTTCCCCGCCATAAACTACACCATCGAATTTACCGAAAAAACAAAAGGCCTTGGCAACATCAAAGCCCCTCACTACTTAATTTTCAAAAGCGAAAGCACCGATAATTCACAGGAAAACATAGGCTTTATCGGCCAGCAAATAGACCTGTTTCTTGCAGAAAACGGCCTCGGCTCTTGCTGGCTTGGGCTTTCAAAGCCAACGGAAAGCGACAAAAACGGGTTGCCATACGTCATTTGCATAGCATTCGGCAAACCAGCCGAGCCGCTGTACCGTGACATTTCGGCATTCAAACGCAAAGCACTAAACGCCATAAGCGAAGGCCAAGACCCACGGCTTGAAGCTGCACGCCTAGCACCAAGCGGGCTAAACGGCCAGCACTGGTTCTTCATAGCAGAAGGTAATAAAATCCACTGCTACAGAAGAAAGCTGGGCAAAATAACAGGCGCGTTCCTGGATAAACTGGAGCGCATCGACATTGGCATAGCCATTTGCCACATTGCTGTGGAAACGGAAAATTTTCTATTTTCCCAGCAACTTAACGCGCCCAGCAAAAATGGCTTTATATATGTAGGAACTGTGTTATGAGACGAATTTTAGTGGACGCGGACGCTTGCCCGGTAAAGGAGATAATCGTTAGCTTGGCAAAACAGCGGGGTATCCCTGTGACTATGCTAATTGATACTTCACATATGCTACACGATGGCTACAGCACAATTATAACGGTGGACAAGCAGCCCGATAGCGTAGATTTCGCGCTTATACGCATACTTACCTGCGATGATATTGTTGTAACGCAGGATTTCGGCCTGGCGGCAATGGTGCTTTGCAAAGGCGCACAGGCCGTAAACCAAAATGGCTTTGCCTACACCAATGAGAACATGGATAGGCTTTTGCTAGAGCGGTACGTTAACGGGCAAATGCGTAGGCGTGGGGGCAGGCCAAAAAGCCAGCCCAAGCGCACAAAAGAAGACAACCAGCGGTTTGAAATCGCGCTGGCTGAAATATTGGACACTCTTTTGTCACATCCTACTTCTTCCGAACAATAAGATAGGACACTAACCCGCGCAGTAACTGCTTGCATTCCTCTGCAATAGTGGCAGAGTCGATATGCCTTAAACTGTCTTGCGCCAGGTCATTTATTGTGCTGTGGCAAAACTCCAACGCGCCTGTGGTTTCAAATACACTGCGCAGGGCTTGCAGTTCTGCTTCGGTTGCGTCTTGTTTGCCGTACAGGTTGCTTATTATGGTTTTTTGCGCGTTGGTTGCGTGCTTTACGGCATAACCATACAGCATGGTCTGCTTTTTTTCCTGCATATCGCTTGTGGCTGGCTTGCCCAACGCTTGCGAACTTGCGTACATACCCAGTACATCGTCTTTAATTTGAAACGCTACGCCCAGTGGGATAGCGATTTTTTGCAACTCCTCAAGAAGTTGTGGTTTTGCGCCACCGCAAATTGCGCCAATCATTAGCGGCCCGGCAAGGGTGTACCAGGCAGTTTTATAGCGGTACACCTGGGTAACGGCCTGCATATACTCGTCAAAATTTTCCCATGGGTCTATAGGCTCTTGGGGCAGGACTACATCCATTATTTCCCCTTCCAGGGTGCGGAGCTGCACATCGGCAAACTGCTGCATAAGCTGCACTTTTGCCTGGTCGGAGATATCTGCCCCAGCCACTAGCCGATTGGCGGTAAACAGGCCGTAATCGCCAATGCAAATGCCCCGCTGTATGCCATAATGGCCGTCATATTTGGCGTGTATCGTAGTTTTTCCCCGCCGTGTGTCGCTTGCGTCAATCATATCGTCATGTATCAAAATGGCAGTTTGGAAAATTTCGTATGCAAGAGAAATATCCAAATATCCATGGCTTTGGCCGGCGGCAATAATCTCTCCAAGGGAAATTAGCGCGCCGCGCAGGCATTTGCCGCCGCTGTGCTGCTGGGATAGTTCTTCAATTGCGGCTTGTATAAATGGGGGCTTTGTTTGCCCCAACTCATGAGAAAAATATTCGTTTGCTCGCGCTTCAATATCCAGCCGTGTTAGGTGCAGGAAATTGGAAAACGCCAGGTAGCTGTGAATTTCTTCCGCAATTTGTATCGGGGAAGATGTGCTGCCAACAATGCCAATCCTAGCCTGGGAGGTTATCATATCCTTTTCATGCTCCAAAAAATCATGGAAGGATGAAACAAAAATTGTATTTTTGTTCTCCCGTGCGCAGCGCAAATAAAGCTCGGTAGAGTTCGCGCTTTCTGTGTCGCCAATAACTATCATCGTGTGTGAATTTTTGGCCAGTTCCGTTGCCTTGTGGGCCTTTGTAATGGTTGCATGGCACAGTGTTTGATGGATTTTTGCGTTGCTTTGTTTTTCGGTAATGGCGGCTGTAGCTTTTAACCACCACTCCTCGCTGCAAGTGGTTTGGCCTACAACACATAGGGGTAGCTGCCAATCGATCTGTAGCAAATCCTCTTCTGTTTCAATTACATATGCCTTGTCGGTTTTGCACCAGCCCAGTATGCCAAGCACTTCTGGGTGTTGTTTTTTGCCAACAACAAGAACAGCGGCACTAACATCCGACTCTGCCACAATGTTGTGTATGCGCTTTACAGCCGGGCAAGTGCAATCAGTAACCGGAATATTTTTCTCGTGTAGTTTATCTAAAACATTGCGCGCCACCCCATGTGCGCGAATTATTATCTCTGCATTTGTGGGGTTGGTAATCTCGTTTATATCTTTAATAATGCAAAAACCCTTTTGGCGGTAGCCATCCATTACAGCGCGGTTGTTTACAAGGTCGCCCAGCATATATACATTTTTGCCGCTTTGTATGTCAGTTTCCTTTTTGTTTGCGGCATCTAACGCCGCCTGGACCCCATGGCAAAAACCGGATTCCCGCAGCGTTTCTACAATATTTGTGCCGCGAATCATATTCCTTGATATTTGCCAGCAGCCTCTATTTTGCGAATGGCGTTAATAACAATATCCTTATCCTCTGGGTTGGTTATGCCATGCCACAAATCGGCGGAAGAAAGAACCTTCATGCGCATTTGGCCAGACTTTATTAAGCGGTCAACCTCCCGCGGGAGCAAGTACTCGTCCTTGTCCAGGTCTGCAGTGTTCTTCCATTCGGCAAATCCATCTTCTAGTTGTGCAAAAATGGACGGCTGAAAACCAAAAAAGTTCATGGAAACGATTGTATCTGCGGGATAGTCGTTATCTTTTGGGATGGCTAGTTGTTCGTCCACTTCCTGCAAATAGCTGTTTGTGTCTACTTTACACACGCCACGAGCCACTGTGCCGCTGTCGGACAGGGTGTTTTTCAGATAATAGGCTACCATCGCGCTGTCTTGGGAAGTTGTAAGATGGGCGTGCATTTTTGCATATGCCTCTGCGCCATAAAAGTCGTCTGCGTTAATTACCGCGAAAGGCGTTGTTACAACGTCTTTGCAACACAAAACCGCATCTGCTGTACCGTAAGGCTTTTTGCGGTGGCTTGGCAGTTCCTGATATACATATGAAGTTTCAATTTTCTCCGCGATTCTGTCGCCGATAATCCTGCGAAAATCTTCTTCATTTTCTTTTTTGATGATAATTACGGCCTTGTTAAAGCCAGCCTTGATAGCGTCATAAATTGCGAAGTCCATAAAAACTTGACCCCCGCTGCCGATTGGCTCTAGCTGTTTTAGTCCGCCGTAGCGGCTGCCCATGCCTGCTGCCATTATTACTAAGGTTGTGTCCATTTTCTATTCCTCCTGTTTTATTATAGAATACGACTTTTTTCGTTTGTTTCCAACGTTTGTGCAATGCGGTGGCGTAGGGTTGCTTTTTCTTCCGCTGTTAATTCCGCACTGTCCATGCCAGCCAGGCAATCTTGCACTTCCTTTAAAATATCCATGTCCCGATATAGGTTGGCAATAGTAAAACTCGGTAGTCCGTGTTGGCGTGTGCCAAAAAAGTCTCCCGTACCCCGCAGTTTTAGGTCAAGTTCTGCCAGCTTAAAACCGTCAGCTGTGTCGCACATTGCTTTCATACGGGCGGTGGTATCGTCGTTTTTTGTGTCGGTAATTAGCACACAATAGGATTGGTCGCGCCCACGCCCGACTCTGCCCCGCAACTGGTGCAATTGGGATAGGCCAAAACGCTCTGCATTTTCAATTATCATAAGAGTGGCATTGGCCACGTGCACGCCAACTTCTATTACCGTGGTGGAAACAAGTACATTTATTTGCCCTGCCTTAAACTCGTCCATTATTTTTTGCTTGTCGGCGGGCTTCATTTTTCCGTGTAAAAAGGTGATTGCTAGTTGGGGCAGTGCGTTTTTTAACTCTGCCGTGTAGGCCAGCACGTTCTTCATTTCAGCCTGGGGGGGTTCGCTCTCTTCTATTGCGGGGCAAATTACGTAGGCTTGCCGTCCGGCTTCTACTTCCTTACTAATAAAACCCCGTATCCGCTGTGTGTATTTAGAATTGATTGCGTAAGTTTTTATCACCTGCCGCCCAGGGGGCAGTTCGTTTATAATGGAAATATCCAAGTCACCGTACAAAATCATGCCCAATGTGCGCGGTATTGGCGTGGCTGTCATAACCAGTGTATGGGGTGTTTCGCCTTTTTGTGAAAGGGACAGCCGCTGGTTAACCCCAAAGCGGTGCTGCTCGTCGGTAATGGCCAGGGCTAGGTTATGGTATTCGACTTTCTCCTGGATTAGGGCGTGTGTGCCCACAATTATTGCGGCGCGGCCATCCTGTATTTTTGCCAACGCTTCCCGCCGTAGTTTCGCGCCCATGCTGCCTGTTAGCAGCACGGTTTCGTAGCCAAGTGGCGCGAAAATTTGTGTGCAGTTTTCATAGTGCTGGTTTGCTAATACTTCCGTTGGAGCCATTAGCGCGGTTTGGTAGCCGTTTTTTGCGGCTATAAATGCACTTGCCATAGCTACTGCCGTTTTGCCGCTACCCACATCGCCCTGAATCAGGCGGTTCATACGCCGCCCGTGGGAAATATCCTGCCCAATATCGACCAGCACTTTTTCCTGAGCCTTTGTTAGCGAAAATGGCAAAGCCTGCAAAAATGGCGAAATATCTGTGTCCGCCAGCGTAACACCTGGCTGTGAGGTATTGGACTTTTTCATGTTCTGTAACGCGCCTTGCATAAAAAACAGTTCTTCAAACACAAGGCGGCGGCGTGCAGCCAGAAACATCTCGTCCGACTTTGGAAAATGGATGTTTTGCACCGCGTCTTGGCGGCCTATCAGGTTATACTTTTCACGAACAACCGACGGCAAAAACTCGGGAAATAATTTCAACTGGTTGGATTTGGTTACCAGTTGAAATTCCTCTGTACGAAATGCGCAGCTTTGCTGCTTAGCGTCCAGTTGAAATTGTTCTGTACGAAATGCGCAGCTTTGCTGCTTAGTGTCCAGTTGAAATTGTCCAAGCTGATTTAACGCCTGGTTTATAAGCGCGCGAAATGTTTTTTGGCTGTAGCCCTTGGGTGCGGTGTAAACAGGCACAATTCTTCCATGGGAAAGGCTTTCATTTTCGTTAATAATTTCATACTCTGGCGATTGCATTTGCATTCTGCCGCCGTACTGACTCCGCACCATCCCAGTGAACATATACTCCGTACCTTTGCGGAAATTTTTTTTCAGATAGGGCTGGTTAAACCACACCAGCTCTAACGCGCCAGTGCTGTCGCGGATAAAAGCCTTGGTAATTGTAAGCTGTGGCCCGTTTTTACGGGGCAGCACAGCCGTTTCAGGCTCGGCGGCAATTACGCCGCGAATTGTGTTAACCGCCTCCAAAGTTAATTGCGACACGGTTTTTATCTCGCTTCGGTCGGAATAGTCTCGGGGGAAATGGTTTAGCAAATCCTCAATGGTAAAAATACCCGCATTATGCAAAGTAACGGCGCGCTTTGCACCCACTCCGCTTAGTTCCTGTACAGTAAAAATTGTCATTCCTTGGCTATTCTACTGATAAAATATAGCTGTACAAAGGCTGCTTACCTTCGTAAACTTCCACCTCAATATCTGCATCTTTTTCCATAATAAACGTGCTTAAAGCCTCGGCTTCGTCTTCGGTTGCGCCTTCGCCAAAATAAATGCTAACCAGCGAACCACCGTTATCAAGCATATACGCTAGCAACGCTTGTGCGGCTGTTTTTTGTTCTTTTTCCACCAGCACAATATCGCCATTGTAAATGCACAGGAAATCCCCTTGTTTTATCTCTTTGCCATCTAGCACTGTATCGCGTACAGCGTGGGTAATTTGCCCGCTTTGTACAGCGGCCATTGCCTCTTTCATGCCGCCGATATTTTCTTCGATATCCCCTTCGGAATTACTAATCATGCAGCTTACACCTTGTGGGATAGACAGCGTAGGCACAACAAATACTTTTTTGTCCTTAACCAATTTGCTGGCCTGTTCCGCCGTTAGTACAATGTTTTTGTTATTAGGCAAAATAATTACATTTTCTGCGTTTACACGCTCTACGGCTTTGGCAATGTCCTCTGTGCTTGGGTTCATGCTTTGGCCGCCTTCGATTATATAATCTGCGCCCAGGCCTTTAAAAAGTTCGGCCATGCCTTCTCCCGCCACAACAGATACAATGCCTAAAGGTTTTGGCGGCTCGTTTGGGTTGGAGGCAGAAAAATCCAGCATTTCGGAATGCTGTTCCTTCATATTGTCAATCTTTATGTTCAAAAGCTGGCCAAATTGCAGGCTTTTTTCCAATGCCTTGCCTGGATTATTTGTGTGTACATGAACCTTTACCAGGCCTTCATCTTCAATTACAACCACACTATCACCGATGGTGGGCAAATATTGGCGCAAAATATCCTCGGCATTGCGTGCAACTCCGGGGGTTTTTTCTTTGGTCAATTCAACTAAAAATTCTGTACAATAGGCAAATTTAATTTCATCCACGTTTATTGTGGCACCGGGTACACCCTCTGCCGCAATCTGGCTCTGGTCTAATAGTTCAATTTCGCCTTCAATATTTAGTGCCGCATAAGCACCTTTTAAGAAGCAAACAATGCCCATGCCACCAGAGTCTACAACCCCCGCCTGCTTTAACGCAGGCAGCATTTGCGGCGTTTTGGCCAAAACTTCCTCTGTGCGGCGGATGACAAACTTAAAACATTTCTCGATATCTTCCTCGTCGAAACCAACTTCAAAAGCGGCCTCACCAGCAGCGCGGCCTATGGTTAGCATTGTGCCTTCTTTTGGCTTCATTACAGCTTTGTATGCCATTTCGCTGGATTTTTCCAACGCTTCAGCCAAATCTGCACTTGCAGCAACGGCCTTGCCCTCTAGCCCTTTGGCAAACCCGCGGAAAAGTTGCGACAAAATAACGCCAGAGTTGCCTCGCGCACCGCGCAACGCGCCATTGCTGGCGGCCTTGGATACATCCGCTACGCTGGGGGAAGACTGCTTTAACACTTCCTTGGCCGCGGCTTGCACGGTGTGCGCCATGTTAGTACCTGTGTCGCCGTCTGGTACGGGAAACACGTTTAACGCGTTAAGGGACGCAGTGTTTCGCGTAACCTCATTTGCGCCGCCAACTATCATTTTTCTAAGAATCTTACCGTCAATTGTAACAAGTCCCAATTTTGCCACTCCTTTAATCAATGCGTATTCCTTCAATAAATATATTCACATCTTGTACGGTCATGCCAACGCTTTCTTCCACTTTATAGCGCACGTTGTCTTTTAGTGAATTTGCGATGGCCACAAGGTTTGTGCCATATTCCACAATAATATGCAGCCCCACAACAAGTTCGCCCGTTTCCAATGTTTCGATATTTACCCCACGGGAAAGGCTCTCGATTTTAAGAAGATGCACTAGTCCGTCCCTTAAACTTTTTGCTGCCATGCCCACTACGCCATAGCATTCCATTGCGGCAAGTCCGGCAATTCTGGCGATAACTTCGTTTTCTACCAAAATAGTTCCGTAATCATTTTTAATTTTTGATTGCATTATTTGCCCTCCTGCATTATCCTAAGACAGAGTCTAAGAAAATGTCCGAATTTTTGTACATTATACACAGTAAAATTATTTTTGTATAGGCATAGGAGGAACTTAAATGTTCAAAGTGATTTTTGACGGCACAGAAAAACTAGTGTCATTCGACGCAGCGGAGAACCAACGGATTTTTCGTCACACAGCGTCACATATTTTGGCACACGCGGTAAAACGCCTGTGGCCGGAAACAAAACTGGCCATCGGTCCTGCGATTGAAGACGGCTTTTATTATGATTTCGACCGCGACCGCCCATTTACAGCGGAAGAAATGCCCCTTATCGAAGCGGAAATGAAGAAAATCATAAAGGAAGATTTGCCGCTGGAGCGGTTCACCCTGCCACGGAACGAGGCCTTGGCTTTAATGGAAGAACAGGGCGAAACCTACAAAATCGAGTTGATAAACGACCTGCCGGAAGATGAAGTTATCACCTTCTACAAGCAGGGGGATTTTATCGACCTTTGCACAGGCCCACATTTGGCCAGCACGAAATATGTAAAAGCTATTAAACTTATATCGGAAGGTTCTTCCGGCGCATATTGGCGCGGTAGCGAGAAGAACAAAATGCTGGGGCGCATCTATGGCACGGCCTTTGAAAAAGCGTCTCTGCTTGACGCGTATTTGGTTGCCCGTGCAGAGGCAATTGCCCGCGACCATAACAAACTTGGCCGCGAGTTGAAGCTGTTCACAACTCACGAACTGGTTGGCCAAGGCCTTCCACTTCTAATGCCAAAGGGTGCAAAAGTTGTGCAGCTCCTGCAACGCTTTGTAGAAGATGAAGAAGAACGTCGCGGCTATGTGCTTACAAAAACACCATTTTTAGGGCGTGATAGCCTGTACAAACTCTCCGGCCACTGGGATTTGTACAAAGACGGTATGTATATAATCGGCGATGAGGAAAAGGGCGATGACCTTTTCGCCATGCGCCCTATGACATGCCCATTCCAATTTATTGTGTACAACGCAGAGCAGCACAGCTACCGCGACCTGCCGATACGTTACAACGAGACATCCAGCCTTTTCCGCAAAGAGTCTTCTGGCGAAATGCATGGCCTGATTCGTATTGGCCAATTTACCCTGTCGGAGGGGCATTTGGTGTGCACAAAAGAGCAGTTAAATGACGAGTTTAAGGGCGTTGTGGACCTGGTAAACTTTATGATGAAGACCTTTGGTATACAAGACGATGTGACATACCGTTTCTCGAAATGGGATTCCAATAACAAGGAGAAATATATCGGCGACGCCGTAATATGGGAAGAAACACAAGACCGTATGCGCGAACTGCTAAACGAGCTAGGCTTCGAGTACGAAGAGGCCGAAGGCGAAGCCGCATTTTATGGGCCAAAGTTGGATATACAGGCGAAAAACGTGTATGGCAAGGAAGATACACTAATTACGCTGCAAATCGACTTTGCGTTGGCAGAACGTTTTGGTATGACCTACGTAGACAGCGACGGCAGCAAGAAACACCCGATTGTAATCCACCGCTCCAGCATTGGCTGTTACGAGCGGACGCTGGCTATTTTAATTGAGAAATATGGCGGCGCGTTCCCAACATGGCTTGCGCCTGTGCAGGTTTTTGTGTTGCCAATTTCTGAGAAGTATAACGACTATGCCGCAAGTGTATCGGCAGAGCTTAAAGCCGCAGGGTTGCGGGTTGAAACTGACTACCGTGGCGAAAAAATTGGCTACAAAATACGTGAAGCCAGATTGCAACGCGCGCCTTTCATTTTTGTTGTAGGGGAAAAAGAAGCAGCAGATGGCACAGTTAGCGTGCGCAGCCGCGAAAATGGCGAAGAGGGTGCAATGGCACTACCGACCGTAATCGCACGGATACAGCAAGAGGTTGCGGACAAAAAATTGGTTTTAGTTAACGAAAAAAATGCAGAGAAGTAAGAATATCGCCGTATTCGCATCTGGCGGCGGCAGTAATTTGCAGTCGATAATAGACGGCTGTAACGCTGGAAAAATTAACGCACAAGTATGTGCGGTTATTAGCAATAACAGCAAGTCTGGCGCAATGGAGCGGGCACGGAACGCGAATATCCCTGCCTTTCATTTTAGTGCAAAAACCCACCCAGACGCGGAGAAATTGGTGGCGACCATTTTACGAACCCTGCAAGATTATGATACGGACATTATTTTTTTAGCTGGGTATATGAAAAAAATTGACCCTAGCATTTTATATGCGTACAAGGACAGAATTTTTAACATCCACCCATCCCTGCTGCCAAAATTTGGCGGCAAGGGAATGTTTGGGATAAATGTTCACCAAGCCGTTATAGACGCTGGCGAAACAGAAACAGGCGTGACAATTCACAAAGTTGACCCAGAGTATGATACCGGGGAATATGTTGCCCAACGCACTGTGCCCGTGCATCCCAATGACACAGCGGAAACACTGGCAGCGCGGGTGCTGGAAGCAGAGCATGAGTTTTTGGTGGAAGTTTTGGGTGGAATTTGTGCTGAATAATAACACCCTTGCCGACATGGCTCGGTATTTGAAAACTCTTTTACCACCAAGGGTTTCTCACCCAAGTGTGCAAGCCTTTAGAGACTTTATGGTTTTGCTTTACGATTTACTATTTGAAGACAGCAAAAAATACGACAAACCCAACAAAACCCCAAGCCTAAGTATCGCAGTAGACTTTCCATTTATCTATCATATAAGGAGTGTGCTGTTAAATATCGGCTACCACGGTGAGTTGCAAGTTGATACGTTATCTTTTGGCGGGCTAAAAACACTAGCCCCCATTATATGTTGCGAAGGCATGGAGTCGTCGTCGAAAATTTCCATTCCAAAGTTGGAAGCATATCTGGAATTTTTAAACGAATGCGGTATGTATTTCCATGGCGAAGTAACATATCCAGACAATCCTGCTGTGCTGGAAGGCTTAAAAATAATGGCCACAGCACAACGGGATAAAAAATGGAAAACCAACGATGAAATTTTTCTGCGCTGCGATTACTGCGCCGTATGTGGTGAAAAAATCAACATTGACGGCGCAATAAACGATTTTGCCGCAAAATTTGCACCTGAAACAAGGGATGAAATTGTACACATGCACCAAAACTTTATAGCACAAGGGCTGAAATGCACCGTAAGAATTGGCCTGAAAAATTCATTCCAATACAAGCAAAGTGGCAAAATAGTCCACGAAATTGCAAATTCATTCGCCACAGGGCTAATCATCAAGTAGAGGAGAAAAAAATGCCAGGATTTTTAACACACTATATTGCTGGGCAAACTGTAATGAGCAGTGCCGGGCCAAAAATTACGAGAAAAATAAATAAATATGACCGCTTATTTAATTTGGGCACACAGGGTCCAGATATATTTTTTTATTATCTGCCGGGGATAATTCGCAAAAATTCGCGCAATATTGGCGGCGAAATGCATTCTAATGACCTGGGCATTTTTATTGCGCACATGGCGTATATCGCAAAAAAAACGGGAAGCCCTAAATGTGATTGCATTTTTTCGTATACCGCAGGGCTGATTATGCACTATTTGGTAGATGTTCACGCCCATCCGTATGTGTACGCAAAGGTGTATAAAGAGGGCGCGCCGAAGATAAAAAACAGTGCAGACCATAGACATTTTGAAACTTGTATCGATATTGCACTACTAAAGTTGCTGTGCGGCGAAAAACCTGCCGAATACAGCCAGTGGGAACTGATAAACGCCGAAACAGAACACATGGCCACAGCCGCAAAGGCCATGAGCCATGCCATACGCAAGGTGTACAGGCGCAAAATTCCATCCCGCCACGTTTATCAGGCAATGCAGCACATGATAAAACTCACATGGCTACTACGCTCTCGCAAAGGGCGGCGCAAAAAATGGACTGCACTGGTGGAAAACATAACCATTGGCGAAAATATTTTCTCAAGCCTAGTGCACGACCAGGAAGTGGACAATAGCATTGACTACTTGAATAGTAAGCACGCACCGTGGCAGCCACCATGGGGCGCACCGGCCTGCACCGACAGTTTTGCAGACCGTTTTATGGCCGCAACAAATGAAGGATTGCAGCTTATAACCGCCCTGCACGACTATGTGTATGGTGACCTTACATTGCAGGCATTGGGTAAAATACTGGGCAATCGCTCTTTGCAAACGGGCGCGCCCTGCGGCGAAATTTCATGGTGACTATCGCGATAGTCGGCGGAGGGCCGGCAGGTATGATAGCTGCTATTGCCGCGGCTGAAAACGGCGCGAAAGTAACGCTACTGGAAAAAAATGAAAAGTTGGGCAAAAAGCTATATATTACAGGAAAAGGCCGCTGCAATGTAACCAACAATACAGACATCTCTGGTCTGATTGAGCACACGCTAACAAACCCACGTTTTTTGCAGAGTGCCTTCCATGCATTTGATGCCACCGCACTAATGGCGTTTTTCGAAAACATGGGAACACCGCTGAAAACCGAGCGAGGCGGACGTGTTTTCCCCGTTAGTGACAAGGCGGATGACATTACAAAAGCACTGACCACGCGAATGAAGCGACTGGGCGTGGATGTACGGCTAAATTGCTGTGTGCGAGAAATAGATACATCGAACGGTTTTGAAATTAGAACAAATGCAGACAAGTTCGTGTACGACGCAGTGATAATTGCCACGGGCGGGCTGTCGTATCCTTCCACCGGGTCTACAGGGGATGGTTACAAATTTGCCCGTGAGTTGCGGCATTCTGTTACAGCCACATATCCTTCGCTCGTGCCATTAAATGTAGCGGAGACATGGGTGCATGACTTGGTTGGTCTTAGTTTGCGAAATGTAAAGCTAATTTGCCGAGCCAAAAAAATCCTATATGAAGAAACAGGCGAAATGCTGTTCACCCCCACGGGGATCACCGGGCCGATTGTACTACGCGCCAGCGCGTTTCTTACAGAAAAATTGGCGAAAGGTGAGAATATTGCTTGCGAAATTGACCTAAAGCCCGCATTAACTTATGAACAACTGGACGCCCGCATTTTACGAGATTTCGCTGAAAGCCTTAATAAGAATTTTGCCAATTCCCTAGACGGATTATTACCACAGCGATTGATAAATACGATAATTGAATTGTCGGAAATTTCGCCAGAAAAAAAAGTGAATACCATATCAAAAAACGAGCGGCACACCCTTGTTAAACTGCTTAAAGCCCTGCCACTTTCCCCTACAAAAACCACTGGGTACAAAGAGGCTGTGATAACTAAAGGCGGCGTAAATGTAAAGGAAATCAACCCATCCACAATGATGAGCAAGTTATGCCCGGGGCTTTTTTTTGCTGGAGAAGTGCTGGATGTGGACGCCATGACAGGCGGGTATAATTTGCAAATTGCGTTTTCTACCGGATATCTGGCAGGGAAGTCGGCGGCTCTAGTGGTCACATAACTGGAAAACCGTCCAGTTATATGACACAGCCAGCGTGCGCTGGCTGTCGCACCTCCTTCGCTTCGCTGCGTCGGTGCGGGGCGTTCAATGGAAATGAAAACATCTCAAGGCTTCGCCTTGGACTGTTTTCATTTCATTTCACTATATCTACAAATATGCATAGGACGTGACACAATGAAATCTTTCTCTCCAGGCTTTGCTATCGCCATAGATGGCCCGGTGGGCGTTGGCAAAAGTACAACGGCCAAACTTGTGGCCAAATTACTGGGCATAACATATATCGACACTGGTGCGCTGTACCGCGCCGTGGCGTATTTTGCTGTGCAAAATCAAGTGTTGGACACAGTGGCCGATTATCTGCAGGACATAAATATCCAGTTGCGCCATATAGATGAAGAGCAGCGAATTTTCCTAAACGGACAAGATATTTCTGATGAAATTCGTACCCAGGCAATTGCCGACGCTACATCGCTAATTGCTGCAAATCTAGCTGTACGGCAAAAATTGCTTCCCATCCAACAAAAAATTGCGCAGGAATGCGCAGTGGTAATGGATGGCCGCGATATTGGAAGCAAAGTTTTGCCATGGGCGCAGCTTAAAATATATCTGGACGCAGATGTGGAAATTCGCGCCCGTCGCCGTGAGCAAGACCTGATAAACCGTGGCCAGCCTACAGATTTTACACAAATATTGGAAGAAACCAAATTACGTGACCATCGCGACCAAAGTCGTGAAATTAGTCCGCTAGTGCAAGCCATTGGCGCAATTCGAGTCGATACCGGCAACATGACCCCATTGGAAGTTGCAGAGGAGATTTGCCGACTAGCGAGAAGTAACTAAGCGGCACAGCCGCGCCCCTACTTAAATCAGAAGGAGATGGCGTATGTTTTATAGAGTCTTTCGTATCGTTGCTGTTTTACTGTCCCATTTCATGTACCGTTTCGAGGTTACAGGCATGGAGAATATTCCCAAAGAGGGCGCGTTTATATTATGTGGCAACCATATTAGCGCGTTCGACCCTATTGCCCTTGCGTCCTTTACAAAACGGCAATTGCATGTAATGGGTAAGGAAGAGCTCTTTCGCTTCAAGCCACTGGGCTGGTTTTTGGGCAAGCTGGGCGCGTTCCCGGTAAAGCGCAACACAACGGACATGGGCGCGTACAAAAGAGCAATGCAAATATTAAAAGACGGCAAGGGTTTTCTCATTTTTTCCCAAGGAACGCGAATGACAGATTTCGACAACGCTAAAAGCGGCGTAGCTGTGTTCGCGCTAAAATCTGGCGCGCCAATTGTACCTGTGGGAATAACCGGGCCCTTTAAGTTTCGTAGAAAAATTAAAATACACGCAGGCAAACCTATTTCCATGGACGAATATGCAGGTCAAAAGGTAAAAACCGAGCTGGTGGACGAAGTTATGGCGAAACTTGGGAAAGAAATTACAAGTCTTCTTACTCTTTAGGAATTTGGTCCGGCACGAAGAATTTCAATTTTCAACTGGTAACCAAATCCAACCAGTTGAAAATTGCTCTGCACGAAATGCGCACGCAAGCGTGCTTAGATTCCAGTTGAAATTCTTTGCCGCAATTTTACTTCACAAATGCAAGTAAAAAATTTTCAGAAATTTAATGTTGCAGAAATTGTTGGTTAGTGTTAAACTAGCCTAAGTTGTAAATTAACATTTGGCCAAAGGAGGCCGTTCTATTCATGAGCGAACTTACCCAAACCCCGCAAGAGCAGTCTATTCAAGACCAATCCTTCCAAGAAATGCTTGACGAGTCGTTGACCACTCTAAAGTCAGGCAAGGTTGTAAAAGGCACAGTTGTGCGCGTTACACCAACCGAGGTTATTGTAGACCTTGGCTTTAAATCAGATGGCATCATCTCCCGTAGCGACTTTTCGGAAGATCAAACAACGGAACTTGCCGAACTTACCAAACCAGGCGACGTGCTTGATGTTTGGATTTTGCGTGTAAACGATGGCGATGGCAATGTTGTTTGCTCCAAGAAAAAAGCAGACAGCCAAGGCAATTTAGCCAATCTGGAAGCGGCATTTAACAACAAAACCCCATTATTGGGCAAGGTTACAGATATTGTAAAGGGCGGGGCAACTGTAAGCATTCAAGGTTGCAGGGTTTTCGTGCCGGCCTCTCAAATTTCTAACCGCTTTATAAAAGACCTGTCAGAGTTCAAGGGCAAGGAATTTAATTTCCAAATCCTAGAATTTGACCGCTCTAAGCGTTTGCGCATTATCGGTGGGCGTCGCGAACTTGCGACCCTGGAAGCGCAGGAAAAACATAATGAAGTATTTGGCAAACTTGTTGTCGGTCAACATATCGAAGGCACTGTTACACGTATTGCCGAATTTGGCGCATTTGTAGACCTAGGCGGTGTAGATGGCCTAATTCACATTACAGAGTTGTCTTGGGAACGTGTGCGCAAAGTAACAGACAAGCTAAAAATTGGCGACGTAGTAAATGCATTTGTAAAGGATTTCGATCCAGAAAAGGGCAAAATCTCCCTTTCTCTAAAAGACGCAAAAGACAACCCATGGTATGGCATTTTTGAAAAATATCCAATTGGAGAAATTGTACAGGGCACTGTTGTGCGTTTTGCACAGTTTGGCGCGTTCGTGCATTTGGAAGATGGCATAGATGGCCTTATTCACATTTCACAAATTGCCGATAGGCGTATCGAAAAACCTGCCGACGAGTTACAAATTGGCCAGGTTGTCGATGTTCGCATAATGGCAATAGACGAGGAAAACAAAAAAATCAGCCTATCCAAGCGAGAGGCTGACGCCTATCTAAACCCAGTTGACGAAGACGACTACGAAGATACACTATATGAATACACAATTGACGATGAAGACTACGACGATGAACTAGACGAAGATGTTGTAGAGTATGACGACATTGCAGAATCCGATGAATTGGAAGAAGTACTTGACACAGACGAGGCCGATGCAATAGAATAGTATTATAAGAGTAAGCTGGGCAGCCGCATGGGATATCCCATGAGGAAAGTCCGAGCATTACGGGGCAGGGTGCCGGATAACGCCCGGCGGAGGCGACTCCAGAGACAGTGCAACAGAAATAAACTGCCTTTTACAAGGCGATGGTGGAAAGGTGCGGTAAGAGCGCACCGCCCTGTAAGCAACTACAGGGGCTATGTAAACCTCACCCAATGCAAGACCGAATAAAGCGCAGGTTGCAAAACCTACGGGTGCCCCGCCTGGCTTTGGTAGTGTCGCACGAGCTAATAGGCGATTGTTAGCCAAGATAGATGGCTGCCCATGACAGAACTCGGCTTATAGGCTTGCTCGAAAATTTTTAACAAAATAAACGCGTTTATCAAAACGCGTTTTATATGGAGATGTACTCAAGTGGCTGAAGAGGCGTCCCTGCTAAGGATGTAGGCCGGGTAACCGGTGCGGAGGTTCAAATCCTCTCATCTCCGATTTTAAAACCCCCGAAAACATTGTGTTTTCGGGGGTTTTCATATCTAAAAACATCTTTTTACCCTTTAATTTACCCTTTAGAGGTTTTTACACCCTTTATAAACGCATCCATTCTGGCGGCACTGTTGCGTTTCATTTCTTCGGTAACGTGTCCATACACATCAAGAGTAAAAGCGGCGGTGTGGTGTCCGAGGTTTTCTTGCACCGTTTTTACATCATCCCCGGACATGAGAGCAACCACGGCGTATGAATGTCGCAAATCATGGTAACGTGCTGACGGTATGCCGAGGTCACTAACTATACGCTTGTAATTTTTGTAAACGGTAACGTGCTTTAAGTGTTCGCCAAGTTCGTTTTTAAATACATAATCGTTATCGTTCCATGCGTCGCTCGCATGGTTTTTCCAGCCCTCTTGCGTGGCTTTGTGCTTTTTCAGTGAATCCATTACGAAGGTGGCGGGGGTAATTGTGCGGGGTTTATTGCTTTTGGTAGTGTCTAAATAATAGCCACCATTAGCGGAATCTCTTAAAAGTTGGGCATTAATCAGTAGTGTACCTTTTTCAAAGTCTACGCAACTCCACAATAACCCCAGAGTTTCTGACTGGCGCATCCCGGTGAAAAGCGTTACCAAGTACAGTGTTTCAAAAGCATGTCCATCTATTGCTTTCATGAATTTTGCAATCTGCAAATTATCAAGCGGTGTTATTTCTTTCTTCGCCACTCGTGGCAAAGTACACGCATCAGCAGGATTTAGCCGAATGTAGCCAACTTTCAAAGCCTGTTGCAAAGACTTATGCAATACGCCGTGAATATTCTTTATTGTTTTGGGGGATAGTCCGGGCTTATCTTCAATGCCATTAAGCAAGTCATTGTACAGCTTCTGGATTACCGGAGGATTAAGAGCAGTCAGTTTGATGGCAGATAGGTTGGGCTTGATATAGTTTCTGCAAATTTTGCTGTACAAGTGATGGGTTGAAATTTTGACAGTGTTTTTAGCATATTCATCAAGCCAAATATCAAGCCATGCCCCTACTGATAGTTTTGACGACGCTGTGTATATACCTTCATCTATAGCTACGGTAGCTTGGGCTAATTTTTGGCGTACTTCTTTTTGCGATTTTCCATAAACGGATTTTTGCACTTGCTTGCCTGTGCCGGGGTCACGCCCAGTTGTGTAACGGGCTTCCCATGTGCCATCTTTACGTTGACGGATTGTACCGCCGCCTTGGGCATTGCGTTTTGCCATAGCGTTACCCCTCTTTCTACTTTTTAATGTTATCTCGCTGTGCGTCCAAAAGACCGCTTATATATGCCAAAACTTTTTCTTTGCCGGACGCATTCAATGTACACAGTCCGACATTTATTATTTCGAGCGTGTCCAATTCATCTGCTGTAATTTTGGTGGCCGTAAAAATATCTATCAGCTTTGTTAGTACATAACTTTTATTATCAAGCGTATGCATTTTTTCTAACAGCCCAACCAAGAGCGATTGAAACTCATGACTACTTACTAACTTGCCGCCATCACTGTGCGACAAATTATTTATGACTTCATGCATCTTTGTTTGTTCGGCAGGGGTTTTGTGTCCTGCCAAACCAAGCAAATAATCAATTGAGCAGTCAAAAAAAAATGATAGCTTTATTAGCGTATCTGCATCCGGCTTTGAACGTCCAATCTCCCACATTCTTATGGCACTCTCGCCCTTGTTAATCTGAAATGCAAGCTGTGTTGCCGTTAATCCTTTTTCTGTTCGTAGTATTTTTAGCCTGTCCTTGAATTCCATTTAAGTCACCATCCTCATGTAGAGTAGTATACATGAATTAAATTGACAGTGCAATATTTATATTATTGTGTTGACATTGCATTGTTGTGTCATTATAATTGACATGTGGCACTTGCCGCATCAAAATTGACATATAATTTTGCGAAAGGAGGAACGCCATGCAAAGTAGACTCTTTGAAAAGCCAACACTTACTGTGCAAGAAGCCGCAAACCTTATTGGGGTTAGCGCACCAACTATGTACGACATTACAGAACGAGCAGACTTTACCGCCCTAATACGTGTTGGCCGAAAGAAATTGATTTTGCGGACAAGATTTCTAGAATGGCTTGAAGCACAGGCCGGGCAGAAGTGACACTGAACCGTACAAAATTAACTTTGAAAAAGACGATGATTATAAGACAATTTAATTGACATATATGTAAGTGGGTGTGCTTGTATATGCGGGAAATTCCCTTGGGGTAAGCGCATGTGTTTACACGCATCACCCGTCCGTTCCGTTATCCCAATGTCAAGACGGTGAAGCGTGTCTTGACATTGGGATTTGCGCATGGTGTCTCGCAAGTGGCGACGGGGGATGAAGGGAGTTGGCAGTTAGCAGGTATTTATCCCCGTCTTATCTCTGAGCATACCATGCGCAACCACTACACTAGCATCATGGCTACTGTGTGTGTGGCTCGAAAGGAATTTGCAAAATTGGCAGTTAGCTGGGGTATGTTTGCGTAGTTTTACGCTAATCGCATATGGTATTTAATGGCGATTTCTAATCTTGCAAGCAATGCAAGTGTCCGGTCACAAATGACCTCGCACTCGCTGCTTGTTGGGGATACAATCCCCAAGCCCCTGTTAAAATCGCGAACGATTTTTACGAAAGCCAACACTTTGTGTTGGCTACTACATAGATGATGCCATAAAAATTGAAGGAAGATTGCATCCATACTTAATATTATCCTTGCATCAAATCAATTTTTACACCTTAAAATATCTCATCTCATTTCAAGATGTGGCATCTCTTGCAGAATTTTCCCGTCGAGAATTTTCCCATTCGCCTTTTTATTTCGCTTTACTCCATCCGAACCCCATGTTCCCCATTGTTTGAAAAAGAAGGCTGTTTTTTGTTCATCAGCCTGTTTTAACAAGCATCTAACCCAATCAGCCTTCATTGGGCGAGCACGTCCTCCGCTTTCACCTCCAACGATTAGCCAGTCTATATTAGTTAAGTCAATTGTACCTAAGTCCTCGACTAAAGGCTCACAGGACAAAAAAAGGATTGACGCTTTAAGATTACGCAAAATATCAATTCGATACTTTTCTGTTGGAGATTCTACAGTAGTTCCAAGCCAAACATTTTCCGGGATATCCGTGCTAGTAAAATATTCAGCC
>Ga0123355_10004286_pt1 | contig 20738 bp, 16 predicted proteins | sample TergutEmb28metaG_3_FD_89872 | JGI IMG/M metagenome (GOLD analysis project Ga0123355, IMG submission 89872) | Embiratermes neotenicus P1 segment gut microbial communities from Petit-Saut dam, French Guiana - Emb289 P1 | ecosystem: Host-associated > Arthropoda: Insects > Digestive system > Gut ...
CGGCCCCCATCACCGGGAGCCCGGCTCGCACCACGACGTGGCTTACCAGCCGGTCGCGATGGTGGTCCTCACCAGGCCGGTCGCCGGCACGGTGCGTGTCAGCATGGTCTACACGCTGCCCGAGCGCCGCCGCAACGGCTACGCGGCGGCGGTCACGTTCGCGGCCAGCCGCGCCGCCCTCGACGGTACCGCGCCTGGCTGCCCGGCGCCTGACCGCCAGCGCCCGGTGACCCAGGTCGTGCTGATCACCGACGGAAGCCGGCCGGACCGGATGGTCAGCCGGCTCGGCTACCAGCTGGTCGACGAGCGCGCCGTGTTCCGCTTCGGGCCCCCCACCAGTCCGCAGCCACAGCTGAAGTCCGCGTCCCGCCCGATGCCAAGGCTCCCCACCGGGCCGCTGCCGAGGCTCCGGCGGTAACGCGACGTAAGGACGCCAGTGGCTCGGCGAGGATGACCTCGGTCGCCAGCTCGCCGTCGCTTCCCGCGACGATCGTCAGCTCGGTGATGTTGCCTGCGGTCCGCAGATCGCCGGAGCTCGCGCGGGCCACCTCCGCCGCTGATCCGTGCACGATGACTTGCGCGGCCTCGGCCTTGATGGAGACCTTCGCCTCCGATTTGGCCTTCCGCACCTGGCCGAGCACGGCGGCCGCGGTCGCGAGCACCGCCGGGTCCCCGCCCGCCGCACGCAGTTCAGGCAGCGCGGGAGACGGCCACGCTGCCAGGTGCACAGACCCGTCCTGCCACCAGGACCACACCTCTTCGGTGACGAACGGCATGAACGGCGCGAACAGCCGCAGCAGGACGTGCAGCGCCTGCCGCAGCGCACCGCGCGCGGAATCAGCCTCCGGCCCCGAGCCGTACCCGCGCCCCTTGACCAGCTCCAGGTAGTCGTCGCAGAACATCCAGAAGAACCGCTCGATCGCCTCCAGCGCCGGCGTGTGCTCGTAGCTCTCCAGGGCGGCCGTGGCCTCCTCGACCATGTCGGCGAGCGCGGCGAGCAGGGACGCATCGACGACCTCCGTCACCGCGCCCGCCGGACCGGGCAGCGAAAGCACGAACTTCGACGCGTTGAGGATCTTGATCCCAAGCCGGCGGCCGACCTTGAGCTGCCCGGCGTCGAACACCGTGTCCACCCCGTACCGCCCGCTGGCCGCCCAGTACCTGACGGCGTCGGACCCGTACTGGTCCAGCAGGTCCATCGGGGTAGTCACGTTCCCCTTGGACTTGGACATCTTCTTCCGGTCGGGGTCGAGGATCCACCCGGAGATCGCGGCGTCCGACCACGGCAGCCGCCCGAACTCCAGATGCGACCGGGTCACCGTGGCGAACAGCCAGGTCCTGATGATCTCGTGCGACTGCGGCCGCAGGTCCATCGGGAACACCCGGGCGAAGAGGTCGTCGTCGGTGCCCCACCGGGAAGCTATCTGCGGCGTCAGCGACGAAGTGGCCCAGGTGTCCATCACGTCCGGGTCCCCGGTGAACCCGCCCGGCACGCCGCGCTGGGATTCCGTGTAGCCGGGGGCGGGCTCCGCCGCCGGATCCACCGGCAGCGTGTCCTCGCCGGGCACTATCGGCGCGGAGTACACCGGCTCCCCGGCAGCGTCCAGCGGGTACCAGACCGGGAATGGCACACCGAAGAACCGCTGCCGCGAGATCAGCCAGTCACCGGACAGGCCGGCCACCCAGTTCTCATAGCGGACCGCCATGTGCGCGGGATGCCAGTTGAGTTCCCGGCCGCGATCGAGTAGTTCGCGGCGGACCGTCTCGTCGCGTCCCCCGTTCCTGATGTACCACTGCCCGGAAGTGACGATCTCGAGCGGCTTATCACCGCGCTCGTAGAACTTCACCGGCCTGGTGACAGGGCGGGGCTCGCCGGATAGGTCGCCGCTCTGCCGGAGCATTTCGACCATCCGCTCGCGCGCCGAGAACGCGGTCTTCCCGGCCAGTTCCTTGTACGGCTCGGCAGGCACCCCATCCGGCGGCTCGGGCAGCAGCCGGCCGTTCCGCCCGATGACCGCCCTGATCGGCAGGCCGAGTTCCCGCCACCAGGTCACGTCGGTCACATCGCCGAAGGTGCAGACCATCGCGATCCCCGACCCCTTGTCGGGTTCCGCGAGGTGGTGCGCCAGCACCGGCACCTCGACATCGAAAACCGGTGTCCGCACCATACTGCCGAACAGGCCCTGGTACCGGTCGTCGCCCGGGTGCGCCACCAGCGCGACGCAGGCCGGGATGAGCTCGGGCCTGGTGGTCTCGATGAAAACCAGCCCACTGGGACCATGGAACGAAACGCGGTGGAACGCCCCGGCGTACTCGCGATCCTCAAGCTCCGCCTGCGCCACCGCCGTCTGGAACGTCACGTCCCAGAGCGTTGGCGCCTCAGCCCGGTACGCTTCGCCGCGCGCGAGGTTACGCAGGAACGCGCGCTGTGACACGCGCCTGGCATCTGCGCTGACCGTCGTGTACAGCAGCGACCAGTCCACCGAGAGCCCGACCCGGCGCCACATCTCCTCGAAGGCGCGCTCGTCGATCGCGGTAAGCCGCTCGCACAGGTCGATGAAGTTCCGCCGGGAGATCGGGATCTCCTGCTTGCCCGGCTTCTCCGGCGGCGTGAAGTCCGGGTCATAGGGGACCGACGGATCGCACCGCACGCCGTAGAAGTTCTGCACGCGCCGCTCGGTGGGCAGCCCGTTGTCGTCCCAGCCGATCGGGTAGAAGACCGACTTCCCGGTCATCCGCTGGTAACGGGCGATGAGGTCGGTATGCGTGAAAGAAAACGCGTGCCCGACGTGCAGTGAGCCGGAGACGGTGGGCGGCGGGGTGTCGATCGCGTAGATCTCCGCACGCGGCCTGGACCGGTCAAACCGGTATACCTGATCGGCCTCCCAGCGTACGCTCCATACCGCCTCAAGTCCGTCGAGAACGGGCTTGTCTGGCACGGCGGCAGGGCGCGACCCCGGGTAGGCATCAGTCATGTGCCAACTGTACTCAGGCACCGGGATCGGCCCTCGGAATTTACCGACCGCTAGGCTCACAGGTGTATATCGCGCGCCAGGAAGGCTCCACCACGTGACCACGCAGCCAGCCGCTCCCGCCCCTGTTAGTCAGGGCAGCGCGGCCAGCATCACCAAGCGGATCGCCGCCGAGCTCGGCGTGCGCGACCACCAGGTCGCCGCCGCTGTCGAGCTCCTCGACGGCGGAGCCACCGTCCCCTTCATCGCCCGGTACCGCAAGGAGGTCACCGGGACGCTGGACGACGCCCAGCTGAGGACGCTGGACGAGCGGCTGCGGTACCTGCGTGAGCTTGAGGAGCGCCGGGCGGCCATCCTCGCGTCGGTCGCGGAACAGGGCAAGCTCACCGACGAGCTGCGGGCGCAGCTTGAGGCTGCCGACACCAAGGCCCGGCTGGAGGACCTCTACCTGCCCTACAAGCCCAAGCGGCGCACCAAGGCGCAGATCGCACGCGAGAACGGCCTCGAGCCGCTGGCGGACCAGCTGCTCGGTCACCCGGAAACCGACCCGCGCGCGGCCGCCGAAGGCTACCTCAGCGAGAACGTCGCCGACGTCACGGCCGCCCTGGAGGGTGCCCGCGCGATCCTCGTCGAGCGTTTCGGTGAAGACGCCGACCTGATCGGCCAGCTCCGCGAGCGCATGTGGTCGCAGGGCAGCCTGGTTGCGCGGGTCCGCGAGGGCAAGGAAACCGATGGCCGGAAGTACAGCGACTACTTCGACTTCGCGGAGCCGTTCGGCAAGCTGAAGGCGCACCGTGTCCTCGCGATGTTCCGTGCCGAAAAGGAAGAGATCCTCGACCTCACCCTCGACCCCAACGACGAGGGGTTCTCCGGCACCGGCGAGCTGTCCGCGTCATATGAGCAGCCGATCGCCGAGCGGTTCGGTATCCGCGACGGAGGCCGCCCCGCGGACAAGTGGCTGTCCGACACGGTCCGCTGGGCGTGGCGCACCCGGATCCTCGTCCACCTCGGCGTCGACCTGCGGATGCGGCTGTGGCAGGCGGCCGAGGCGGAGGCGGTCGACGTCTTCGCGGCCAACCTGCGCGACCTGCTGCTCGCCGCGCCGGCCGGGCAGCGCGCGACGATGGGCCTTGACCCCGGCTTCCGGACCGGCGTCAAGGTGGCGGTCGTCGACCAGACCGGCAAGGTCGTCGCGACGCACACGATCTACCCGCACGTCCCGCAGAACAAGTGGGACGAGTCGCTGTACATCCTCGCGAAACTGGCTCGTGACCACCAGGTAGAGCTCATCGCCATCGGCAACGGCACCGCGTCCCGGGAAACCGACAAACTGGCCATTGACCTCATCAAGGCCAGCCCCGACCTGGGACTGACGAAGATCGTCGTCTCCGAGGCCGGCGCTTCCGTCTACTCGGCGTCCGCCTACGCGAGCGCCGAACTCCCGGAGCTCGACGTCTCGCTGCGCGGCGCGGTCTCGATCGCCCGGCGTCTGCAGGACCCGCTGGCCGAGCTGGTCAAGATCGACCCGAAGTCGATCGGGGTCGGCCAGTACCAGCACGACGTAACCGGCACCAAGCTGGAGCGTTCCCTTGACGCCGTGGTGGAGGACGCGGTCAACGCAGTCGGCGTCGATGTCAACACGGCATCCCGCCCGCTGCTCGCCCGGGTCTCCGGCATCACCGATTCGCTGGCCGGCGCGATCGTCGCCCACCGCGACGGACGCGGCGCCTTCGGGACCCGCGAACAGCTCCGCCAGGTACCTCGCCTCGGTCCGAAGGCGTTTGAGCAGTGCGCGGGCTTCCTGCGCATCCGCGGTGGCGGCAACCCGCTCGACACCTCCGGCGTGCACCCGGAGGCCTACCCGGTCGTCCGGCGGATCTTGACGAAGACCGGTACCGACGTGGCAACGCTGATCGGCAACACGCAGACGCTCCGCGGCCTCGACCCGCGTGAGTTCACCGATGACAGCTTCGGCCTGCCGACGGTCAACGACATCCTGAAGGAACTGGAGAAGCCGGGCCGCGACCCGCGCCCGGAATTCCAGACCGCGACCTTCGCCGAGGGTGTCCACACCCTGGAGGACCTGGAACCCGGCATGGTGCTCGAGGGCGTCGTCACCAACGTCGCCGCCTTCGGCGCGTTCGTCGACGTCGGCGTCCACCAGGACGGACTGGTGCACGTCTCGGCGATGTCGAGCACCTTCGTCGCCGACCCCCGCGACGTGGCCAAGTCCGGCGACGTGGTCAAGGTCAAGGTCCTGGCCGTCGACATCCCCCGGCACCGCATCTCCCTGACAATGCGCCTCAACGACCCCGCCGACGGCAATGCGCCCAGGCCGGGCGGCGGTAGCAGTGGCGGGCCAGGCGGCGCTGCCGCGTCGCGCCCCGCCGACCGACCCGGCCAGCCGCGTCGCGGCGAGAGCGCTCCGGGACCCCGGACCGGCAGGCCGGGAGGCGACCGCCCGGGATCCGGGCAATCGGGAGGCGACCGCGGCGGCCAGGGTTCCCAGCGCGGCGGCGAGCGCCAGCCCGGCGCCCCCGGCACAGGTAACGACCGCAGGGGCGGCGGCCCCGGCCCCGGAGGGGCCGGCCAGGGCGGTGACCGGCGTGCTGACCGCCGCGGCCAGGGCGGCGGTGACCGCCGCAACAGCCCGCCGCCCCCGGCGAGCGGAGCGATGGCCGACGCGCTCCGCCGGGCCGGCCTCCTCGACGACAAGGACGCCCCGGCCAAGAACGACCGCCGCTCCGACCGCCCGTAACTACCGCGTTCTGCGCGACGGGGGGAACAGCGGACGCGGCGACCCGCCGTCCCGCGGCGGCTGGCCCGGCGCCGGCTCGGCGGGCGCGGACTCGCCCCGCACCGGGTCGGCGTGCGCGGGCCCGGCGTGCATTAGCTCGGCCTGCGGCTGCGGCTGGGCGGGCAGGAACACCGCCGCCAGCAGTGCTCCCGCCGCCGCGACACCGCCCGCGACGAGCGCGCCGACGAGAAGGCCGCGCTCGAAGGCGTTGGTCGACGCGAGGTGCAGTGCCTGCCCGATCTCCGGGTGACCGAGCGCCGCGAGCTGGCCGGCCGCGGCATAGGCGGCGCCGACGGACTGGTGCGCGAGCGCTGCGACCGGCCCCGGCACGGTGGCCGGGAGGGTGGCGGTGAGCCGCGATCCGTAGACCGACGCGTACACGCTGCCGATGACGGCCACCCCGAGAGTGCCGCCGACGAGCCGGGTGGTGTCGTTGACGGCCGAGCCGACGCCCGCCGCCGATCGTGCGACGGCCCCCATGATCGACTCGGTGGCGGGCGCCGAGGTCAGTCCCATGCCAAGCCCGTAGACCACCATCTGGGTCGCGATGATTCCGTAGCTGAGTGTCGCGCTGGTGCTGGCCGCCACCCAGACATAGAACCCCGCCATCGCGATCAGGCCGATCGTGACGATGACCTTCGTGCCGACCCGGACGGCGAGCTGCGTGCCTATGACTGACCCGACGGCCACCGATGCGGCCACTGGCAGCAGTCGCACGCCCGCCGACAGCGCGCTGTACCCGCGGACGAACTGGAAGTACTGGGTGATCAGGAAGATGAAGCCGAGCAGGGTGAAGAACGACACCGTGACCGCTCCGCTCGCCGCGCTGAACCGCATGTTGCGGAACAGCCGTACGTCGAGCATCGGGTGCCGGGAACGCTGTTCGGCCACGATGAAGGCGGCCAGCAGCAGCACGGAGACGGCGAAGCCCGCCAGGCTGCGGGCCGCGGTCCAGCCGTACGTGGGTGCCTCGATGAGCGTGTAGACCAGCAGCGCCATCGTCGCCGACGACAGTACGAGGCCCGCGGGATCGAGCGGCACCGCGCCGGGATTCCTTGACGCCGGCACGGTGAGCAGCACCAGGCCCGCGGCGAGCGCAGCGACCGGCGCCATGGCGATGAAGATGCTGCCCCAGCTGAAGTGAGCCAGCAGCCAGCCGCCGACGATGGGTCCCATCGCGATCGCGACGCCGGCGATCGCCCCCCACAGGCCGATGGCGCGGGCGCGTTCCTTGCGCTCGGTGAAGACATTGGTGAGCAGCGACAAGGTCGCGGGGAACGTCATCGCGGCGCCCAGCCCCATGATGGCCCGCGCCGCGATGAGCTGGGCCGCGCTCGTGGTGAAGCCGCCGGCCAGGCTGGCCGCCCCGACGACGTTGAGTCCGGCCAGCAGCATGCCCTTGCGGCCGAACCGGTCGGACAGGCTGCCCGAGGTGAGCAGCAGTGCGGCGAAGACGAGGTTGTAGGCGTCAACGACCCATTGCAGCTGGGTCGTCGTGGCGTGCAGGTCACGTGTCAGGGCCGGCAGCGCGACGTTCACCAGGGTCGTGTCGAGGTTGACGAGAAACGCTGCTAGCAGCAGCGCTACGAGGATCATGGCTTTAGATCTCATGGTTTACATACTCAATGGAGACCTTTAGAAAGTCAAGTTATAAGACTTGGAAATCAACTAACGATGGGCTAAGCTGAGTGTCATGCGTAGTTACGGCCAGTACTGCTCGATCGCCAAGGCGCTCGACGTCATCGGCGACCGGTGGACACTGCTCATCGTCAGGGAGCTGATGCTCCGCGGTCCAAGCCGGTACACGGATCTGAAGAACGGCCTGCCGGGAATCGCGACGAACCTGCTCGCCGACCGGATCCGGGAACTCGAGGCGGCCGGGCTAGTGCGGCGCGAGGACGCGCCGCCGCCGGTCGCCACCACGCTCGTGCACCTGACCGAGGCCGGCCAGGAGCTGGAGCCGGTGCTCAAGGCTCTCGGCTGGTGGGGGATCAGGTACATGAGCGGGCCCGCGGACGACGATGAGTTCCGCAGCCAGTGGCTGGCCTATCCGGTCGAATTCTTCCTGCGCGATCGCGACCCCGGCGGTCCGCCGGCGTCGATCGAGGTCCGGACCGGCTCTGAGCCCTCGGCGGTCATCGAGGCAGCGGGCGGTTCGGTCCGCATCCGGCTCGGCACCGCCGCTGCACCCGACCTGGTGCTGGCGGGCCGGCCGCAGCTGGTCGCCGCCCTGCTCACCGGTCAGCTGACCGCCGCTGAGGTGACCGCTCTCGGCCTGGAGATGACCGGAGACAGCAGCGTCCTGGACCGGGTGCTGCCCGACCCGGCAGCCGCTTACCCGGCTGCCTCGCAATCCGGGCGGAGCAATCATGGCGATCAGTGAGATAGCAGGCCAGTACGCGACCGGCTTGTCCCGGCACGGCATCGAGCAGGCCCTCGCCAAGGCGGGCAAGGACCCCCGGAACGTGGCGCCCGCGGACCTCGGCGCGCTCGAGGACTTCCACACCATGGGCCGCATCGCCACCGGCCAGCTCGCGGAGCTGGCCGGGATCTCCGCCCAGGACCGCGTCCTCGACGCCGGTGCCGGTATCGGCGGTACCGCCCGGTTCCTCGCGGCGAGCTACGGCTGCCAGGTCACGGCCATCGACCTGACCGAGGAGTACTGCCAGACGGCCCGCTGGCTCAACGAGCTGACCGGCCTCGACGGAAAGATCTCGGTCAGGGAAGCCGACGTCACCAGCCTCCCGTTCGCGGGCGCCACCTTCGACGTGGTCGTCAGCCAGCACGTTCAGATGAACGTGGCGGACAAGGCCCGGCTGTACGCCGAAGCCCGCCGGGTCCTGGTCAGCGGCGGACGCCTCGCGATCTGGGACGTCACCGCGGGCGCGCCCGGACAGCTCGGCTACCCGCTGCCCTGGGCAGACCGGCCGGAGCGCAGCCACCTGGTACCGGCCGCGGAGCTGCGCACCGCCATCGAAGCAGCCGGGTTCGGCATCCGTCACTGGGCGGACCTTACCGGTGAAGCGGCCACCTTGATGCAGGCGGTCCTGTCCCGGCCCCCGGCCCCGCTGGGGCTGGACGCATTCGTCCCGGACTTCGCCGTGAAGGCGGCGAACCTCACCCGCGGGCTGGCGGCCGGGCACCTCCGGGTCATTCAGGCCGTCGCGCTGGCGTGACCGGTAGGGCCTACCTGCGCTGGATCGACGCGACTAATCGCCGGCCGGACCTGCGCCCGGGCCGCATCACCGAGGTGCTGGACCTGCTCGGGGCCGGCGTAAAGGAACGCCCACGACCGCCCGCAGGCGACGCGGTTAAATAGGGCTCGTGGCTGATATCGAGGACTTCAAGCGGCTCATCGCCGGGGACCACGGGCTGGTGACCGTGTGCGCGCTGCGCACCAACGGGACGATCTCGTCATCGGTTGTGAACGCGGGGGTGCTCCCGCACCCGGTGACCGGTGAAACGGTGATCGGCATGGTGATCAGGGGCGGCACCCGCAAGCTCGGCTACTGGCGGGAACGCCCGTATGCAAACGTCGTCATCCGGGCGGGCTGGCAGTGGGCGGCGGCCGAAGGCCCGGTCGACCTGATCGGCCCCGATGACCCGGAGCCTGGCATCGACGCCGAACGGCTGCGCCTGCTGCTCCGCGAGATCTTCACGGCAGCGGGCGGCACGCATGAGGACTTCGGCACTTACGACAAGGTGATGCGCGCGGAACGCCGCACCGCGGTCTTCGTCCACCCCGATCGCGTCTACACAAACCCGGGCCGGTGAGCTGACCGGGACTACGCTTCTCGCATGGAGACGGTGCGGCGGCGGGTTCGGCTGAGCGACGGCCGGGACATTGAGCTTGTGACGGCGGGCCGGGAAGACAGATTCCCCCTCGTGGTGCACTCGGGGACGCCGAGCGGCCTGGTGGTCAACACCAGGCTCGCCAGCGCGGCCACCGAGCGGGGGTTGCGGATCGTGCAGCCCGCGCGGCCCGGTTACGAGGGCTCGACGCCGCGTCCGGGCCGCCGTGTCGCCGACGTGGTCGCGGACGTGGCCGAGGTGCTCGACGCGCTCGGCGCTGGCAGCTACGTCGCCATCGGTTTCTCCGGCGGCGGTCCGCACTCGCTGGCCTGCGCCGCGCTGGCGCCGGACCGGTGCCTTGCTGCCGCCTCGGTGGCGGGGGCCGCTCCGTACGGCGCCGAGGGCCTGGACTTCCTGGCCGGGATGGGGCCGGAGAATGTCGAGGAGTTCGGCTGCGCCGCCCGCGGTAGTGCGGCGCTGACCCCCTTCCTTGAGAAGGAAGCCGCCACCTACCGCAATGTCACCGGCGACCAGGTCGCCGCGACGCTCGGCGGCCTCGTCTCCGGTGCCGACACGGCAGTCATCACCGGGGACTACGCGGACAAGCTTGCCGCGAGCCTGCGCGGCGCGCTTCGCGAGGGGATCGCCGGCTGGCACGACGACGACCTGGCCTTCATCGCGGACTGGGGCTTCAGCCTTGACTCGCTGGCCGGGCGGGCGGCCATCTGGCAGGGCGACCAGGACAACATGGTCCCGTTCGCTCACGGTCAGTGGCTCGCCGCACACGTCCCGGACGCACGCGTCCACCTCAAATCCGGCGCGGGCCACCCCACCATGCCGGTCACCATCATCGGCAACACCCCCGACGACCTTCTGGACCTGGCCGGCCGCTAGCATCGGTTAGGTGAGCGTTCCGACGTCGCCCGAACCTGGCCCGAACCCGAACATGAACCCGGATCCGGACCTGCCGCCGGATGCTGCCGTTTCCGCGGAGACGGACCTTCCCGGCACGGGCGTGCCCGACGCGTTCGAACGGCTGTGGACGCCGCACCGGATGGCATATATCAAGGGCGAGGGCAAGCCGACCGGCCCGGGCGCCCACGAGGGCTGCCCATTCTGCATCGCCCCGACGCTCAGCGACGAGGACGGCCTGATTGTCGCCCGCGGCGACCTCGTCTACACGATCATGAACCTGTACCCGTACAACAGCGGCCATGTGCTCGTCTGCCCCTACCGGCATCTCGCCGACCTCACCGAGCTCACCGCGGCAGAGACCGCAGAGTTCAGCGACTTCACCAAGCGGGCGATCCTGGCGCTGCGGACCGTGTCAGGTCCGCACGGCTTCAACATAGGGATGAACCTCGGCACGGTGGCCGGGGCCGGCATCGCCGCGCACCTGCACCAGCACGTGGTGCCCCGATGGGGCGGCGACACCAACTTCATGCCGGTGGTCGGCCGTACCCGCGTCTTGCCGCAGTTGCTCGCTGACACCCGCAAGCTGCTCGCCGACGCCTGGCCCGCGTAGCTGCCGTGCGCGCCCCGAAATGCGGGCGGGCGTTTCCTCCGTACCGTGGCGCGTTACCAGGTGACCGCCTGACCTTGGTCCCTTACCAGGTGACCGCCTGCCAGGTCATGCCGCCGTTGCTGGTAAGCAGCAGCTCACCGGGCATGCCGTAGCTGTTGCCGTCGGTGTAGGCAGGCCCGAGCACGGCGACGCCGTCGGTCGTGGTGGTGAATCCGAGGTCGTTGAATCCAGCCCCGCCGTCGATCGCCTTGTAGCTAGTAACCCACTGGGCGCCGCCGTCAGCTGAGGAGTACAGCCAGGTTGCGCCGCTTGCCGCGGCGACCACGAGCCCCGCTGGCGCGCCGGCCGAGATCCCCCACGGGTCACCGCCTATCGGCGGCGAGCCAGCCTTGGTCCAGTGCACGCCGAGGTCAGCACTGACGTAGACCGTCTTCTGCACCTGGCCCGCGGCCGCTCCGCCGGCGCACAGCAGCGCTAGCGAATCCGGGCCGGTCACCGCCACCGACGATCCGCCGGAAGCGGGCGAAGCGCACGGGGAGGCGTGTGTGGCGAAGGTGAGCCCGCCGTCACCGGTGATGACGACGCTGGTGCCGTCCAGCACCGCGGCCACCCGCGCCTGGGTGGCGATCACCCGCGCGTTGCTCACATGCGTGACAACGTGCCACGACCCGCCCGCCAGTGCCCGGCGGTACAGCGTCTCCGACGGCGAGCAGCCGGACTGGGCCGAGCAGTTGTCGCTAAGCGCTAGCAGCTGGCCGTCGATGACCTCAAGATCGACGATCGCGCCACCTGGACCGGCGACGGAGCTCCAGTGCTCCCCGCCGTCGGTTGTCGCCCACAGCCCGTTGCCGAACACGAAGCCGGCTGACGGGCTGGCGAACCGGATACCCCATGCCCCCGGGCCGGAAGAGCCATACGGGTCCGCGAGCGGCGTGACCGGCGCCGGCAGCCCGACCCAGCTCGCGCCGCGGTCCAGCGTCCGCACGATCGACGTGCACGGCTTGTTCACGCACGGCGCGGTGCCAAGGACGAACGCCTCATCCGTTGAGACGAACGTGACCGATGTCGCCGCGAACCCCTTCGGCACCGGTCCGCCGGCCGGGGTGGGCGCCGGAGTCGCGGCCGGGGTGGACGCCGGGGCGCTGACCGTGGGGGTGGCGCCCACGGGTGTCGTCGACGACCGGCCCGGGGCGCCCGATGCCGTCGAGGTGACCGATGAACCCGCCCCCGTACCCGGGCCGGAACTCACCGATCCGCACCCGGTCAGCGCCAGCCCCGCCAGCAGAGCGGTGATGCCGACCGCGACCCCGGACGCGCGCATTGAGATTCTCATGAGTCCCCCTGATGCCGCTGGACCTCGGGCCCGTTACGGCCCGGCGGACCAGAATCTCCGGAAATGTCCTTACGGCATTAGAGACGCCGTTGGGCCCCCTTCGGTTGGGGACCTATGCCGCCCCTGTTACGGCCCAAGAACACGAACCGGGCGCGACCAGCGAAAATCGAGGTACGCGCCCGGTTCGTGCCGGGGTCGGTGACTAATCGGGTCGTGAGTCGGCCGCCACCTTCGAGGCCAGGTGCGAGGGCAGCGGCTCGTGCCGCAGGTATCCCCGGGTGAACGACCCGGTGCCGTGCGACACCGACCGCAGGTCGATCGAGTACCTGGTGATCTCGAGTTCGGGCACCTCGGCCTTGATCACGGTCCGTCCGGTGCCCACCGGCTCGGTGCCGAGTACCCGCCCGCGTCGCCCGGACAGGTCCGACATGACCGCTCCCACGTACTCGTCGGGCACCAGGATCGACACCTGGTCCACCGGTTCGAGCAGCATCGGCGAGGCCTTCTCTGCCGCGTCCTTCAGCGCGGCTCGCCCGGCCTTCTGGAACGCCATGTCCGAGGAGTCCACCGGGTGCGCCTTCCCGTCGAACAGAGTCACCCGGACTCCGGTCATGGGATACCCGGCCAGCACCCCGGCCTCAAGCTGCGACCGCACCCCCTTCTCGACCGACGGGATGAACTGCCGCGGCACGACGCCGCCGACGATCTTGTCGACGAACTCGAACCCGTCAGAGCCCGGCAATGGTTCCACGGTGATCTGGCAGATCCCGAACTCGCCGTGCCCGCCGGTCTGCTTGACGTTCCGCCCGAGCCCCTTCGCCTGGACCGACACGGTCTCCCGCAGCGGCACCCGCAGCGACACCGTGTCCACCGACACCCCGTACCGCGCTGAGAGCCGGTCAATCAGCAGGTCCGCGTGCGCCTCGCCCATGCACCAGAGCACGAGCTGACGCGTCTCGGCGTTGATCTCCAGGCGCATCGTGGGGTCCTCGGCCACGAGCCGCTGCAGCCCCGCGGACAGCTTGTCCTCATCCGCCTTCGACTTGGCGACGATCGCCACCGGCAGCAGCGGTTCCGGCATCGTCCACGGCTCCATCAGCAGCGGCTGGTCCTTCGACGACAGGGTGTCCCCGGTTTCCGCGGTTGACAGCTTCGCCACCGCGCAGATCGTCCCTGCGGGGCACGCGGTGACCGGCCGCTGCTGCTTGCCCAGCGGCCAGGTCAGCGCGCCGACTCGTTCGTCATCGTCATGGTCGGGATGCCCGCGCAGCGAGCGCCCGTGGCCGGACACGTGCAGCACGGCATCCGGCCGCAGCGTCCCGGAGAACACCCGCACCAGCGAGATCCGCCCTACGTACGGGTCGGAGGTGGTCTTCACCACCTCGGCCAGCAGCGGCCCGTCGGGGTCGCAGGTCAGCCCGGTGACCGCGTCGCCGCTCGTGGCGGATGTCACCGGCGGCAGCGAGTGCGCCAGCGGCGAGGGGAACGCCGAGGTGACCACCTCGAGCAGCTCCGCCATCCCGATCGCCAGCGGCGAGGAAACGGCGAGCACCGGGTAGAACGAGCCGCGCGCGACCGCTGTCTCCAGGTCCGTGATGAGCACGTCCGTCGGCACCGTCTCACCGGACAGGTACCGGTCCATGAGCGTCTCGTCTTCGCTCTCGGTGATGATGCCCTCGATGAGCGAGTCCCGGGCCGGCCCCATCCGCGCCATGTCATCGTCGGACGGCACTCCGGGGTCCCGTTTCCCGGACGAGTAGTCGAATAGCGTCTCCGACAGCAGGCCGATCAGCCCGCTGACCCCCCCAGCACCGGAGACCGGCAGGTAAAGCGGGAGCACACCCTCCCCGAACGCGCCCTGGCACTCGGCGACCACGGTATTGAAGTCCGCCCGCTGGTGGTCGATCTTGGTGATGACGACCGCCCGCGGCATCCCGACCGCCGCGCACTCGTCCCAGAGCATCCGCGTCACGCCGTCCACCCCATCGGTGGCCGCGACCACGAACAGCGCGCAGTCCGCCGCGCGCAGTCCCGCCCGCAGGTCCCCGGTGAAGTCCGCGTACCCCGGGGTGTCGAGCAGGTTGACCGTCACGCCCTCGTGCGTGAACGGCAGCAGCGATAGGTTCACCGAGCGCTTTTGCCGGATCTCCACCTCGTCGAAGTCGCTTGCCGTCGTGCCATCCTCGACCCGCCCCTGCCGCTGGATCGCTCCTGTATAAGCGAGCAGAGCTTCCGCCAGCGTTGTCTTTCCGCTCCCCGAATGGCCGACCAACACGACGTTGCGGATGCCGCCCGCGCCGTCGGCCGCCAGTACCCTGCCGCCTGCTTGTCCCGCCCCTCCGGATCCGGTGCCCTCAGTCACTCTCGCCGCCTCCTCGCGCTCGATGAGCTTCCGTTACCAAAGCGTGAACCCGACTGCCGCGTTACCACAACCCCCCTTTCGAGAATCGCTGAGGTAGCGACGAGGTGACCAGATATGCGGAGGCCAGGTGACCTGAGGTTGCAGCCAGGTGACAACGCAGCTATCTCCCGGGGGGGACGACCCCCCGTACCCCCCGATGCGCGCCCGATGGCGAAAAATCGCCATCGTATCGGGCGCGCGAGCGCCACACCTTAACCAAGTAAGATCTCAACCGGCCATGCTGAACTTCCTCCGTCCCTTCTTCGCCCGCCTGTTCGGCCCCATCGTTCAGGCTCTCGCGCGCACGCCGGTCACCCCGAACATGATCACGGTCGCCGGCACTGTTGGCGTGTCGGCCGCTGCTCTGTCGATGTTTCCCATCGGCTGGCTGTTCCCGGGCGCCGCGACCGCGACGGTCTTCGTGTTCACCGACATGCTCGACGGCCAGCTCGCCCGCATTAAGGGTGATTCGGGCAAGTTCGGCGCGTTCCTGGACTCCACGATGGACCGGCTCGGCGACGCCGCGGTTTTCGGCGGCATCACCATCTGGTTCATGCGCACCAACCACCTGCTCGCGGTGGTCAGCCTGTTCTGCCTGGCCTGCGGCCTTTGCGTTTCTTACGTCAAGGCGCGCGCCGAGGGCCTCGGCCTCAACGCGGACGTCGGCCTGATCGAGCGGCCGGAGCGGATCCTGATCGGGCTGACGAGCATCGGCCTGTCCGGCCTTGGCGTGCCGTATGTACTGCCGATCGGGATGTGGGCCCTCGCCGTGGGCTCGGCGATCACCCTCGGGCAGCGGATGCGCGCCGTCCACCTGGACGCCAAGGCCAAGGCCGCGCAACCCGAGGCCAGCCAGCCCGATTCCGCCGAGCCTAAGACGAGCCCGCCCGGCTCAGCCGCACCCGAAGCGGGCAAGCCCGGGACCCCCCAGCGAGCAAGCACCGGAGAGGCCTGATGCCGAGCTTCAAGGACCGCCTGAAGACCGCCGCGTTCACTGCGGGCTGGAGCCTGGTGTGCCGCCTCCCCGAGCCAGTGGCGCGCGCCCTGTTTGAATTCGGAGCCGACCTCGCCTGGCGCAGGGAGGGCGGCGGCGTGCAGGTCCTCGAGGGCAATCTCGTCCGGGTCCTGCGAACGGACCCTGGCTCCGACGGCACCGTCGATGGTGCGGAGTTGCGGGCATTGTCGCGCGAGGTTATGCGTTCTTACGCGCGCTACTACCTGGAGACGTTCCGGCTGCAGATCATCCCGGACGAGCGCCTACAGGCCGGGATGCACGTCAACTGGGAGAATGTCGACCTGACGCTCGAGCACCTGAAAAACGGCCGCGGCGTCATCTACGCGCTGCCGCACATGGGCGACTTCGAGCAGGCGGGCCGCTGGATAATCCTGGTCGGCGCCGGCTCGTTCACTACGGTGGCCGAAAGGCTGGAACCCGAGGCCGTCTTCGAGAAGTTCCTCGCGTTCCGCCAGGGGCTCGGCATGGAGGTGCTGCCGACAACCGGCGGCCCGAACCCGTCCGGGGTGATGGCGCAGCGGCTGCGCAAAGGCAAGCTGGTCTGCATCGTCGCCGACCGGGACCTTTCCGACACCGGCATCGAAGTCGACTTCTTCGGCGAGAAGGCGCTGCTGCCCGCGGGCCCGGCCGCCCTCGCGCTGCAGACCGGCGCGGCGCTGATGCCGGTCGCGTGCTCGTTCGTCGGCGAAGACGAGTGGGCGGCGCACGTCTACGACGAGATTCCGGTCCCGGCCGAGGGCACCCGCAAGGAGAAAGTCGCCGCCATGACTCAGGCGATGGCGACCGTCTTCGAGCAGGCGATCCGCGAGCATCCGCAAGACTGGCACATGCTCCAGAAACTCTTCGTCAACGACCTTGACCCGGAGCGGCTTGCCCGCAGCCGCGCCCGCGCGGCCACGCTCAACGGCAACGGCAACGGCAACGGCCACGCCAATGGCAGCGGCAATGGCATGTGATGCCGAGGAGACACCGTGCGGATAGGCATCGCCTGCCCCTACTCCTGGGACGTGCCGGGCGGCGTCCAGCAGCACATCAGGGACCTGGCCGAGGCACTGATCGGGATGCGGCACGACGTCTCGGTGATAGCTCCCGCCGACGATGACCGCCCGCTGCCGCCCTACGTCGTGCCCGCCGGAAGGGCGATGCCGGTCCCGTATAACGGCTCGGTCGCCCGGCTGGCCTTCGGGCCGCTGTCCGCGAACCGGGTTCGCCGCTGGCTGCGGGACGGCGGGTTCGACGTGCTGCACGTCCACGAGCCCGCCGTGCCCTCGCTGTCCCTGCTCGCCTGCTGGGTGGCGTCCGGACCGATAGTGGCGACCGTGCACACCGCGATGCCTCGCTCGCGGGTGCTGCTAGCCGCGCAGCCGGTGCTCCGTTCGGCCCTGGAGAAGATCGACGGCAGGATCGCGGTCTCCGAGGCCGCGCGGACCACCTTCGTCGAGCACCTGGGCGGCGACGCCGTGCTGATCCCCAACGGCGTCGCGACCCACCGCTACCGGCACGGCGAGCCGCTTGACGGCTGGCCGTCCGCTGGCGGCGCCGTCGGTTTCCTCGGCCGGATGGACGAGCCGCGCAAGGGCCTGGCCGTGCTGCTCGCCGCCTTCGAACCGCTCGCCGTCGGCCGGCCGGACCTGCGGCTGCTGATCGCCGGCCCGGGCGACGCCGACGAGCAGCGGCGCAAGCTTCCCGCGGAACTGCGGGACCGGGCCGCCTTCCTCGGCGAGGTGTCGGAGGAGGAGAAGGTCCGCGTTCTGCACTCCGTCGACGTCTTCTGCTCGCCGAACACCGGTGGCGAGTCCTTCGGAATCGTCACCGCCGAGGCGATGGCGGCGGGCCTGCCCATCGTCGCTAGCGACATCCTCGCCTTCCGCCAGGTGCTGCGCGGTGGACGGGCCGGGGAGCTGTTTGCCACCGGTGACGCTGCCGACCTGGCGCGGGTCATGGGCCGGCTGCTTGACGACCCGGCCCGCCGCGCCGAGCTGTCAGTTGCCGCGCTCGATGCGGTCGCCGACTACGACTGGAACAAGGTGGCACGGGACGTACTGAGCGTCTACGAGACGGTCGTTCTCGGCCGTACCACCGTCGGGATCGCCGAGTGACAAGGAGCGGGTGACTCATGGCCTGGACGATCGTCGTGCTTGTCGTGCTCGCCCTCGTGCTCTGGGGGTTCTACGTCTCCTGGCGGGCCAGCCGCCTGGACCGGCTGCACAACCGGGTGGAGGCGGCGCGCACGGCACTCGACCTGGCCTTGGCCAGGCGATCCTCCGCGGCCGCCGAGCTGGGTTCGTCCGGCCTGCTCGATCCGGCGACCAGCCTGCTGCTCGCCGACGCGGTGCACCGCGCCCGGCAAGCGGGCCCGGCCGAACGGGACCTAGCCGAGTCCGACCTCACCCGCGCGCTGCGCGCCACGCTCGGCGAGCCTGGACTCCGCGCCGAACTGGCCGCCGACGAGGGTGCGGAGGAACTGGTCACCGAGGTGGAGGCGGCCGGCCAGCAGGTCTTCCTCGCCCGCAAGTTCTACAACGACGTCGCGGGCCGCACCCTCGACGCCCGCCGCCGCCCGCTGGCCCGCGTCCTGCGCCTGTCCGGTCATGCCAGGCAGCCTGAGTTCTTCGAGATGGACGACGCTCTCGAGGTATGAGCAGAGTCTTCCCCCGGGGATGCCCCTTGGTGACCCCCCAAGCATGGGGGGCTCCTAGCCCCCCATTCCCCCCGGGGTGCCTCCCCGCGGAAGGCGCGGAGACCCCGGCGCTGACCGAGCGGAATACCATGTAAACAAGCAGCCCGTACCAGGAGGTTCGACCATGTCCACCGTTGACGCCCAGGCAAACGGCACCGCTACCGGCTCGGCCGGCGCGCCGGAGACGGGCACCGCGCAGGTCAAGCGCGGCATGGCGGAGATGCTCAAGGGCGGCGTGATCATGGACGTGGTGACGCCCGAGCAGGCCAAGATCGCCGAGGACGCCGGCGCGGTCGCGGTAATGGCGCTTGAGCGGGTACCCGCGGACATCCGCGCGCAGGGCGGCATCGCCCGGATGAGTGACCCCGACATGATCGACGGCATCATCAGCGCGGTGTCGATCCCGGTGATGGCCAAGTGCCGGATCGGACACTTCGCCGAGGCCCAGGTGCTGCAGGCGATCGGCGTCGACTACATCGACGAGTCCGAGGTGCTCACCCCGGCGGACGAGGCGCACCACGTTGACAAGTGGAAGTTCACCGTCCCGTTCGTCTGCGGTGCGACCAACCTGGGCGAGGCGCTGCGCCGGATCGCCGAGGGGGCGGCGATGATCCGCTCCAAGGGCGAGGCGGGCACCGGCAACGTGGTCGAGGCTACCCGGCACATGCGCTCGCTCAGCCAGGGCATCCGGCGGCTCGCCAGCCTGCCAGCCGAGGAGCTGTTCACCGCGGCCAAAGAGCTCCAGGCCCCGTACGACCTGGTCGTCGAGGTCGCGCGAGCGGGCAAGCTGCCGGTCGTGCTGTTCACCGCGGGCGGCATCGCCACCCCGGCCGACGCCGCGATGATGATGCAGCTCGGCGCGGAGGGCGTGTTCGTGGGCTCCGGCATCTTCAAGTCCGGTGACCCGGCCAAGCGCGCGGCGGCAATCGTCAAGGCGACCACGTTCCACGACGACCCGGACGTGATCGCGAAGGTCTCTCGCGGCCTCGGCGAGGCGATGGTGGGCATCAACATCGACACCCTCCCGGCCGAGCAGCACTACGCCGCTCGCGGCTGGTAATGATCCGGGAAGCCTAGGCCCGGGAGCGGCCGGCGCACCGGCGATTCCAGGCACGACCTCCTCGACCGGCCGCGGCCGGTACTCAGGAGGTTTGGCGCTCACGGGCGTAGGCGTTGAGGCGCTCAAGCTCGTCGAGGTAGATCCGGTGCATCGCCCGCGGCGCGAAAGTCCGCTCGAAGAAGCCGCCGATTCCCGTCGCACCGTCCCAGCTCGTCGAGATGCGAACCAGCGACCGGGCACCCTGCGGCTCGACGGTGTATGTCGTGACGAGGCTCGAGTTCATGTCGGACTCGACCAGCGTCTGGCCAGGCGCCGGCTCGCTGACGCGCATCCGGTAATTGCGGGTCCGCCCGCCCGCCGTGACGGCGAAGCGGGTGACGCTGCCCGCCCCCACACCACCCTCTTCTACCCGGAAGTCAGAGAACTCGGGCGGGAGGAAACGCTGGTGCTGGTGCATGTCGGCGATATAGCCGTAGACCTGGTCCGCTGGAGCGTCGATGATTCGTTCGGCGGAAGCCTCCACTTTTGCCATGGCTCCATGTGTACCAGCAGGCTGTACCAGCAGGCCCCGTCTATCGGCAGCCTTGTCTGTCAGCAGCCCTGCCTATCGGCAGCCCCGTCTGTCAGCAGCCCCGTCTGTCAGCAGCCCTGTCTGTCAGCAGCCCTGTCTGTCAGCAGCCCTGTCTGTCAGCAGCACTGCCTGCAGCCGGCTGTCGCGGGCCGCCGAGGGAAGTTCAGCCTCTACTACTGTGTTAGTACGATCAATCCTCTGTCTTGAGCGGCGATGGCGCGTGCCCTAGTGCGGCCGCGCGGCGAGACAGAGAGCGACGGGAGGAAACTGACTTTGCCGGTGATTGGGGTACTCGCGCTGCAAGGCGATGTCCGGGAGCACGTGCGCGCCCTCGGTGCGGCAGGCGCGACGGCGAAACCGGTGCGCCGGCTGGATGAGATCGAGGCTGTCGACGGCCTGGTTATCCCAGGCGGGGAGTCGACCACCTTGTGGAAGCTGGCGACTGCCTTCGACCTGCTCGATCCGCTGCGCAAGCTGATCACCGGCGGCCTGCCCGCGTTCGGCTCGTGCGCGGGCCTGATCATGCTCGCCGACCGCCTGGTCGACGGCGTCGATGGCCAGCAGACCTTCGGCGGCATCGACATGACCGCCC
>Ga0123355_10004287_pt1 | contig 20732 bp, 14 predicted proteins | sample TergutEmb28metaG_3_FD_89872 | JGI IMG/M metagenome (GOLD analysis project Ga0123355, IMG submission 89872) | Embiratermes neotenicus P1 segment gut microbial communities from Petit-Saut dam, French Guiana - Emb289 P1 | ecosystem: Host-associated > Arthropoda: Insects > Digestive system > Gut ...
ATTCATGGCAGCCTTAATTATCTTACTCCCGATTACTTTGCTTCACTCGCTTTGGATAATATTGTCATTTAATCCCTTTGCTTGTTCTATTCTTTCTTGTCCATAAAAAGGTTGACCATTCAACAAGCTCAAGCGACTCAGGATATGATTGAAGATGCTGTGGCAATGGGCGCAGATGCAATTGTCTGTGTACGTTATAGTATTGCTTCTATTGCTGAATCATCAAAAGTGCTGGCCGTTGGTACTGCTGTAAAGTTTGTGTAGATGAAAATTAAGTGATGCGGGACGTGGTGCTGTGGTATGCCATACTGGTCGCTGCAAAGCTTGTTTCGATGAAAATTTAGAATGTATGGGTGACAGCATGATGAAGTTAATAGTGAGTCACTTAGTCGAAGGCCCCCTATAACCATAAAGGTTGAGGGGGCTTTGGTTATGCGTGGCTCGGATTTTGTCGCGAAATAAGGAAGTACCGATGTGGCCGGGCTAAGAAGGCCCGCAAGGAGGTGCTGACGTAGGAGCGCGGCAAAAAGACTAGCTTCTCACTTCGTTTTTCAGGTTCGCTGACTATAATGAAAGTGAGATGGAAAATCAACGGCTTTAGGCCGTTTTCTAGTGAAGCTTGAGTTGATTTTCAAGTTGATTGTCTATAGTATATGTAGTATAGGAATAATTGCTATAAGTATAGAAAGGATTTGATTGCATATGATTACAGCATATGATTTTTTTGGATACAATATGCCAAAGAAAGAGCGTTATCGTTTAATAAAGGAAGCCGGATTTGGTGGTGTTACAGTATGGTGGGGGAATGATTTTGGGGATGAGGACTTCCGTTTAAACCCCAAGGATGCACGTGACGCCGGACTAGTTGTAGAAAACATGCATGCCCCTTTCAGTGGTGTGAACAATTTTTGGGTTGACGGTATTGATGGTGATGCGTTGTTGGAAAAATTTCTGCAAATAGTTGATGACTGTGCTGTCCATAGTATACCAGCGATGGTTGTACACCTGTCATCCGGTTATACTCCGCCTCCATGTAATGAGCTTGGGTTAGATAGAGTTAAAAAGATTATTTATAAGGCAGAAGAATGTGGGGTAAACGTAGCATTTGAAAACCTGGGCACAACTAAGCATTTGGAATATGTACTAGAGAATGTTATGTCTTCCCGTGCAGGGTTTTGCTATGATAGTGGGCATCATAATTGCTGGGCTATAAGTGAAGACTTCATGGGGAAGTATGGTTCTCGGCTGATGGCCCTTCATTTGCATGATAATGATGGTACTGGTGACCAGCACCTGCTGCCTTTTGACGGGACATGTGATTGGCCGGTGATTATGAGTGATATCGCAAAAACCGGATATACCGGCTCTGTTGCTTTGGAGGCTATAAATATAGGTTATGAGAGGATTCTTCCCTGTGAATATTTGCAACTGGCTTATGAACGGGCAAAAAGGCTGGAAGTGTTAATGTTGAGGGCGCGGATGCCAGCTTGATTGTAACATGTTGAAGCGTCCGGGATTCGCAGAAGCGCATTCGCGATTCCACTCAGTGTTTTCAGCTTGGACGAGACTGTTTAAAGGGGGAATTGCTATATGTGACAATTGAATTGCTATGTCATGGATTGGGTTGGAGGATTTTTGATGTTTCATCTTTGATAAAGTTTTGCATGAAGATAAGGTGGAGTTTTTAGCATGATGATGGGGAGAGGATACTTTGCGATTACCAATTGAATATTATAAGCTGCCTGCTTTGGAGCTGGCCCCGCTTCTGATTGGGAAACGGCTTTGCCGCCGGGTGGGTGATAGGGTTGTTCGCCTTCCTATTACGGAGACTGAGGCGTATTGTGGTGAGAGTGATACGGCTTGCCATGCGCACCGGGGCAAGACGCCTCGCAATGCGGTTATGTATGAGGCGGGTGGGATTGCGTATGTTTATCTTTGTTATGGGATACATAATTTGTTGAACGTGGTGGCGGCTGGCGTGGGTGAGCCGGAGGCCGTGCTTATACGTGGTGTGGAGGGGATTTCCGGGCCTGGGCGGCTGACTCGGGCTTTGGAGATTGGATTGGATTTGAATCGGGAGGATTATACTACTTCTGATTTGTTGTGGTTGGAGGATGGCCCTGGACTTGCATATAAGGTTACTCCGCGGATTGGGATTGAGTCTGCTAGTGAGGAGGATCAGGGGCGGTTGTGGCGGTTTGTGGCTGAGTGATGTGGTATGTGTAATGTTGTATGCTTAGCTATCAACAATTGCATATGGTGCAGTGGTGGTGAATCAGTCCTTACAATTGATGATATCACGTCTTTTGATTTGGAATCATCAGTAGCTATTCGTATACGGCGCAATGATGTCTCGTTTATTACTAAGGATAATCGGCTAATAATCTTTGTAGAACATCAATCGTCATTGTGCCCGAATATGGCGATGCGGTTGTTTTTTTATTACGTGGAGCTACTGCAGCTATGGATACGAGTAAATAAGATTAGCCTGTATGGCCAGCAAAAGATATTATCTTTGCCAGTGCCGGAATTTTATGTAGCTTATAATGGTGCTAAAAAACTTGACGATGTATATTCTGATTTCTCTCTCGAACATGAAGGTATAAAAATTAAGGTCAGGGTCAAAATTGTGGATATACACTTCGAAAACCTTGAAGATGTAGATGCCAACAATGCTTTAGCGGGATATTCGTATCTATATAAGGTTTACGATGCGGGTATGCGAACGGGATTGACCAGCCAGGAGGCTTTTGAGGCATCACGTGAGTCATGTATAAGGCAGGGATACCTATCTGGGTTTATTGATAAGGAGGAATTTGTTATGTTCTACAAGGATATCTTGGATTACGATACTCAGCTTAAAGAGGAAGGCAAGGCAGAAGGCAAGGCAGAAGGCAAGGCAGAAGGCAAAGCAGAAGGCAAGGCCGAAGGCATGCTTGAGGCGGCGATAAAGTTATTTAGGAGGGGAATGAGCCTCTATGACGTGGCGGATGCGCTGCAGTTGTCGGAGTCACAGATCGCGCAGCTGAAAGAGTCAATTGCCTAGGTGGTACTATGTTCATATTCCTGCTGAGAGAAATATGAAGTGGTTAGGCAAGAGGAGGCGGTATGAAGTCACGGCTGGTCTGATGAGCTGGTCTTGGGTGCGGTGCAGTTGAACACGGTTTTTCAATGGAAGAATTACTTGCCAGGTAATTTATATTGATGAATATAGGCCAGCCGAAAGGCTGGTTTTTTGTAGCACACTGCTGACTATATATAGCAATTCACCTTTTAGCCGGTCTTGCTTGTGGCCGAAAACTCGTTGAAGCGCCAGGGATTTTCGGCTCGGGTGCGACCGGTTAAATGAGGGAGATTGCTATAACTGACAAAATCATTAAAAATATTTTCCCCTATTGCAAAATTGCAACAGTGATGGTATGCTTTGGGTGCGCGGGTTATGTATTTATAGCGTGATTTTTGAGGGATTATGCCCATGTAGTTTGTTTGTACATAGAATGTCTCTGTACTTAGAGGTAGTGGTTTTATAGTAAGTCCCATGGGGGGTGGTGGCAGATTGTGGATAAGCGGAGTGGTTTTGTTTGTCGGAACTGGTGCATCTCTGCTGTTGGTAAGGGGCTTGGGTTTGTGAACATATGTAGTTGAGGTTTTGGTAGAACGTGGCTGATTGTTTTACGGCGTCCTTTTTAGGGGATATGGACAAGTGGCTGTGTTGTGTGTGAGGATGATAGGGCCTCTTGGTTGACTTATTGGTTTGTTATTTGTGTTGCCCTGGTTGGGGTTTTTGGCTGGGTGATGTGGATATATATTTTCTTGTTTTGAAGGGAGATTTTTTGGTATGAGAAAAATTGCAAAAACCTTAGCGGTATTTATTTCGCTTTGTGTTATGCTCGGAGTTCTTGGGACGGCATTGGTGATGGCTGGTGCGCCCGTTGTAAAAACAATTACATTAACACAAGTTGGGGTTACTAATCAAAATGGCTGGACTCAGTGCAATCTGCCATCCCCATTTGTATTCCCTAATACTCTCAATGATGCTGCATCATTATTGCATCCTGTTACATTGAGGATTTACAATAATCGTACCTCTCAAATGTCGATACCTGCTATGAGTGTGCGTATAACAGATGACCCAGCTTCAGCGATATCATCTGCCTTTAATATAAATCGTGTAGAGGGTAGCGTTCCCATTACTAATAATATGATACCCGCTGGTCAATTTGTCGATTTCCTTATTCAACCAGTGAATGTAAACAGTGCAAATACACATACCGGGTTTATTTTTATGAATGAGAGTGCCGTTATCTCACATGTGTTTACAGTTCAGTTTACATCCACGGCCCCTCCTGTAATCCCAGTCCCTACGCCTACGCCGCCTCTGTTTAATTTAACAGTAGTTGCGATGCCAGGATCCGCTCCATCGGTATATCGTCTTCCTCAAGGAGAGACGATACCGATAACGGCTGGTGCAAGGCCTGGATATATTTTCGATGGGTGGGAGCTGGAAGCAGCGGGAGGAGCTGTGACCATCACACCAAACATGAGCAATAACAGAGTTTATGTAACGATGCCAAATCGCAATGTATACCTTCGTGGTACATGGATACCTATCCCTGTTGCAGCATTAGAACATCCTGTGACCATTGCGCATTTGCCTGTTGGAGCATCCATTACAAGTAGCCAATCACCGACTGGCCCGCATGTTCAAGGATCAATTGTTGAGATCACTGCTGGTACGGTTGCCAGTACGCACTCCAGCTATCGTTTTAATGGATGGATATTTCCAACAAATGTTGAGGTTCTCGACCAAGGCAATGTTGCAAGATTTGTGATGCCAGATCATCCTGTTACTGTAACTGCTAACTGGGTGCGGTCTGATGCTGTTGTTTCTGGCGTTACTGTCGACCAGTGGTTAGGCGGTCCTTCGGCTACTGAGTTGCATCCTCAAGGCGCACAGGTGACAATTGTTGCTGGAACAAGAATCGGTTATACTTTTACTGGCTGGCGAATTGTTTCAGGTGGCATTAGTACACCTGTGAACAATCAGATTTCAACTTTTATAATGCCGGGTGGGCCTGTTCATGTAGAGGCATCATGGGCGCAAAATACACACCCAGTAAACCCAGTAAGTATTGCAAATTTTCCAGTTGGGCATCCTGGCCCGGTGCAAGTTGCTACTTCAATTGGTTCAACATCTTACGGACATCGGATGGGTGCAGAAGTTACTGTGCAAGCTGGGCTAAGAACAGGATATACCTTCATCGGTTGGACAGCACCACCTAATGTAGCAGGCAGCTTTGATACGCCAACCGCAACCTTTACCATGCCAAATCATGCAGTAACACTCACCGCCAACTGGTCACTTACTCCGGGTATTCGTAGAAGGATTGATATTCAAAATTATCCACCAAGTGGCTCATTGCCAGTAGGGCAAACCCCGACCGGCGTATATGGTGTCGGCGGTGAACGGGTGACCGTAGTAGCCGGAACAAGAGCTGGATTTACATTTGGCGGTTGGACAATTGTCGGCGGGTCAACATTGCCTGTGGTGTTTGGTAATGCTAGTCACAATAGTACAACTTTTATTGTGCCAGAAGGCACTGTTAGCATCCAAGCCAATTGGATATCGAACACTAGCTCTGTAAGCATAACCAATACAGGCTCTCTAACAAATGCACCAAATAATCAACGAATTTTCATTAATAATGTAGAGCACTTAGGTCCGACAGCACCAGTTATACCTGTTGGAGCAAGTGTAAGAGTTGAAGCCGGGACTCATTCATCACATGTTTTTGGAGGCTTTGGAATAATTGGTGCTGGTGGCGATTTAAACATCTTGCGGAATCCTAACCGTGCGGAGTTTTTAATGCCTGATGGCAATGTAAGCATAGAGGTTCGCTGGTTGCCTGTGGGTACACCATCAAGAACCGTCCGTGTGTACCGTCAAATTGGTGATAACTCAGGCAATAGGGATTTGGTTTCAAGTGGGCAATATTTAGAGGGAGCAATTGTAACCCTCAATGCTCATTGGCTTGACGGCGGTCACAATTTTATTAATTGGATATCAGCGCCTGCCGACCTTGTGAGTGTTCCAACAAGTAATCTCACGCATTTTACTGTCCCAACAACAGGCAGCGGTGATGTAGTAATCACATCTCGCTGGGTTGTTGCTGCAACACAGTTGCCCACTCCGCTCAACGTTCGCTTAAACGGAACAGTAGTAAGCTGGGACGCCGTACCTGCGGTTGTAGGTACAGGAATCAGATACCATATATATGTTAATGGTGTAAGAGTGTCCAATTTGGTATTAGAAAATGTCACATCATTTGACTTGGCCACCCTTAACCCTAGCTTGGCTCCAGGTTCATATAACATCCAAGTGAGGGCCATATCTACTGTTCAAGCAGTAAGAACTGACTCGGAGCTGACTGGGTTTTTACAATTCGTTGTAACCGCCCCACCAACCCCAGAAAACACCCGCCCAACCAGCCTAAGCATAGTAAACTCAACCCTACGCTGGAACCCGGTAACAGGCGCAACCCAATACTTCATCTACGTAAACAACTCCAGGCGGGCCACCATAGTTGCTGCCAACCTGCCAAACAGGCAAAACCCTGTCTTTGACCTTACCACAATCAGTAACCCAAGGCTTTCAACCGGCACTGGGTACGACATCCAGGTAAGGGCATATGTTCCTGTAACAGGCGGCAACAATGTAACCTCCCACCTTAGTGAAGTACGCCGCTTCTATGAAGGCGTACCCGCATTGCCAACCGTAACCAATGTAAGGATAGTAGGCAATCCAACCCTAATGTGGGATTTCCCAACGGGCCATGCAGGCTTGGTAGGCTTCCGCATATATGTGAATGGACAAGCTAGCCCGCACATGGCAGGGCCCAATGCCCGCAGTTTCCCGATTTCCAGCCTTGGACTGGCTCACGGAACGTATCTTATCGGGGTTAGGGCCGTGGGTAATGGTATTGCCAATACGGACTCTTATCTTAGCACCTATGTGCAGTATGTAAGTGCAACATTGCCGGCTCTTAACACTCCTGTCGGCCTTCATCTTACAGGTAATGTTTTGACCTGGCCTGCAGTACCCAACGCAACAGGCTACAGGATATATGTAAATGGCCAGCCCAGCACATCGGGCATCATTGGCGGGCTTTCCTTTAATCTTACCACCCTTGGCCTTGGGGCTGGAACTCACTTGATTCAGGTACGGGCCATTGGTAACAATGTAACTCACACAGATTCGGCCATCAGCGCTTTTGTGACTTATGTGTTGCCCGGTTCATCATCAAACCCAGGCAGCAATGTAGCAGGCGCACGGCAGTATGTTGTGGCCTTTAATCCTGGGCCTGGTAGCTTCCCAGCTGGCGAGGACGGACTTAGAATGGGGCCTGCGGGTTTTGTTATCAACAGCTTTACCAATACACCAACCCGTGCCGGCTACACCTTTGGCGGCTGGCAGGCTGGCGGGACGGCGGTTTCGCTACCTCTTACCGTCAATGGTGACATGACACTTAATGCGGTTTGGACTCGGATTGCAACACCTGCGCCGACTCCAACGCCAGCGGGCAATGTGGCCCAAAGGCCTAACCCGCAGACTGGGGCCCTTGGCTTCCTTAATGTGGGGGCGGTGCTGGTTCTTACCGGGGTGTCTGTGTTTGTTATCATGAAGCTGGCTAAGAAGAAGGATAAGGTTCGGTAGTTTCGATTTTAATTTGCTATAGCAAGTTCAATGAGTTGGACAATAAAAAAGCCGCTTCCTTTGGTTAGGGAGCGGCTTTTTAGTGCGTGGGCTTGTAGACGAATCTTGAAAACAGACACATATTAAGGCATATTAAGCCCTACTATATATTTCAGCTTATCCAGCATGAATATTGGAACCGTGGCTTGTTTGTCTTGGATGGAGCCATAGGTATCCTGGACTTTTATAAGGAAGTCTATTTTGCCTTCTTGGAGGGCTGTGTCTGCAGATTTGGTTTCGCCTTTGCCGCTTTTTACCTCTATGGCATAGCGCTTTCTTTGTTTGTCGTGCATTATGAAGTCTATCTGGCCTAGGTTGCCGTTGTAGCTAAACACATCATCTTCCAGAAATAATTTGGTAGTCTCTTCTAATAGGTGTAAATACACAAAGTTTTCTGCGTTCATTCCTGCAAAATTAGAAGGGAGCATAGTTGTACTGTTTTCGCACAGTTTAGTCAACAGCCCCATATCGCGAAAGTAGAAGAAAAGCTTATTGCTGACAGATGTCACCTTTTCTATTCTGTCGTAGACCTGGACTGTGCCGGTTATGCGACATTCATCTAGCCACTTTAGGGCGTTAAGCTTATCTCTTCGTCTAATACTTAATCCTTTTGAGCTGCCATCGCGGAAGGTTTCAGAGGCGATGGTGGTATCCAAGTCACCTGACTTTGTTGTCATATGAACCGCTACTCTTACAAGGGTGTTCATCCAAAGTGTGCGCCCGATAATCTCTCCAAAATATGCGCTGCTTTCTCTGTAGAATGCTTGCAGCAGGTCATTTGTCAACATTTTGCAAAAATCTATGTCCTTACTTTTTACCCACCTTCGCACGACTTCGGGGTATCCGCCTATTTGGATGTATACGTTATATAGCTCGCGGACATTTTCACATATTGCTTGCTCTGCATCGGTCATTTTTGCCCAATCGAAGGTTTTAATAGGCTCGTAATCATCCCAGATATTGTTGGCCTTTAAAAATTCGGTAAATGTCAGGCTGGACATCTCGGCACTGAAAACATCCCCGGCGGGTATTGCGTAGCCTTTGAAATTGCTGATTACACCCAGGTAGCTGCCCGTTACAGCAAGGCAGCTGTTTAGTCCGCGGCGGATTTGGCGGATGCCGTTGTAAGCGATGGTTGATTCTTGGATTTCGTCAATTACGACTAGGGTTTTGGGGTCGTTGGTGTAGTTTGGATCCATTTCCAGAAAGATATCTATCCACATGGGGGCGAAGGCCTCGTCAATTTTAGCAAAGCCATGTACTTCCTTGTGTTGGCGGTAGATTCTTTCAAATCTTTCCTTATCTTCATCATCGCGGAGGTTAATGTATATATATTTGTCAAAATGCCCTTCGCCAAGCTTGTCTAGAATACTGGTTTTTCCTACTTGGCGCGGGCCGCTTAGGTATAGGGCTAAGTCGGTAAAGTGGGTTGCCCATTTTATTAGGTGTGGGTAAATATCCCGCTCAAAAAACATATGACGGCCTCCTTTCCATTTATTTGAAGTATATCACAGTTTATCTAGCCCCAACACTCTCCAAAAGTTTAAGCACATTCTTGGAATAAAATTTCTCCAGCACCTCATCGGGCAGGCCAAGGCCATAAATATTCCAGCGGCCTTGCCCCCAGCCCCAGCCCGTTATTGGCCGCAGGTACTCGTCATAGGTTTCGAAAAAGCGGAAATGATCCGCGTAAAAGGATTGTGTGCTTTCCAGGGAGTTGCTGGCCCCGAAGCCCATATCTGTGCCAAACAATATCCTGTCTTGGTACTTAAGGAAAAAGTCCCGGCAGGTGTAGGGCTGACGGCCCAGCAGGTTGTTGCGGGCGGCAGTATCAATATACATATTAGGGTGCTTATCAAGCTGAGCCCCGACCCAGCCTAAATCTTCGGCGCAGGAGCCTACATGGGGGATTACAAAGGTGGTTTGTGGGTTTTGGGCCAGTAGATTGTCTTGGGCCTGCATTAGGGCCTCGAAGCTGGGGCGTCCGCCGCCGTAGAATACCCAGTCTGGGTTGTTCATTAGGCTTTCGTAGAACTCGTTTTTCTCGTCTACTGGGGTGAAGAAAGCTTTTGGGTCGGCTATGTGGAACAGCACCAGCATCTTGTATTTTGCGGCGGCTTCCCATATCGGGCGCAGCCTGTCGTCATCGGGCATTATGAATCTGCCTGTGGAGTCCTTTAGGGTGCAGCCTATGTTTTTCCAGAACTTTAGACCATTGACGCCCATGGATTTGAATTCCTTTAGGGTTGCGTCTGCGTATGCTGGGAAGCCGGGTTCTTCCAGCCTGGATACATCTATGGACGCAAAGGTGTGGATGAAATCCTCATAGCCTTTGAAGTGAGTCAGGTATTCCTTTAGCGGCTGGCCCCAAAACATTTTAAGATTGATTGCGCCGAAGATGTTTACGCTTTTTAGGCTTTCTACAATTTCTTTTGCGTTTATTGGAGTGGGCTTTTGGTGCATTTGCAGTGGGCCTATGTGCAGATGGCCTTCGAAGATTGGAAATTTGGGCTTTGAAATGGGAGTTTTCTTTACTGTTAGCATGGATGTTGGGTTGTAGTCTTTTAATAGTAGGTTTTCTTTCATTGTGGGCCTCCTTGGGTGGGTTATGGGTTTTGGTCCTTTTGGAAAAAGCGTTTCTACATCAATCCGCCGTCAAGCAGTACCACTGGCACAAGGGCTACCATATGCCGCCCTGGCGAGGTAAACTCGACAACAAAACGGTTGGTAATCTCTACAGGCCCCTCGGCGATGATGTCAAACACATAGGGCTGGGTTTCAATTCCAACCCCGGGACAGTGGATTAGCCCTGTTGCTACCGGGTCAATCCTAAAGCCCTTAGGGGTGTACCACTTTACACTAAGCAGCAGGTCATGCTTTAGCTTGCAGCCTACCTTCAGTGATATCCGGGCTGTGCCGCCGGATTTGATATACGCATCGCTTTGGTAGTCCATGGTGCAAGTTATCAGGCCGTTTTCAAATATGGGGCCGTAGGGGTTGCGGAGTATTTTTTTCGCGATTTCGGGGTTTTGTAAGTTTTCAAAATCACTTGGGCTTATGGCTGCGGCCTTGGTACATAATTCTACATCCGGCCGGAAGGTAAGCATGATTATTTTTGCCAGGCGTGTTACCCGGGCGGTAAGCTCCTCAATTGTTGCCGGGATGCGCTTTATATCAAAAATATCGATTTTTCTCGTAGCTATTTTATGGCTTATGGGGTCAGACCATTCTTGTGGAATAAGTACCATGCCATCCAGTATCCCAAGAAGGGCCCCCAGGGTTGCGGCGTTGCTTTCAGTATCTTCACCGCAGTTGACCGTCATGCTTAAACAGCGGCCAAAGTCCTCCTCGCCGTACAGCCAGCCGATTATTATCATACCTATATTGGAAGGGGCATCGTAGCCCCGGGGGCCATCGGCCAGGTTGTATTCCCAGTCCCGCTGGGAAATACCGGCCCCCTCCCAGGTGGCGTAATGACCACGGTGATCCTTAAGCACTTTGTCCCTGGCTTCCAGCCAGGTCATGCCGCTGCTGTGGGCGTCCTGTACGCATTTTACTGCCTTGGCTACACCGCATGTTGGAGGGATATATGAAAGCCCAATACCGATAAGCTCCTCGGGGCTATCCTCAATAAAGGCGGCAGACTGTACTACCGCCATAAAAATGGCGGCATACAGGCCCTCGCCAGCACCGTGGTCTATTATCGCGTCATGATAGGCCTTGGTTGCGGCTATTTCCGGGCAGCTTGGAGCAATACATGCCCAAATCTCTGACCGGGTAAATGCCCCGTTACTGTCCCGGTAGTCGCTGAGCATAGATGAAAGAGGCGGCATAAGCCCTGCCCGCATATTGGCCTTTGTTGGGCCGTACTGGCCTGTGTGGGCGGTGAGATAGCTTAAAAAGTATTCGCTTAATATCGGGGTTCCGATATGTACCCCGTTGTCTTCCAGGGCGCGGAGCCACAGGAGCTGTATGTCCAAATCTGGGCTTGAGGAATAGGGCGGGCCTTGGGTGTAGAAGGTTACATCATTGATTTTGCGCTTCCATTTGAAGGGCTGGCCTAGGATGCTGCCAATATTTTTCCCCATCCAGCAGCCTAGCACCTTGTCTCTGTACTCTTGAAGGTTTATTATCATTGGTAGCGCTCCTTTCACCTTGATTGTAGTATACGCAAAATTTTTGTTTTGACAAATAAATTGTCTTCCATACGGATGTTATTGCCGAAGGCCCCGCATGAGAAGGACGGTATTGCTTTTCAACCCAGGCTCCGGCTTATGCTAGGCAGCCTCGGGGCGGGGAAAATGCCGTTTTTCTGCGGATTATCATCCGCAAAAACGGCGTTTTCCCAACCCCGAGTCTACCTAGCGCCTACGCAAAAGGGTTGAAAATCAATACCGCCCTTCTCATGCTGCACCCTCGGCTTGCCGGGTGAAAGATTAGTTTGTTGAAAGCAGTGCGTGTTGGAGTATTGTGCATGATGGAGGGCTCTGCATTGTGAAAGGTTAAGGCTTTCAAAAGGCTAAGCTTTCAAAAGGCTGTGCCCTTTGCATGTATATATGTATGTATGCTTAGAAATTAGGCTTGCCAAAAGGCTAAGCTTGATGATAGTAATATAGCAAGCGGTTTTGACTTTGCATTTTAATATAGCAAGCGAGGCAAAGCGCAGGTGGGTGGGAGATGGAGGTTTATATGACAACAATAACGGTAAATATAAGCGGAATGACTTGTGCTGCCTGTGCTAAAAATATTGAGCGGGTGGTTAATAGGCTGGAGGGGGCTTGTGGGGAGGTTAATTTCGCTGCTGAGCAGCTCAGCCTTTCGTTTGACGGGGATGTTATTTCTTATGAGGATATAGCTAAGGCTGTTCGGCGGGCTGGGTTTAAGCTCTATTTGCAGGAGCGCGATGAGGCTCGTGCTTTGCGTAAGGCGGATGATATGGCTGGGATTTGGCGGCGGTTTGTTATTTCTGCTATTTTTACTTTGCCGCTTACTTTGTTTTCTATGATTCCTATGACGTTTTATGGGTTTGGGCTGGTGTGGATTCCTTACCGGTTTGATCCTATGCATTATCCTGCTGCTAATGGGATTATTCAGATGCTTATGACTGTTCCTGTTATGGCGGTTAGCTGGGGGTATTATGTTGGCGGGTTTCGTGCGCTTGTGCGGGGGCGGGCCAATATGGATTCCCTTATTGCTAAGGGGACGGCTATTGCGTTTTTGTATAGTTTTTATTTGACTTTGGAAAATATTTTTTGGGGCGGCCATAATATGTTTTACTATGAAACGGCTGCTGTGATTTTGACTCTTATCACTTTGGGTAAGTATATGGAGGCCAAGAGTAAGGGCAAGACATCTGAGGCTATACAGAAATTGATGGGCCTTGCGCCTAAGACTGCACGGGTTGTGCGGGGTGGCGCGGAGGCGGAAGTTTCTATTGAAGATGTGGTTGTTGGGGATGTGCTGGTGGTACGGCCTGGTGAGAAGATACCGGTGGATGGTGTGGTTGTCCAGGGTGAAACTGCTGTGGATGAGTCTATGCTTACTGGTGAAAGTATGCCTGTGGCTAAGCTGCCTGGGGATGCGGTTATTGGGGCCAGTATCAACTGCAATGGTGCTATCAGGTATGAGGCCACTAAGGTGGGCAAGGATACGGTGCTTTCCCAGATTGTTAGGCTGGTGGAAGATGCGCAGAACTCTAAGGCCCCTATTGCCCGGTTGGCGGATATTATCTCTGGGCATTTTGTTCATGTTGTGATTGTTTTGGCGCTTCTTGCTGGTGGGGCTTGGTTTATTGCCGGGCATGGGGTGGCTTTTTCTCTTACTATTATTGTTAGTGTGTTGGTTATTGCCTGCCCATGTGCCCTTGGACTTGCTACCCCTACTGCAATCATGGTGGGGACTGGCAAGGGCGCGGAGAATGGTATTTTGGTCAAGGGCGGCGAGGCGCTGGAGATTGCCCATAAGATTAAGATTGTAGTGCTGGATAAGACCGGGACGGTTACTGAGGGGCGGCCTTATGTTACGGACATTGTGGTTGCGGGGATACCGGATAATGCGAGAAGGTATGATGAATCAGGTAATGAAGGAGCAGTAATCAAGCCAGACGAATATGGTACGTGCCAGACTGTAAGTCCGTGGGATTCAAAATCACTTATTATTAATGATGGGATCCGTGAAGACGGCGCTATTTCTGCTGAGGACTACATTTTAAAAATTGCCGCTGCCGCCGAGGTTATGTCCGAGCACCCCTTGGGAGAGGCTATTGTGCGCCATGGTGTAGAGCGGTTTGGTACTTTGCCTGAGGCTGAGGGATTTAAGGCAGTAACGGGGCAGGGGATTTGTGCACGGGTTGAGGGTAGGGGAGTGATTGTTGGCAATATTCGCATGATGGAAGAATATAAGGTTGATGTTAGTAGTTGTATGGCTGATAGTCAGCGTTTAGCTAGTGAGGGCAAGACGCCTATGTATGTGGCTGTGCAGGTTGTAGATATAAAGGGCCGAGACCAGCAAAGCGATGATGAACATGTTAGTGGTAAAAACCTAAGCCCTGGATCTATTTCCCATGATGCCTATACTTTAGCGGGAATAATATCGGTAGCAGACATAATAAAGCCCACCAGCAAGGCAGCAATCTCCCGATTAACCAGCATGGGAATAGATGTGGTAATGCTAACCGGCGACAATGCATTAACAGCAAAAGCTGTAGCTAGTCAAGCTGGGATAGCCAACGTGCAAGCGGAGGTATTGCCACAAGATAAGGCTGCCAGTGTCAAGGCTTTGCAAGAGGGAAGTACTGTTCTCGGTGGTGTAGCTAGCGGATTCGCAGGTGATCGTCCCGGTGGCGGTGGAACATCGGGGGGCCCTGGCTCAGGGATAGTAGTTGCCATGGTCGGTGATGGCATCAACGATGCCCCGGCCCTTGTCCAGGCTGACATTGGTATAGCCATAGGAACCGGTACAGACATTGCAATGGAATCGGCAGAGATTGTGCTTATGAGCGGGGACTTGATGGGGGTGGCAGCGGCCATTCACTTAAGCAAACGCACTATGCGCAATATTAAGCAGAACTTGTTTTGGGCATTTATGTACAATGTTCTTGGGATTCCTGTTGCAATGGGGCTTTTATATATTTTGGGCGGGCCACTACTTAACCCTATGATTGCGGCGCTGGCTATGAGCTTTAGTTCGGTTTCGGTGCTTGCTAATGTGCTTCGGCTTCGGCGGTTGCGGTTGTGATGATGGGGTGTATAATAACTGCGGGCCTTTGGCGGCAGTGGGAACAGGCCCTAAAATATAGTCATCGCACCATAACAGGACGTATAACAGCGTCCTGTTTTTTTGTGGCTATAGCAATTGGGGATTACTATACATGGATGTATAGTCTCTGTAGCTATATGTCAATATTCCGCGGCGCATAGGATATGCAATGACGTTGCATTTAGCATATGCGCAATATTTTGCTATAAAAAGGCAAGATATTGATACGCATAAGGCAAAATGTAGCGATTGTTAAATATGCACAAGCCGCATGGATATACATAAAAAAATATATCAAAACATGGCGGCTGCACGTCCACAAGATACCAATAAATCATGTTTGTTAAAGGATTGCTGGGATTAATATCAAAAAATGCGCACAATCATATCAAACTTTAGTTGACAATGCCCAGTATATTCTATATTATCGACACAATGCGACACATATAGAGGTTTTTTTTTCAACTAAGCGGCCCTTGTATAAGGAGGGCAGCAGTAGGATTAAGCACACAAAAAGCCATAAGGCTTTCAAAATCAAAGGAGGAACAAAGATGTCAGGTCAAATTCGCATGACCCCGGAACAAATGCGTACCCGGGCAGGAGAAGTCCGCAACCAAGGCGAGGTTTTTCAGGAAGTAATCAACCGTATGCAAGGCATAATCAACGAGCTGCAATCGGAATGGGAAGGCCAGGCAAGCCGCGCCTTTGCCGAGCAGTTTGAAAGGCTGCGCCCGGCGTTTAACGACATGCGCGAGCTGGTAGGCGATATAGCGATGCAGCTAGACGGTACAGCCAATGCAGTAGAGCAGCTTGACCAGGATATCGCAAGCCGGTTTAGGTAGTAAGCCGCTTTTGATGATTTTGGTAAAGGCTCGCTTTTGATGATTTGGTCAAAAGCGATGGCCGGAAGCATCGCAAGATGGTTAGGCCAAAGGTCTTAGCAAGTAATATCCCAGGTGTGGGAGCCGCGCCCAGCGCGGTTCCCACACCTGGGACGAAGCTTGTGTTGGGAAGATTGAACATAAAGCCATAAGGATAGTATATATGCATCTGCAAAATACGGATGCAGGAGGTAACCATGCCAAGAAAGCAGCTTCTGCCAAAACCAATACAAGCCACAACAGTTACAGCCATAAAAATTGCTGCCATAACAATAACTTTAACCCTAGTCCTATCTTTAACCGCTTTAATAGCCCCCCTCCCAACCCAAGCAGAAGACCTACCCATAGACATAACCGCAATAGGCCGCCAAGAAGCAAGAGAGAACCAACTAACAACCCGCATAGGCGCAAACCTGTTCACAGAAGACGCCCAAAGGACAAACGAGGCATTGGCTCGCCAAATCTACCTAAGACATGCGGCCACCCAGTATCTCTTTTCATCCCCCCCAATCATCCAAGAAACTGATCTAAGCACACAAATAATATCAGCGGCAAGCAACTCTGGCCTATTCTCCCAACCGGCCACCTTTATTACCTTCACCACGCCTCAAGAAGCCACCCCAATCCCCATGTGGGTAATAGCGCCAGTAATAGCCTTGTGCGCAATAGGCGGTTTTATATGGGCACTGATATCAGCCAAAAGAAAGAGAAGGCAGCAGGCAAATGTTCATTAACATAACAATTGAAGTAGGCGGAACAAGGCGCGATATAAGAATAGACTCAGAACAAAAGATAAGCATGGGCCTAAAAGTACTGCGCGAAAGCGGTAAACTACCAATGGGCATGGCCCCAGATTATTATCGGTCGCGGCTGAACAAGCGGTTGGTAAGCGCCTACAAAACATTTATAGAAGAAGAGGTCTATGACGGCGATATATTGACGGCAATCTGAGCTCAAGCACCAACCCCAACGAGATAGCTTCCGTAAAGGAGTGGATACGTTTGGATACACAACAAAAGCGAAACGTCCGCAACAGCGACCTGATAGTACACAAAGAAAAACGGTCCTTCTTGACCTACCCAGCTATGGGTCTGGTATCCTGCGTCCTGGAAGAAAACGAAGACAGCATAACCTTCGTATTTGAAGCCAAAGGCCAGGAATCGTCAGAAACAATATTAAGCAAGCCAACCTGGGAGCAGCTGCGCTATTTATATAACTGCGCCAGCTTGGCCAGCCTAGATGCGGAATATGACTTCTCACTTTCATTGGACAACCAGATGCTGGATATAAACCTAATGCCCAGCATACTGGTGCGTGATGCAAAAATCGCAAGCGCCCAAACATCTAATAGCCAGAGTACCACAAACAATAGCTTCCTCCAGCGCTACAAGGCCCTGGCAGGAAGTATTTTATTGCCGAAATATAAATACGAAGACTACATAAACGGCGGCCAAGACTTGTATAAGAAAAACAATCTGCTAAAGGAAATATCAGAGCTGGAAACCTTGGAAGAAATCCAGGCCCTTCTGCACAAAGAATACCGCCGCCAAATGTGGGAAATAAGCACAACCCAAAAATTAACCCCAAAAAGAAATATATGGGCAGCCCGGATAGCCATCCCAATACTGGCAATGGCCTTACTGGTATCAATAGCAATAGGCTCCAGGGCGCTGCTGATAGAAATCCCCCTGCAAAACAGCATAATAACCGCCAACACGGCCTATATAAACGGCGACCATCTGACAGTGCAGCGTACTCTGCGCCCGTACAGTCTAGACCGCCTGCCTGTAGAAACCCGGTACTTCTTATCCCGGTCATATGTATCCACCGAAGCCCTGACCATAATCCAGCGCGAGAACATACTGCTGGGCCTGACCCCGGTAACCAACCACATGCTATTTGACTACTGGATACTGCTGGGGAGGCTGTACTTTGACGAAGCGGTGGAGATAGCCCGGCGTCTGGGGGATGATGAGATATTGCTGTTTGCATATCACAAGCAAGCGGCCTTTGTGCGCAATGACCTTACTATGCCAGGGGAAGAACGGATGCAGCTGATAGCCCAGTTGGAGCAAAATATCGATGCCTTGCAGCGGGTACGGGATGAGGCACGGGATGCTTTTGGGGCTAGCCCGTAAAAAGTGTGCACTGACCATAAAAGAAAGAAAAGAGGGGTTCTATGTCAAGGCAAATTTTAATCAACTATGAAGAAGTATACAGCAAAACCGCAGAGCTAAGGCAGCGCATCCAAGCCGAGCTTCGGGAGGCAGAGGCCGCCTATCGCCAAGCCGGCCAAGCCCTGCGCCATCTGGACGGCAGGACAAACGCAGTGTTCATGGAGTCAATGGAAGCCAACCGGGTAAAGTCTCAAGTGACTTGCGAAACACTAACCAAGCTTTTGTCCTTTATAGAAGCCTCTGCAAGGCAGGTAGAACGTGATGAATCTATGATATCAAGGGCATTTACATCTGTAAGAGTGCGCATAAGAAGGAGGTAGCAAAGTGCCAAGAGGATTTTCAGGAAGGCTGGCAACGGTATATCTAACCGAAGCATCAACAGCCCACAGTAGGGCATTAAGCTCAGGGCAGCAAATATCAGACGGGGCCCCAAGCACAGCGTCCTTAAGGTCACGCAGCCTGCCATTTGCCCCGGAAGAAGGGGCTACCTCAAGCCTCGTGCCCACAGGCCGTGGCAACTCTAGCAACATAGTGGTAAGCCAGAGGGAGTACGAGACAGTAACAAGGCTGATAAGCCAGGCTGACGATAGGCTGGGAGAGTGTATATACAACATAGCCAATGAGATAGAGGCCCTGTGCCAGACTGCGTTTATTTTGCCAGATGCTGTGCCTCGGTGCTTGAATATCTCGGATAGTGTGAAGCAGTCTCTGGGTGAGTTTCGTGGTATGACGGAGGATGCTATCCAGGAAGTCCGCAGCTTTGCACGGCGCATTGGGGATGTTGGGTGATTTGGGCCGGTTTTGGTCCTATGGATAAAAGCAGTCAAAGGCCGGTTTTGGTCCTTTTGGAAAAAGTGGTGGTGGAACCCAATTCCACAAAATATGAGGGAGGCAACAAAAATGGATATAGAATTCGTCTGGAACGAACCCTTAGCAGAACAAATAAGGTCACACACTGCGAATGCAATGCAAGGCCAATCTGATGACATGCGCCGCACAGCGGAGCAATTTGAAAGAGAAGCCGACCGGCATATGGCTACAGCGGCCCAAATCCGTGCAAGACTGCCAATAATGAAATGGGTAGATGAACCACGCCGCGGAGAAGACTCAGATGGCAATTCATATACGTATACAGTTTCAGTATCAGTAGTAGATGCAGCAGCAACCCAGCAGGCAGAAATGCAAGCCCGCCAGATGGAGCAACAAGCCGCCCAAGTACGCCGCGCAGCCGCAGAGCTGCAACGTGCAGCCAGCGAGTTGGACAGGGCAACAGCCGAACTAGACAGGCGCTTCAGAGAATGGCATGAAATGGTACAAGACATAGATAACGCCTGCGCAATAAGAATGCAGCAGCTAAGAGAAGAAATAGGAGACTATATAAGAAAAATAGAAGACATAAGGGATAGTTTCGGAGGCAGTGCAGGGTCAAGATGGGACACAAGCTCGGTCTCGATAGATTTATTACTATCAGCGGCAGCAATAGACCCAAATCTAGCCTCCATGCTGGCAGGGATCCAACCGGCCTGCGCCAGCGGCCTAGATCCAATAAACCTAGCCACTGGCAACTTCTACTACACAAAAGAAGACCTCATCATCCCAGGACGCTACCCCCTGACCTTCAGGCGGTTCTATAACGCAATAGGGGGGTTCGACAGCGTACTAGGCCCAAATTGGACACACAACTTTAACATCCGCCTGCACAACGAAGGCGAGCAAATCCGCATAACCTTTGACGATGGCCACACGGAAATATTCAAGCGCATAGCCGAAAACAAATATGTATCGCAATTTGAAAGCAAAAATGCCCTGGCAGTGCTGGGAGATGTAGAAGGCCCAGAAGATGTAGAAGGGTTAGAGGACATAAGGGGCAGAGAAAATGAAGCCAGCGTAGCCGGCAGAGAGGGCGGTTTTATGCTAATCCGCCCAAACATGGATATCTACCGCTTTGATGTCAGCGGTGTCTTATGTGAAATAACCGACACAAACGGAAACGCAACCTATCTGGAGCACAGCGGTACATTACTCTCCAAAGTCCATACAGCAAGCGGAAGCCTGGCCCTTTCATATAACGAAAAAGGCCGCTTAATCCAAGTATCTGACCATACCGGGCGGCAAGTCAGTTTCGAATACGGAAAAGCAAACTTCACAGCAATAAACCATGCAGAAGCCAGTAATCTTGAAAACACCAATGATTACACAGGCCACCTAACAAAAGCAACCCACCCAACAGGCGCAACCTACCAATACCAATACGACCCCAGGGGCCTACTAAACAAGATAATCAATCCCCAAGGCATAGCCACAGTCCACAACGAGTACGACGCCGAAGGCCGCACAACCCGCCAAGAGATGGCAGACGGCGGCGTAGCCCATATCCAATACAATGATGCTCACAAATACAACACAGTAACCGAGCAAAACGGCAATAAAATAGAATATTACCGGGATGAAAGATATCGCACAACAAAAATATCCTACGAGCACTTCGATGAGCGCTTCGTATATGACGAGCACAACAACCGCACCCAGTACACAGATCGCAACAAGAATAGCTGGCGGTATGAATACGACCTATTCAACAACGTAACCAAAACAGTAGACCCGCTGGGCAATACCACAGAAATGGAGTACAGCGACCTAAATAAGCCAACAAAATTTATAAAC
>Ga0123355_10004288_pt1 | contig 20731 bp, 14 predicted proteins | sample TergutEmb28metaG_3_FD_89872 | JGI IMG/M metagenome (GOLD analysis project Ga0123355, IMG submission 89872) | Embiratermes neotenicus P1 segment gut microbial communities from Petit-Saut dam, French Guiana - Emb289 P1 | ecosystem: Host-associated > Arthropoda: Insects > Digestive system > Gut ...
ACATATTGGAATCTTATCAACCCTATCATTTGGAATGCCTGCCCGCATGTGTATTGGTACAGCCTATGCAGGCGTATTACCTTTTCAAGACTAGTGGCTACTCTTTGTACTGCCGAGTTTAACACTAGAATTCCGCGATTTGTCCGTTATGTACAAGTACAGTACACAAAGTGTTAATAAGAAGAACTCCCACAATATTTGTAATTCAACGACGCTTCCTGAACTATGTAACTTACGTAGGATGTTTTGTTTTAAAAAAATAATCGCGAATTATAAATTGTTAAAGATATGGACAGCCAAAGAAACTCAATTACGACGACTCGTCTCCAAGGTTCCCGAAATCTCTGCGAAATATATGCAGTTGCTAATTTTATTACATGATTCTGGCTGTAGCGCATCGACCAGTCATATGGTCACTGAATTACAAAGAGTGAATAGTCTTAACGTATAATTAAACACGTAAAGTTCTGAACCAATTTGGTTTTAAATCTTATAAGAATTAGCCTAGTTTATGACCTATGTAGTACTAAACACGAAGGCACATTTCTCGTAGATTGACCAACAGATCATAATGTGACGTCACTGAACTTTTTTACCCTTCTAATGTTGTTAATACAAAAGCCGTGCCTGCTAATTCCTCCAAAACGAGTAATTTTTTATGATACTGTAACTAGTGCTTAGTTCGCAGTTTGTTTGACGATACTTCGTCAACTTAAAACTGAAGCGTTTCACTCTCAACTTCGTCATCCCGTTGAGTTTTGTTGCTTAGTACCTTAATTTATGTTTCAGTCAACACACAACATATAATATCAATTGTGCTTTAATGCAACATGTTTCGACTCGGAGGAGTCATCATCAGGCTACTGTAATAACATATTGAGGTGTAAAAAGTAACTGTGCACATTTGGGATCCCGAAGGGCTTACAATAATATATATGTATAGTTAGAAGTTTACACCGTTTAAAATACTGATATGTTCTTATTTAATTGTCCGATGTATCTGATTGACATTTTACTTAAAAGGTTAAAATTATTTTATTTATATCCCCAGTTCAATTACTGTATATATACGAATTCGCTTCCGTTGTGATGATGGTTGTCGTGATCGTGGTTACTTATTTCGCACTTGGATACTCTGCTTGATTACCACGTGTATCACAATATTCCACACAGTCACATCAAATCGCAAAACCAGGCTTCATGTTTACAGATGTGGCAATGATTCATAGTCTGCCGAAATATTGAATTATATAGACCGCAACTAGTGGAGAATCGCAACCACCTACACCCCTGAAATTAAACAGAGTATACAAAAGCGGAATAAGTAACCACGATCACGACAACCATCATCACAACGGAAGTGAATTCGTATATATAAAGTAATTGAACTGAGAATATAAATAACTTAATTTTAATCTTTTGAATAAAATGTCAATCAGATACATCGGGCAATTAAATAAGAACATATCAGTATTTTAAACGGTGTAAACTTCTAACTATACATGTATATTATTGTAAGCCCTTTGGGATCCCAAATGTGCACAGTTACTTTGTACACCTCAATATGGTATTTAAGTAGCTGATGATCACTCCTCCGAGTCGAAACATGTTGCATTAAAGCATAATTGATTTTATACGCTGTGTTTTGACTGAAACATAAATGAAATTAATTGAAGCGTTTCGACTGAGAACAGAGGGAAATAAGGTGGTTGGTCACACAGAAATACTGTAGAATGAGATGTGGCTTATTTTAAGACGTTACCGTCGCATTTGTCCGGACGAAATTAGGGTACCCATAGAAAACTTCAGAGAGATTATGGGATGCCTCCTAAATACCCACCACCAATACTAACAGCTACATTGCAATGTGTGACAATATTTTAAGGTTTTAGTGACATGATTACCTAAACTGGCTTTTTTAACCCTCGTCTATATTACCCTTATTCAGTACAGCATTTTGAAACACGTAACTTCAATAAAAATAAGTGGTCAGGTTTATGATAATTCATATTTCACGACACTCGTTTGGAAGGTTACAATGAGCTTTGCACTTACGGAAAGTAAACGGACCCCACTGGTGTCCGCGCTTACGTGCACGTGTTCTGATCGCAACTTAACTACCGCGAATGCTTACAGCCGCACGCCGGACACAGTACTGACTATGGACCAGAGTCGCTACTGGGAGCTAACGCCTCGCCAAATCTATCGGCAGACCGGCAAGGAACACTACATACAACGACGCCTCCTCCCGGGCACAGTGCATGCGCTGCTGCGTTTACTACTGCTGCTGTTACACACATTGTGGTTCTGGTAAAATGTTTGTGCTATGAAACTTATGGTTACACTCAGCGTTTACTTTTTACATTCCTTTCTTTCTGCTCATTGTATTACGTAATACAACTTCTGGGCTCTACATTCCAATATTGAGCTATTTTGATGCTGACGATATGAACACTGCAGGGTTTATGCATTGTCCAATTCGACAGATGATTACAAATGTCAGGCATAAAAAATGCCACTGTTCGGGCTTTAAAGTTAGGCACATAAAATTAAAAGTTCTTATTATTCTTTCTTTTGCTACACTACCTTTATTTTCGATTAAAAAGTGGTTAATTTGGTTAATTGTATTATCACTCTTTCTTGTTGTTTGAGAATCGCTCTTTGTTTTGGACAGATAATTCATTGTTGTTAACCGTCCCTAAAATAATTACATTTTTAAAAATCACATTCTATACTGTGAAGGCAAATGTAGCTTGCATCAGTGTCATGTTTCAGGCGACTAGAATCTCTGGCCTTTAATCGCGGAGGCATTAGTATGATCGCGGGATTGTATATATTATGTTTGTGGTGGATGAACTGGGACTTAAACAGGCTTTTACCAGGCTCTCCGGTTTATCCCTAACAGCAACACTCCAACACATTTACTTACACATTTATCTATCAACAACGTCATATAATAGTCAGTGTCGTGAAATAACACAGTTAAAATTTAAAACATTACTTGTGTTTAAATAGATAAACTCGGGGAGTGCAGGTAGTTTGAAGGGGCGTAGTCGTTACGAAATGCAAGAAATTTCATGGCCCTCTCAAGGAGAGGCTGAGGACAATCAAAAGCGTTTCCGCCAAGATACACGGTAAACCGGACGTGTCCCGATTCTGAAATGCTTGCGTCTTTTGCTCACAGGCGCTGCTTCTTCTAACGTATTAGAAATTTACAGATTGGATTTCAAGAACAGCAAAAATTCAAATATTAATAGAAATTATGATTTTTTAAACCATTAGGTAAGTAGTAATATACGGTCCGTACTGGATTAATGGCCTCGGGGTTGGGACAAATGACCATCTGTTGTCACACAGTGATAGACTTTCTAACAAACTAAGTGACTGAGTAACTAACCAACTAACGAAGCAGATTCCTTCATGAGACGCTAACAGGTCCTCAGCTACTAAAGAAATTCCTCTCATTTTGTGGAACCCAGTTCATTACTGCGTTTAAAAGAGACCACCACCTGTCCCTGGCTTGAACCAGACAAAAACCAGTCCATGCCCTTCACCCATCCGACTTCATGAAGGTCCAATTCAATTTTATTCTCCTATTTATGCCAGGTCAGTCAAGTGGTCTGTTTCCCTGAGGTTTCCCCACCAAGACCCTTTACGCAACTCTTCTCTCCCCAGTACGTGCCACATGCCTCTTCCATCTCATTCTTCCTGATTTGGTCACCCGAATAATATTCGTTAAAGGTACAGATCATAATGCTTCTCTTTATGCACTCATCTCCCCTCCCCCATCACCTCATCTCTCTTAGTCCCAAATATCTTCTTCAGCACTCTGTTCTCAAACACCCTCAGCCTATGTTTCTTCCCCATTGTGAAAGACCAAGTTTCACACTCGTAGAATACAACAGGAAAAATTATAGTTCTGTGCATTTTAAACTTTGTATTTGTAGGTAATAAACAGGAAGACATAATTCTGCACTGAATGGTAGAAAACGTGTCGTTACCTATTTTTATATTCAGTAAGGAACCTTCATGTTTCTTAAAGTGTGTAATACTTCTTGACTATGAAATGAAGCATTAAATTCGCCATATCGCTCACCGAATGCAATAGTAGTACAACCCAAAATTTCCTATTTGCAGTCAATACTATGATTTGAGATAAAAAAATGTGACTACACCCGAAAGTAATGGCATCTAGCGAGGTACGTTTCAACTAACCAGGGTGCCGGTGTTGACAGATGTAGTAATATATTTGGGTTCAGACGTAGTAGTAAGTCCACATGGGCAATTCTGGGCTGTGCCACTATTGCACTCAGTGAGCGACATGTTCTCTGTTCCATGAAGGTAGTTGCTTAGTTTCGTTACTACATACAGATACACTAGTCAGTTAGGTAGTTAGTTCACGTAAGCAAACTCCAACACAGTCATTATTACATAATCTAATATATTCCACTAAATAACTGAATTTGTCAATGTCTTTCTTGTGAAGCTAGCAGTCGCTCAGCTGCTCAAGAAATGCCCCACCTCTCATGGAGCTAGAAGGTTGCGAGATATCAGACAGTCGACGTCTTCGCCCTCCTGGACTACCGATGTTTCGGGACAGCCTCAACCCGTGGGTTCATTGCTTTGTTCACAGTAGCGCACTGCTGGTCCATTGTCCTGGATAATTTAGTTCATTTCACAAACATCTGTTTCTTTGAGCTACATCTAATACCATCCCTGCTCTGCCTATGTCGCTTTAATTCAGTTTCTAAAATCACCCGACCCTACTTGATTTGATCGCCCGAAGGATATTTGGAAAAAAAGTGAAAATTACGAAGCTTTATATAATTTTCTCCATCCTCCACTATACTTGAAAGAAGAATAAATTATCTTTTGGTGGAAGAAAGGGAGTTGTGTTGTGTTTGAAGTTGCTCTAAATTCTAACAGTATACAGTATCGGCGCTAAATAAATTGCGTGCGTGAGGTACTGGTGAAACGTTACTGTCAAGAAGTAACAGAATAACTCGGAAGACCAGCAAATTTCTGCAGCACAAATTTTACGTGGACTAACCATAGATCGATCCCGTGTCTGTGTGGTGACTAACAGCACTATCCATGGCTCACGTGAAGTACATTTTCAGAACTGTGTGTTGTCTTTCACAGATTCCCAAGCCTTTGATTCCTTTTATGTTCATATCTCTGTCTTTCATTTCGAAAAGTCACGTCAACTGTGTCAGTTACAACGTGTCAGATGATGTGTCCGTATGTTGATGAGATAGGAACTGAAGAAGATACTAGGGAAGGCAGGCCTTGCTGTCTTTTTAACGTAGTATATCCACATATTTCTGGTGGAAATGATTGTGGATTGATACACATCTTCGGTCAGGACAGCTGATCGAAAGAGTCTGTGAATTCATAAACACGTAACAAGAATGTTAGTCACTACGCAGCAAAATTCCATATATCATCAGGCTACTGGCTTTTGGTGGCACACTGGTCATTCTTTGTAGTTGAATCTTAGTATTTGCACTGACCACGTTCCTTCAAGTCTTGTGTATGGCTGTCCCACTTGGCAACCGAGATGGGGAATGCAGCTAAGCACTATGTGGCAATAGCGTTGATGTTGGGATGCGATGAGACAACGCTATGTCGTCCTACACTGTCGCTGAATAGTGGACCGATAGCAACAGCATTGGCGTTTCTCGCGTGCGGAGGTAGCACTGTGATGAAGTTTTATTCCCTGGTTTGAAGAACACTTCCAGAAAGTGTCATGATCTTTCGAATGAAGGCGTGAGCACTTATGACCCATCATATGAAGCCTTTCCCTGGTGTTCGAACGTCATTCGTGACGCGCTGGAAGAGGTAAGAATTCTCCTTGCAGTGACGCGCCAGCAACCGCAACAGGTGGCACGTGGAGCGTGTTCATGCCGTGATCGAGGACGACCGCACCGTGAGGCCTGATTTATGTCAGAACGTGCCGTGTGCGAAACGGCTATCGTACGGGACACGCAGATGTTTCGTGTAATTGTTTTCTAATAGCTGCATTTATGTTACAACGGGACGGGCATGCGCCGGGAGCGTGCTCTCAACGGGCCCGTTGCGTACCCGTCGCTGACGATTCTTTTCTCGTGCTCGCCACGTTGACGCCCCGTACCGTCAAACGTAAACTAGGCCACGTGCAGTTCACGGCGACGACTCGCGGTGTTTGGTTTGTTTTGCAGTGCTGCGTAGTGAGTGCTCTTAGCTGTTGTTCTGTGGTGCTCTTAGCTGTTGTTCTGTGGTGCTCTTAGCTGTTGTTCTGTGGTGCTCTTAGCTGTTGTACTGTACTGATATAACAAAATTGAGATTTCTCACAATGGACGACGAGAAATTAATAGAATGTGTATAACAATATCCCGCTATTTACGACATGAATCATCCCAAGTACTTGGGCAACAATTACAAATCATCTTTGTGGAAGAAAATATCGGAGAAGAAGAAGGTATGTAGAGTTTCATAATTTTATTTATTTTGTATCTTAGTACACAAACATAAATTGTGAAACAGTGACGTGAGATTTTTTCATTTATTTTCAAGTAAGTTTACACGTTGTTATCTGAAGGTACGATCCTACCAACTGGTAAAGGAAAGTAATCTTTAAAAATTTCTGTAACAGCGAAAGCGTTATCCGTTGCTCTTCCTCCTTGAAGCGGTAAAGAATTTAAAATATGTGCTGTACCCGAAGGCCCATCGATAATTGTATTTGTTTGGTTTGCAGATTTATCATTTCGTTGTCTTATGAAATTGTGCAATACACACGCTGCCGAAATAATGTAGTCAACATTTTCAGGAGATGACTTAATAGTCCTTTAAAAAAAATTCTAAATTTTTGGGCCAAAATACCAAAAGCATTTTCAGACACTAGTCGAGCACCCGATAGCCGGTTATTGAAGAATGTCATAAAATCATTCCCACTCGACTGACGTCCAGGATATGGTCTCATTAAGTATGTTTTTAATGGAAAAGATTCTATATTGGTCCCAGGTAGACAACTGTCCGGCGGTATGTTTAGACTACCGTTTTCCATACGTTTACCGAGTGTCGAATGTGAAAATATGCCACCATCACTGCTTCTTCCAAAAGAACCAACATCAATCATAATGAAGTTGTAATTAGCATCTACCAACGCAAGTAAGATAACGGAGAAAGTTTTCTTGTAATTAAAATAAACTGAGCCACTGTTGACAGGTGCCTCGAAGTTAACAAGCTTTCCAGCCACGGCCCCAGTACAGTTCGGGAAATTCCAGATATTCCAAAAGTCTTCAGCGATAGCCTTCCATTGTTCTTCAGATGGTTCCGGCATCACTTCTTTCATGAGCCTATTAACAATCACCCGGCACGTCTCACGTACGATCTGACATACAGTTGCATGGCCCAGTCTATAATTGTGGGATACAGTTTTAAAAGAATCTCCTGTCGCCAAATACCTGAAAGAAGAAATATATTTTGCCCAAAAAAGTTCATAAATTAATGCTAAATTAGTTTATTCTATATTGTTTACTTACTGTTATGCTTATTGTTACAGATGTCTCATGCAAAAGACGTTGGGTAGATATTCGAGATCAGTTCAAGAACTCTTTAAAGAGACGAAAGACCAAAAGTGGAGAAGCGGCTGACTCGAATGTAAAGAAATATAGATACGAGGACCTTTTGCAATTTTTGATGCCTCATATTAATGAACGATCCATCATTTCTAGTATAGAGCAACTTTCCGAGAGTGAATCGGACATGATGAATTCTCAGGTTATGGCATCTGCTGACGATAAGACGCGTGAAGAAATGAGTGCAAGTAACATGAATGCTGATATCCACCAACCCGAAAACCCACGAAAGAAGAGGAGGATCGTACTGCCTGAGACTGCTTCAAGTGCTTTGATGAAATACATAATTTAAAACAATAAAAAACAAAACGATTATAAACATCCCATTGATGCATTCCTGGAGGTTTAGCCCCTACTCTGAAAAAACTTCCACCTTACTATCAACACTTGGCAAAAGGAAAAATATTTTCAGTTGTGCAAGAAGTAGAAGGTCAAGCACTTTTCTGCTCACCTACTGCAACACACTCTAGTCGTCACTCTTGGGACGACCCGCCACTAACTCTACGCACTCTGCAGCCGATGGACAATTCGTCCCCAGCTATGGAAATTACTGACATTAATATTACTGGTTTAACACCCCAGCAACCTTCTACACTCGCTTCATACTATGAGAACTCTCATACACATTCTAATTAGATGACCTTGGTTTTGATAATGTGTGTGATGATTCAGTTTGCCTTGTAACTTCTTTAATATTAACATGAATGTTTTCTTAAAATTACTTTGTTATTAAATTTTTTTTTATTAGTATGATACATTATTTTTCAACTTACCTTACGCACTGCCAGTCTTTCCTCAGGTGATACAGGCTTTTGAAATCTCGTTCGTTGTTTTATAAGTAATGGGCTCACTTTCTCGAGTAGAGCAAAAAAAATCCTCTGTTCATTCGAAAATACCCATAAAATTTCACTTCGTCGTCAATAAGTTCTTTGTAAAAAGTGACAAATTCTCCTTCAATTTCTCTCTTAGACCATGTTGCGTGTACAGCCCATCTTCTCCCTTTTTCTTTCTGCACCTTCTTCGTCTAGAACTACAGCGATTGCTGCTAATTCAAGTAATGTTAAATTCGTCATCACTTCATTAATTAATGTAACATTTTAGCATATAACATTTCCACAACGAACACTACTGCACGACTGTGTAGTACACGGCTTGCCCGCCCGCAGCTGGCCCGTTATAGCATAAATACAAAGCCGTGACGGGCTCGGTGTCACCTCGCTCCCTATCACACACGTCACGTTCTAGCAAAATTCAGGCCTGATGTACACAGTGACTGCAGAACAAGCTGGAATATCCGCAGCAAACAGAACTAAGTCTTATTGAAGTGGATTCCAAGAATCCCTAATGATCAGCGTGGACACTGTTGGCCGCTGAACATTGTCAGTGATGGTGCAGGAAGGGAGAAGCTCTCCTTTCTCGCTTTTCGAGAGTGCATGAGTCGTGGATGCTCTCATATGAGAGAAAATTGAAACATGAAAGTGCATAAAATACTGTCCCGACTTCGTCGCGGAAAGTGATGCATGTCTTCCCCCCACCCTTGAAGGACTCTGCTGGACCACACAGTTCCACCTCGAAGTTCAGGCATTGGCATATATGCTAAACTGCTGCGCACCGAAATATTCATAAATCTAGAACGCTCCTGATTAGAAGACTAACAAATTGATCAGATATTGACAACTAGGAGTATAGGCGATGTACGATCTCCTGGAGGATCCGACTGTGACACCGAACACCGTCTGGTGGTTGCACAAGCTAAGTAAATATTGGCAGAATGGACGTTTAGTGTGGAAAGGTTTAATCCGCAGAAGCTAAGTGAGTTGGAAGTTATGATACTGTATCAGATTGAGATCTCAGACAGGTTAACAGCTTTGTAGAAATTAAATTATGGCGAATACATAACTAGTTTTTGGGAAAACATTAAAGAGAATAGAAAAATCTGAACTGCAGTGACTTGTAGTTCTGTATGAATAGAAACTGTATAAACCATGGTTTTATGATGATGTTCACAGTTTTTATATCAAAGGAAGTGTAGTGCCGTTTCGGAGGCTGTTCATCCTATCGAAATCGCTGTTCTGAAATACTGATTAGAACTGCTAGATTTTACTAACGTTTTCCTCTCAGTGTCACTGGATGTGGGTAGCGAACTGATTGGCACTGAGTTATATTAAACACATCGGTAGTAACTGCCACCAGTCAGAAAGCTTCTGACATACGCAAACTTAAGCTAATTGAAGTCTGGGTTAAATAAAACAATCACATAAGCAATTCCACAAATAAACCAACCACAATTACAAAACTAAATCTGTATTCTACTCTATCTAATAATTTACTACAAACAAAATTAATATCCTAAAAATTTCAAAGTGTAAAAGTGAAATAAGTATCTTGCCCGTTTTATAATTTTGCCAATTGTATAGATTTAGAATTTCTAGTTAAGTTGCCAAATTAGTTTCAAAGTCTTCGCTCTACTCGAACAAAGTAAATATTGAAGTTTCTAATTTATTAATTTCAGTCAGCACGGCTTAACTTTTAGTAACAAGAAACAGTACAACATGGCTAACACAATAAAATCACTTTAACAATGTACTGCTTTCAGTATGTAGGGTCGGAAATACGTAGCGACCGGTAAATGTTCAAACCTCGAGTGAGAGCTGAATCATCGTTACTTTCTCAGTTATATAGGGGCAAGATGCTAAATAAACATTATTTCTAGTACAGCGAACTATCACGTCACCGCCGGGGTTCGATACACCTAAAGCGTATTGAACGAAGTGGTATTTGCTGACCCGGTGACGGCGCGTGACTATTCACTTCCGTTATATAGAAGTTAATAAAATTTAAACAGTATCTAACCTTACAGAAGACCCCCAAATTTGTAATATACATTACAGAAGCAGGCTAAAATGCAGTGTTTAGAGGATCCAAACCAAAGCAATGTCGATAATCTAAACAATGTAAGACGTGGAGCTGGTTGACATTTCAGGAACAATAAGAAAGCATATCTAAAAGCTGAAATTGATGAACTTCATATTAACAGAAGACCAAGAATATCAGAGACTTGTATATGGACCTTAATCACTTTAAGAAGGGTTACCACCTTAGAACTAAAGAGTAAAGGATGAGAAGGGTGACTTGGTTACAGACTGCCACAGTATTTTGGTAAGTGAAGGAACCATTTCTCTTAGCTATTCAATATACGTGTGCTTAATGATGTTAGGCAGAATGAAATAGAGACAGCAGAGCTGCTAGTGCCTAAGCCGAGTGCTTTTGAGGTCGAGATGACTGCAGGGGGAAAAAATCCAGTTATTGTTCAAATTCCAGAATAAATTACTAAAGCAGGAGGTGGAACAATTTGTTCTGGAATCCATATACTTATTAATTCTGTTTGGAATAAGGAGAAATTGCTTGAGGAGTGGGAAGGAATCGATCATTGTACCTATTGACAAGAAGGGTGATAAAACAGTCTACCCGGCCTTTCTAGTGATCCTTCTCATCTCACGGAATATCGGGGAAGGGGGGGGGGAGGAGGGCGGAGAAGACAGGGAAGATACGCCGAATCGAAAATACAGAAAACAGCCTCTTTTACTGAAGTCGAACCACTTAATGTTCACCAGATCACACAAACTTACATCCTGCTCGCTGCCTTGATATTTCCGAATTGATCCGTGGAAATGTTTTCGCCACAAACGTCAGTTACTCTGTTGGTCACCTGACATCCATTCTGTAATACGATCCCCGCACACCTGCAACAAATGTTGCTAAGCGGAGAGCCCAAGTTCGGAATTAGCAGAGTGAGCAGAACAAAACTGACATGCCGACTCAAACGGTAAAAAAAAATAACAAACAATAAATATATGGGTTTAAAATAAAACCGTTACATCTGAAGGAAGTTTGTCCCCGGGTTCGAACCTGGAACGGGCGGCTTCAACAGATTGTAGTAACCACAAAGGCATGTCACTTTTGTCCAGTATATACAAATTGTATGAAACTTTCTGCTGTCAAGGTTACCTCCATGCGCAGAAGAAATTATCTGGGATTATCAGTGTGCATCAGGTCATTTACTGATCTTAGGTTTTGCATTCGTCAAATACGTGATGAAAATTGTGAATACAATGAGGCAGTGCGTTATCTGTATATAGACTTCAAGAAAGCCTGTGATTCAATTAGGCTGGCGGTTTTTAAAATCTCATACAGTTTGGTATCCCCATGAAACTGGTAAGGCTAATAAAATTGTGTTTCAGTGCAACTTGTAGCAGAGTCCGAGTAGGCAAAATATTTGTCTGACATGTTTCCTATTAAGAACGGTTGGAAAATACGAGATAATTTATTGGATTTGTTCTTCAACTTCGCTTTAAAATACACCGTTAGAAGGGTTCAGGTAAACCAGGATGGCTTGAAATTAAATGGTACAAATCAGCTTCTGGTTTAGGTTATACGTGTTAATATATTGGGAGGAAAATATACAGTAAACATACAGTAAATATACAGTAAACATACACATACCTTAAATTTTGCCTGTTATTTTGTATGGTTGTGAAACTTGGTCACTCACATTGAGGGAGGAACGTAGGCTGAGGGTATTTGAAAATATGGTGCTGGGGAGAATATCTGGGGCTAAGAGGAACAAGTTAACAGGTGAGTGGAGAAAACTACACAATGAGGAGCTTCATGACCTGTACTCCTCACCCAATATTTTTCTGGTGATAAAATCAAGAAGAATGAGATGGGCGGGGCATGTAGCACGCATGGGATGAGAAGTGGTACATACAGGCATTTGGTGGGGCAGCCTGAGTGAAAGAGACCAATTGGAAGACCCATGTGTAAACTGGAGGATATCATTAAAATCGATCCTCAGGAAATGGGATGGAGTGGATTGCTCTGGCTCAGAATAAGGACCGGTGGCCGGTTCTTGTGAATGCGGTAAAGTGCCTTCGAATTTCGTAAAATGTGGGGAATTTAACTAACTGTTAACCTGTTAGCTTCTCAAGAAGGATTATGCTCCATGGAGTTAAATAGTTAGCTAGTTAGTTGGTTGGTAGGTTGGTTGGTTAGTTAGTTAGTTAGTTATTCAGAGTTGCGTGACTACGCGACCTGCCAACCGTCGACAACACCTGCAGCTGCTGTAATGTGACATCGTTTTGCTCTGCAAAATGCGGCGGGTCTTTGCCATCATCAATAGCAGACTTTGCCGCAGGACTAGAACAGTGAAATCCTTGCACATCTTTCATGCTCTCCTGACCTTGCTGTTTGCAATTTCTTTTGTTTTCTCCGGTCAAGGCACCACTGAAGGAAGGCAGGCTCAATTCCGCAGACCTCACTAACACTGCCTTCTCGGTTTCCTTAACCCTTACACCATTTGTCCTCATCCCGCCACCCGTCAGGTTGTGTTATCCGGCCCGCGGCCATATTTTAAATCATGTGTACAAATATAAATTACACAATAATTTCTAATATAGCCTACTGTTATTTTTTTACTTACGGCCCTCGAACCAGTAAAAAGTAAAGGGTGTGGCCTTATGCTATAAAAAGTTGAAGGCCCATGCCTCCATGCCTTGCACCGTCTGAGCAGAGAAGACTACATACAGAGCTGCAATTGTTCGGTTGTTGCATCGATGGGAGCTGTGCAAAGAACTGGGAAGGAATTATGTTCAGTAGAAGATAATGGGAGTTGTATTCTCTTGTACAGATCATATTGATTAAATGCATTTGTGGAGCATGCTAATCCCATACAAGAAACTTCCGAAATCGAGTATGAAGTTCAGTATGAAGTTCAGTATGAAGTTCAGTATGAAGTTCAGTATGAAGTTCAGTATGAAGTTCAGTATGAAGTTCAGTATGAAGTTCAGTATGAAGTTCAATATGCGCGCTTTGTTTAATCACTAGAAAATGCACACGGCCTTTCTAATCCGTGTTCATCTGACGAAGTTGGATTGACCTGATTTGCATACTGCATATTTCATTTAGAGCTAGATGGGATTACTGACGAATCTGGTTCAGACTATGCAATTTGCGAAGAGATGCTGAGCTTTGGGAGGCTGAAGTTTGGGATATTACGCCGTGCCGATTGGTAAATAATTACCGATATTTCAAATGAACGTAGTGCTTTCGAAACGTCCGTTATTATCAGTCGACACAGTGTATCTTATGAATTACGTGACTTACATAAATCTTTTATGACACAAACTTTGTTAGTCGATATATTTTATGACTTAATTAGACAAATATGTTACGGGTGACAACATATTATACATGGATAAAATTGCTTCCAAAAGTACTCTCCTAACTTACAATTTTGTGGAATTTTGAATTAAGTATTAACAGAGTGTTTGTAGTCAGTGCATTTATTTCATGCTATTACATCTGCGTAAACTTAAAATATTTAACTTATAAACATCTCCACATTAGGACGGATGCGGATGTTTTATATTTAATAGAAGGGTCAGGTTTGGTATTCAGTAAATGTCATCGATTTACCACACCTTTATAAGAAAATGTGACGTAACAGCTACATATAACCTTATAGTTCTTAATGCACATATGGTGATAGGGCGAACGTGGTCCGTATGACTTGTCCACAATACTCAGCCATGGTATGTGATATCATTAACATCAGATGGATGAGTACGACTATACGAGCAAAAACAACGACAGCTCTTCTTTTGGTAACGTACATTGAAAAATACGATACAAAACTATTTTACGTTTAATGTATTATATCTCATAAACGTAAAAACAGGAAAGTTGTTGAACTTTTGTTCAACTTCTATTTACCGTAGGCTGATTAAATCGGTACACACCTCAAATCCTCGAGCAACTTTCAATCCCCGACATTCTCAAATGAACGGCATTCCCTTAATAAGATTAACTGGAGAATATGCCTGTTGAAGTTACCTGTCTCTTCGTAATTTTACTCAGTAACATGCTGAGCCATGCGTAATAGAAACGGGGAAAGGGACTGTAGCATAGCTAAATGATATAACTCTGTTGGGGAATGAACCTAGGAACTGTTTAGTACACGTGTTTATTTTCGTGTTCATATTGTTTAACAAAATCTTATAATGAAGAGCTATAATGATCCGACACATGCAGTACGATATGCTGCAGATGTACAAACAGAAAAAAAACGATTCCGGTTCAAGGTTAGTTATTGTTAAACACTACCGTACGACGACGTAGCGATACAAATCCCTCGGGGGGTTTTTTTTCTCTTCTGCAGCGGAATATCAAACACTAGCAAGAACTTTAAGTTTAAGAATAACTTTGCAGCGATCGACTTTCATTCATTGCTATGAATACCAATCACAGATAGAAACAGACGTAAACATAAGGGTTGGGTGTGTATGGAAACAAATGAGGTTACAGCGCGAAAAGACGAGCTCTGTGGATGTACGAACCTCAACGAGCTGAATCTGGGGTTTGTACTTGTTCATAAAGAAAAATGAAGAGACGCAGTTACCCTGACAGACAGCGACACCTTTATTACAATAGTAACTACTTAATTATGCAGCTTTTCTCAGTAACTCTACTATAGTTAGTCTAAATATTTTAGAATTAGGAGCATAAGTCTTTACGACAACTTACACTTTGATTAAGCCGCCAGCAAATGCTAGACGCTGTCTTTTAACAGAATTGCCCTTTGCGTGTTACTAAGGCTCGAGACGAAATATTTGAGCATTAATTGCATTTAATACTTAAGAAATTATGGTAGGCGCTATCAGTTAAGCTTACTTAGCTGCTGTTTTTTCTTACATTTTCAAAGACTGCATTTAACAAATAATGCAATTACAAACTTCAGACTTTTAGAATAACACCATCAAATATTTCTGGCCAAAAATGTCTGCAGATTTTATACATTCGTGTATATGAAATGAATTTTTCTGCATTTACGACCCTTCTCATGCATCTGTTGTAAATATCTGATGCAAACCACGTCCGTGGTGATATATTATGCACAATCAGAGTGATAAATGCGGTCATGAAACTTCGGTTTCCGTAAAATGCGGACAATTTCTTGACTATCTGTGAACCGATTAGCGTCTCAAGAAGGACTCTGTTCCATGGAGTAAGTAGGTAAGTAAGTATAAATAGTACAGCGCCATTTTGTACGCCCTCCTTTCTCTTAGAGTTTAGAGTTACTTCTCCTGGCATGCAATAAGTTCTTCTAATCATGATCGGAAATTAGACAACTGCACAAAGGAACAAAACCCGCTCCCGGCCTTTTAGTACGTTAGTTACAGTTCAGTTCTGAAGACCGCCACATTCTTTTGTGGCACGTTCACGGATAAAACAGCGCGTTAGGATCATAGTCAGAACCCCTTACAAACGTCTCCTGCGAATTTATGGTTAATATTATATCACAATTACAGGGAGACTACAGCGGAGACGTAGTTTTTTTTTAAATTAAGAAATATATTAAATGGCAATTTACTTTTGACACTCCGTAACGTTTTCCTCGTATTCAACCCTGTTCATCAAAAGAGCGTTCTGAAAGTCATCACGTTCTGTTGCCGCTCTCTCCATGTAGTTGCGTCTTGACGGATATTTTGCGTCTGATAGAGTACCACAATGGTGTGGTTCCCCACATTAAAATACTAGTCATTTTCCTAAACGGCATTAACCAGTTTATCTTAGTAATGTAGACGAAGTGCGTTTTCTGTGAGAAGTACCATGAATTTTCAAATAGAATTTAGATTAATATTAAACCTTAATCTCCAATCACTTATTTCCTTAATTAAGAATAATGAAATATATTTTTGATCTTAAACTCCTCTGGCCTTTGCATATTAAAAAACAGCCAAAAGACATCATCCAAACTTTCCGTTTTTAGCCTCCAACCCTCCATCTTTACAAAGAAAATTCTCACACTCACCAAACACGAGCGCTACTCTATGCGGCACGCATGACCACAGTCATCTTTTGTAGTGTGGATGCCTGAACCTGCACACACAAATGTATGATTCAGTAACTCCAGAATATACAAACATAAAATGGTCAAGGGTGATAGAACAATATCCCCGAATAGTAAATTTTGAACTATTGCTTATAGATTTCTCGTTTCCTGATGTGGATAGTGTTCTGGACTCACGCAGCTTTCTTTAGAAACATTTGGCTTTCTTCTAATTATCTAATAAGACACCTGCCTATGGAGCCTGTTGAAGAAAAACTGTTAATATGTCTTACAAACCACGAGGTATGGCTTTGCCACGTAATGAAGAAAAAAGAGATAAGAATATAGAAGTAAAAAAGAACATTGTAACACAAAACAAATAACGAAAACAAGGGAAAAGTGAGAGCGAAGACAAAGTATGTAAAATAAAGTGAGAGAAGGGAGAAGGTGTAAGGACGGAATACGCGTCTGTGACATTACGCGCAAAGAATCAGGATAAATTATTTAGGTTGGACCCATTGTCGGTGGCTCGTGACAGTTGTACTGACAACTGCAGTTTGCAGACAACTTCTGCTGCCTGCGACTCGCAAACTTGAAAAGGGAAAGACAGTGTAAGAAGACACCAACTTGCACAAATAAATGACAGCGCGGTCGGTATAGCTATTCGATGCTGGCTTTACAGTCCTAGATCCGAACCCAGATGTTTGCAATAGACTTTCACTCCTCCGAATGTGTCCAGACCGGCCCTGAACATATCCAGACTCCACTACAATGGATGTGGGGGCTGTTTACTGGGGACAAAGGGACTGGGGCGTGGCGTTGTTAACTGACACGTTTTTACCTCCCGTCTGCTTGGGCAGATTACGTGATGACCTTACCAAATATTAATGGAATATGTTATTGGCAGTTTGCGGGTGGAAGGGGGCAATACCCATGAACTATAAACAAGGTAGTAGTGAATGTATTGAACTAGCAAAGACTGACAGTTGACGAAGGGGAATCATCGAGCTTGGGCGTTCTGTGTGGGCTCACAATCCCTGGAAGTTATGTGCTGGTATGTTAAGAATGGAATAAGGATCAACGATAGACACTTGTGAACACGGTACTAAACCGCCTGGTTGCATAATGCATGGAGAATTTCATGACTATTTGAGCAAATATTAGTTCCTCAAGAATGATTGCACTTCTTGAAGTTAGATCCTCGTTTATTTTCCTTCGCATTTTTTGCAAGAAAATTTAATAGCTCCATTACTTTTCAAATCTTTTGGTCTTGGAAATTACTTCTGAAAAAAAAACCGTACATTGTAGCGTCAGACCACTGAAGACACCTCCGCCAGGCCTTTTTCATCTTACAGACAATCCAAAATGTAAACCATGCGAATGTATGAAGCCGAGAAATTCCGAAGAAAATTAACTGTAACGTATACCCTTTGTGAAGGTTATTTTGTATCGCCTTCAAAATAAAATATTGACCTAAGGCTCAAATCTAGTCTGCGCTTAATTTTCCATATGACTCTATAATTAATATGTACAGGAATGCGAAATTTCATATCCTAGCGTACTGTGTAAATCACGTGCATCACTTAGCATGTGTGAGAGAAAGTGGAGTGACAGCAGAAATTACAATATGACGACGAGGCGACGCACACCACTTATTTAAATTATAGTATCTAAAATGGATTACATTAATGTCGCGCTCTTACCTCGAATATGCGTATAATACAGACCCACGTGCGTGTTTATAAAACTCAAGAATTTGCCATTGCAAATCTGTTTCAACATTCAAAAGTTTTTAAAACTGTTCTTACCATCATTTCTTGGTTGGAGATATTCTCTGTCCTTTAAAATTCTGTAAGTATGCTTACTTACTTACTTACCGCTAAGGCTTGGGATTTGCTAACGTTCAATACTGTGTCGGTTGCTCTCTCGTAGCACCTTATGGCGTCGCTTATTGCTGAGATGTCCTCCGGTGTCGTCACGAAGACTGAGACGTCATCCGCAAACGCCACCACCGCAGTCTTTTGTTGCCGCCCATGGACTCGAATACCGTTGATCTGTTGCTCCAGATTGTGTATCGGGGGGTTCAGGCATAAGACAAATAGTAACGTGCTCAACGGTCATCCCTGCCGCACGGAGCAATGTATTAAGATGGGGCCGGAAATATGCCCATTTATTTGGACCACCGATGTCGCGTTGTCGTGCATATGTTTCATGCGCTCTATGAAAACGTCGCCAAAACCATATCTCTGCAAGATCGTAAAGAGGCACGTGTGCGATATTATTTCAAATGCTTATTTAAAATACAGCGATAGAACGCATAGGGGATTCATGCCACCTCCGCATAAGTTATCGCATCTTTCGCGGTCGTAACTGTCCCAAATATCGTATTCCCCGGTACTCCACAGTATAGGCTCAGTTGGAGTAGCTCAACTAGTGCGGGTTGTATCCGGTTAGTGATGATGGGGGCTAAGATTTTATAGTCGGTGTTCAAAAGAGTTATTGGCCTGACGTTAGCTTGGTTGGTGGGCCTTGCTGTTATTGTATTGCACACTATAACTCCACGTTTCTGATGCTCCGAGAGTTTTCTGTTGATGAACGTCTGGGTGAATCGTTCTAATATGTCGCCTTTCAGATCTTCCGGGTTGCTTTGAAAAATTCGAGACCTATACCGTCACCTCCTGGCGCCTTGTTCCCTCCCCTTTATTAACTGCACCTTGTAGTTCTTCCGACGTAAGTGGCATATCTAGGGCCTCCTTCCAGTCGTCCGACAAACGTCGGTGGCCCGCCTCCGCCATGTGCCTGACACACTCATCGTCCACCAGAATGCGTTCGTATTTCTGCCTCGGGAAGAATCTGAAAGCGTCCACAGTACACTTCGTCGACGTCTGTGTGCCTCTGAACGGGTCCTGCACGTTGGTTATTGTTCGTTGCTCACGCCATATCCGCCTTTTTATATAAGGTGGAAGAGGGACATGTGTTCTTCCTAAAACGCGTCTTGGTGTGCGTTTTGGCCGCCCCGCGCGTTAGTTTCGCACTGTACAAGTTGACAGGTTTGGTCTTCAAACGGTTCGCCGCGGGAATCTGTTCCGCCCGGCGGGTGGGGACTGTAGCAAGCTATATAAACATGCATGATAGAAACTTTCCATTATTACATCTTCCCTTCATGTATGAAGAGTTTGCAAATTTGTTTCTTAGGGACTCTCTGCCACCACACCACATCATTAATGCCGTAACAAGTTGTGGGTTGTTCCTCATGCGATATCAATATTCGATGCCCCGCCATTACTATGTGTGACGGGATATATTGAGCTAGGAAGACCACCGCAATTCTAATGCCGTTGGCCACTAAATAGCGGTAGGCACGTGACTAGTTTTCTTCCTGCACCTCCTTTACCTCCCCATATCTGCCCACGGTCATTCGTATTGCTCTGTCGGGCACTTCTGGGGGAGATTTGCTATTCTCGCCCTCCTCATGCCCAAACCCGCTGTTTCTATCCGCACATTCGAGATTTCACCGTTCGTATGACGGAATTCCTCTTGTACATTGGTTGACATTAGTATTTTCAGCATTCTTTGATCGTTCCGAATCTTGATACAGACATGTCTAATGGGGCCATCTATCTGAAACATGTCCACTTCATTCTCCTGTAGGCACATTGTGTTGTATATCTACTCATGAATATCGCACGCCGTTATAAGTGGGTTTTGTGGATCGAAAGCACAAACGAGCGTGTTTCGTCTTTCACTCATCGTTTCCCTCTCTCTCTTGCTCCACAATGGTACCTATCCGAAGCACACTGGTAAGTAAACACTACAACGCAATTTCGACTACCCCGAGGCTTGCTACACGGTAAACACACTCAGCACTCAGCACAAACTTTCCGTGTCACGTCTCGAAGCAGATTGATTCGAAGCCGGAATCCCAGCAAGCGAGCGACCGCAGACCTACGCCTTAGACCGCGCGGTAACCAGGCACCGTATTACATTTCCACTAAAAAGAGTAAGTTAGACTTACCTCCAGAGGGCAGCAAGAGAAAGTAGCTGTTAACGCATGGGTGTCCAACCCAGGACCCGCGGGCCGCATGTGGCTCGCCAGGTTTATTAGGCGGCCACGGTTACTTACTTACTCCATGGTGCAGAGTCCTTCTTGAGAAGCTAACTGGTTTGCAGCTAGTCAAGAAATTCCCCGCATTTCACGGGACCCGAAGGTTCATTACCGCACTCA
>Ga0123355_10004289_pt1 | contig 20727 bp, 9 predicted proteins | sample TergutEmb28metaG_3_FD_89872 | JGI IMG/M metagenome (GOLD analysis project Ga0123355, IMG submission 89872) | Embiratermes neotenicus P1 segment gut microbial communities from Petit-Saut dam, French Guiana - Emb289 P1 | ecosystem: Host-associated > Arthropoda: Insects > Digestive system > Gut ...
GCTAGTCAAGAAATTCCCCGCATTTCACGGAACCCGAAGGTTCATTACCGCACTCACAAGCGTCCGCCACCTGTCTCTATCCTGGGCCAGCCCAGTCCAGTCCATATACCCACATCCCACCTCATGGAGATCCGTCCTAATAATATTAAGCCTATAGGCCTGATAAATGTTAAATGTATAGGCCGACAACCCCCTGGGACGCACAACTCAATTTGCCCTATTCTGTATCGCCATTCCTTAGGTAATATCACAAATTAGTTAACAGCAGCAGATGTGTTGGATCTAAGGTATCGGCTTTTAAAATTGACTTTAGTAAGTTTCGCCTAACGTTGCAGTCTGTTCAAACTGCAGGTATTGAAATAGACCTCAGTCGGACTGGAAATGATCAGCGGCCAAATTTTCTCAGTCCGGTAAACTGATGTTTCCTTACTAATGTCTCAGTACAGGTGAAACAGTAAGCCGAACGACTGAAACGTGAAATATTAACGTATAGTATCTCATCTTGCATTCTGTTCCTGCGCTGGGGAGCTGACGGATAGCGGACAGCGGTGTGCTAAGCATGGATTCTCGGACGCAATTCACGTTTTGACGCATCACGCGCCAGAAATATATTTTGTACTCTTTCGTCTCCGTCGGCCCGCATTTAAGTTCAGTTAAGTTTTAACATTCGCTGATCCCAGTGGCCGCGCAGTCTGAAGCGTGGGTCTTCGACTGAATGCATGTTAAAATTGCGGGTTCGAATCCCGCCGGGGACATGGGTGTCTGTCTCGAGTGTTGTATGTTGTCATTTACAGGTCTCTGAGACGGGCCGATCACTCGTCCAGAGGAGTCGTACGGCATGTGGTGTGTCTGAGTGTGATCCAGGAACCTTAAAGAGGAGGGCTAGGCTCACCAGGACTGTCGAGCCATGAGAAAAAAGAAAAGTTTTGAAAGTCGTAATTTTATTTACGCGATCATGAATATTGACAGTCAGCTGGGTGTGGGTAATTGCATCGGGGACTTTACACTTTGGTTTTGATTTAATTAGTTCATGACGTACTTTTTCGAGTTAGATAAGAACCGCCCCTTTTGAACGAGTTGCATTTGATTGTGCCTTAACAATACCTGGCACTGGGCACAATACATAAAAAGAGCATTCCAAACGTTGGAGATATCCATTATTTATTTATGCGTTTTTATGTGCTTGAGAGAGAGGAGTTGCTGGAACAGACACGTACATTTCTAGCGAATTTTCTTGCTGATGCTGTGGATCTGATCCCCCAGCCCCTTATGTGGTTGGGGGCGGGTTGTAGGCAACGTTGGGCGTGGCTACGGCAGCGCGGCAGGCGTGATGTCTGTCCGCCTTGCAGACCGCACGGTCCTGTCGCGGATCCGCGTTCGCCGTTTGCCACGCCATCCGGCCTAACATCACATACACTTCGAGACATGCCGCATGAGATTTATAGTTAGCCTGTCCGGCCTAGACTCGCTCTGCGTAGCGCAAATGTGCTCGTCTTGTTACGTAACAGGACTCGGGCTGTGAAACGCGCGTCCCGTAATACCTTATATCTTATATACCTGCTTTTACCATTCTGTAGAAAATATCTGTGGTTTTCTGTATTCCGCAGACTGTATAACCGAAAGCAGCGGGTGTAACAGACACACCTGGTATCCTTCGTTCAAATCCCGGCTAGTAAACTGCCTGAACTGACACGTCTTTCTTTTGTGTGTGTTCGCCTCCCCCCAAGCTGTTCTGTTGAATGTCAGAGAGAAAAATTATTGTTTTTACTAGGAATCGTACCGTGGTCATGCAGCCTGTAGCCAGCCTTCTCAGTAACCGTTCCAAGTTAGCAGTTAAACTTGTCAGCAATTATAATTAATATTATTCTCCCGCGCAATGCAGAGGCCTGGATAACAGAGATACCGTATCGACTAGGCTTAAAAACCGAGGAATCTGGTTCGATTTTGGGCGGGTGTAAGAGATACTTCGTTGTAGTCTTTCTTTTGGGTGATTCCCTGGCGTCTAAACGTTATGTGCCGACGTTTCGGAACGCTCTATCTGTTCCATCGTCATAGGTCGTGTTCACGCGACTTATGAAGTATTCCGAACCGTCGGCACATAACATTTAGATGACGGGAAATCACCCAAAAGAAAGAATACGACATTCTCAACACTTGTGTGCAGTATTGGGACCAGATCTGGGACCCAGCCGGACTCCTGTTCAGTTATTACCGGAGTCTGTCTCCTCCACGGTGAAGCGGCTGAAGCATGATGCGAACCGCCGACCTTCATCTAATGCCACTATTAAGAATGCGTGGAGCCGTTCCTCCATTCCCCAGTTTGCTTCATGGTCACAGAGATCGCAGTGTTCTTCCATTAGAACAGCCAATAATTGAATGCTGTGTGAGGAAATAAATGTTTATTTATTGTGATAATCATACATAACACATACACACTATTTATTGTGATAGTCATACATAACACACACACACACACACACACACACATATGTCGTGCACTGTACGGCAAAACGGAGAGTTCCTTAGCATTACAGCATCTTATTGGGCTGTAAATAGTTATTGACAGCGGCCGTTGTGTATCCCCTTTTTCGTAATTTTTCTAAGCCAGAACATCTTCTTCATAAAATTATAATATAAAATACAGGCTTATTCGAAATGATTGTCGGGGTTTTAACAACTTGTCATACACAATACACTTGAGATAGGAGTATACGTACTTTTTAATTTAATAAAACAACACTCCAAGTTTTTATTAGATTATATCAGGTTATAATTCAGCTACATGTTTCGGCCAAACTGCAGGACAGTCTGCAGGCTGATCTTTGAACAGGTGAAGTGTGCAATTGATAATGCTTTCAAACATTATTAATTGTACACCCCACCTACTCAAAGATCAGCCTGAAGATGGCCCTGCAGTTTGGCCGAAACATGTAGCTGAATTATAACCTGATATAATCTAATAAAATATAAAGCTGTGTACAACTGTATTATATATATACGTATATATACATTTTATAATTACTTATATATATTATATTATAATTACGTATATATATATATATACACATTTTATATTATAATTTTAAGAAGATGTCCTGGCTTAGAACAGTTACGAAAAAGGGGATACACAACGGCCGCTGTCAATAAATACATACAACCCAATAAGATGCTGCAATGCTAAGGAACTCTCCGTTTTGTCATAGAATGTCGCACTTGAAAATCTTGCCCACAGTTGGCCCTGTATTCGCAAGTGGACCTTCACCTTCTCAATGACTATCTTCCATTCTCTCCTATTACCAGATGTTTCACTCCAGTACATTTTTCTTCTCTTCGTGATCTGTGACCACACATATTCTCACCATTTAGACGGTTCTAGTCCAATATGAAGACATAAACGAAATATAATTCCCTGTATCATCCTCCCAAATACAGTCAGTCCACTGTAAATGTTGACGTTCTTGCACGTACAGTTTATGTTCCTCTGGTTACGTAACGTGTGATATGTAGCGCTGTGCAGTATCTGAAGCACATGTAATCTGGCGCCGATCTGACGTGACGCATTGTCGCGATTGATTGACAAGTGACTGACGGGTAGCACAGTCAGGACGTGATTGTCTGTTAAAACAAATGCATGTGTGCGCTGTCCCTGTTCTTCTCTTACAGTGCGGGCTTTGCCGTCCCTTATAATCCGCAAGTTGAATCTGAAGTACTCTGGTGTCTCGGTTTGACAGATGTAACCCGCTACAATGTATCGCCTGTCTGCGGATGCGCGTCTTTGTCAAAGTGTCTTCGCTTTGTCTGTCTTCTTTACTGCAGCTTGAGAGAAAATATCGGGTGACTCTTCGTTCTTCGTCTTATACAGAACATTTTGAGAGTCCAGGAAGTAAGACGCATTATCGGGGTTAGTTTTTACCGCCTTCATAAAGATAGGTAGAGTAAGTCAAACACAGCTGTGAGTGTATTATAGCTAAGGTCATCATCAGGTTGATCGTATATACGATCAACCTGATGATGGCCTAAAAAAGGCCGAAACATGTAGTTGTTCCTAAGATACACTATGTGAATAAATCTCCTTAGCTATAATATATTCACAGTTGTGTTTGACTTGCTGTACCTGTCTTTATGATTATATGAAACACAATGGGGATGGCTGACTAAAACATTTTACCGCCTTGTTTCATTTGCCATTATCTATACGCTACGAGTAAACATGCACCTTGTAAGAGAAGGACTTTTACTGTCACTCCTATTTTGAGACTGCACGTGGTGGAATTGAGAATTCCTTGTAATATTGCAGCAGAACGGAACTGAGTAAGAAATCGTAATTACTTGCTATAGGTTTACCGTGAAACAAACTCATTCTTGAGACCTTAAAGATCACTTAACTTTTACCTGGTCAAGAAATCCCCAACGTCTTTGGAACCTAAAGGACAATTTCCATGAGTACAAATTACCGCCACTGATCACTCTTTGGAACTGATTTATTCTTGGGCTCATTTTACCTAAGATGTAATGTCTTCTAACATTCTCGCTTCTTGGCCTGCACTTAGTTCTCAAAATGGTACCTTTTTCAGATTTTTCGACAAAATTTTTGCGTGCATTTCTTATATCTTTCATATATATATATATATATATATATATATACACCACACCTGTTCAACCCCATAGATTTGATGTCCTTAATAATGTCCTGAAAAAAGGTAAAATTATGAAGATAGACTTCAGTAAAATTCTTTCGAATATCTGAAGGCATTGAAATAGATAGGGGGCACGCGGTAGCGCACTGGTTAAGGTGGTGTGTTACAAATCGGAAGGTCGCTGGTTCGATCCCAACTGGTGTCATTGGAATTTCTCATTGACATGAAATACTTCCGATCGCACTATGGCCCTGGGGTCGACTTAGCCTCTAATAGAAATGAGTACCAAGAGCATTTCCTGAGGGTAAAGGCGGCCGGTACGTAAGGCTGACAACCTTACCACATTCCTGTGCCTTTGTCATGAAATCTGGGAACCTTACCTTCCTGGATCCCTCTGGGTACCTCCGGGTCTGTAATGGGACTGCTTTACCTTTTATTGAAGTAGATAATTATGTCTCCTTCATATTCTGCTAGAGAAACTTTTCGGTGCTATAAATTTAGAATGAAACCGGGAAAAATATTTTTGTCGAGTAGCCTATCCTCAAAGTCAAATAAATTATGCTGTTTTAACCAAATGTTCCCTTGCGAGACGTGTACCGTGTTTCTCATACAGAGAACTACTCTGCTCGCACAGAATTTAGGCTATCTTTCTTAATCCGTCTTATCTCTATTTACACTAATCATATCGAGCGATGTGTCTGTCGTACGTGCGACACAGTCAGGATGTGATGGATGGGTAGGAAACTGCTTACTAAATCAAAGTGTCTGTTTAGAACTTTGATGCATTCCCTTGTGATTGCCAGTTTATACGGTGTCATAGTACGAACTGCCGAGGAATGGTGGTTGTTCCGTGAGGATGAACACCTGTGAGATAAGAAAGACAGCATATCAGTGTAAACGGGAAATTCGTTACAGAGCGAACTGTGTGCGGAATGGACGAGAAGTTTTGAAAAGACCAGACGGATTGTATAAATGTTATAGGCCATAATAAAGGCGTGGGTCTGTTTGTGTGGAGTAATACAGGGCGTTTCATGATGTTCTCCGTGATTACAAACATTTATAACAAGAAAACCAATGAACATACCTTAATGGAATTGTTCACAGCCACAGGAAAGCAGAAAAAGTTTTTTTTTTGACAACTAGAGATGTTCGATGTTTGCACCACGGGTGACACGGCACATGCCGATACGATATTCAAGTTCTTGCCACATACACGTCAACATGGGTGCATCGATATTCTTCACTGCTGCAATGATCCGTGCCTTTTAGTCAGCGAGGTCACGTGGCAATGACGGGACGTATACTTTGCACGAAATGCACTTTGCACAGTAACCACAGACTTACTCGTGTGATATTCCAACACACAAAACGACTTCTCTCTCCGAGCAGCCATTTTCTCATCACATACACTCGCATCGCCTAGCGGCAGGAATGTTAACTACGATGAAAAACAGCTTACTGGGGAAAAAATTTTGAGTTGTTCCTTCTATCTGTACAGGTTTCGTAAATACATGTCCTACGGTTTTCCTATAATAAATTTTTGTAATCCCGGAGTACATTATGAAACGCTCCATATTAAATATAATTACAACATGAACACAAGTTGCGCTAATTATTAAAGTTTGAAATTAATTTCCATATTTTACTTCCCTTAACATTTTGGCTAAAATTGCAGTACTTTTTTTTTTTTTAAAATTCTACAACCATTACACGCCTTTAAAGGGCACGCCTTTCTCTTGTGTGAGAGCAGTTACTGGCTGTTGCTGGTGTGTTGATGGGGCCGGTTTTCACTCAGTAACGTCATCAAGGATGGAGCTTTAATGTGAGAATGTCATTGACTTGGCCTACAGTGCCTGAACAGAGCCTGCTGCTTTTACTGTTCCTAAAGGTCTTGGAAAGGGCTCAAGCACTCACCCGGAACAAAATTATGGTTTATTTACTTCTGTATCGCACATTGAATTGAAACCTTCCAGACCCGAAAGGTCCCAACACAGATAGACGTAATTGAGTCTGTTGTTTACACATCGTCAGTGATGTAGCGTGACTCCGCAGACTTGTATTCTACACTTTTGTATTATCTGTGTCGTCACACGTTTCTTCACTTTTTCACTATTGACATCATTCGTAGCTTCCTGCAGCTTATGCTGCGAATCATTACAAAGGTTGGCTTTTGTTGTCACAGCATTAACCCTTTAGAGAAAGAATATAATTTAAATTAGATATGAATAAGTCCGTACCTCAAAGTAAACACTCTCCCTCTCAGACATAAAAGCCAGTCAGTTAATAGTGTGTGTGGAGAAATGATCATTGTTTGGTCTGAGAGGGCCGGACAAAGCACGTAAATGCGCTGTGTGGGCACAACACAGGATTTTCTAATTAAGCCTAGCATTACATCAAGCAACGACTAGTCTTATGAGGGGTAAAAATAGGTATTACAGAAGAGGATGGGATGGTCCGGATTGGATTAATCTGGCATATAATTGGAACAAATTCTTGTGAACATTGTAATGAACCTTCGTGCTGCTGATTTAAATCTGGGGGGCGACGCCTCGTCATTAGGAGAGTGGTTCCCGACATTTCAAATTTCATATTGCTGTTCACATTCACGGTCAAGCAGTCCGAGAGTGCTTGACCCCGACAGAGCGTCACGTTACAGAGTTGTTGCAGTTGTCACAAGCGCTGCTGTGAGAACCTCAGATCTCGCATAAAACGCGGATTTCGTGAAATGCGGTAAGTTCACTGGCTGAACACTCGCCAGCTTCTCAAGAAACAGCGCTCCGTGGACTTGATATAGTCGTGTGGTACCTTGCTACTGGGAAATTCTGTTTTGTTCTAAGTGCTTCGACTCTGTGAGTTTCCATTGTCACTCCCCCTCTATGTTTTTCTTCAGTTTCGTTCATTTAAAGGAATATCATTATGTGAGGAAAGGGCCTATAATGATGTTAGGATAGGCCTGTTGTGTACGTTTTGCTAGATAAGTTGAAAAGTTCGCTCCGGAACAGGCCATGGAGGCTCAGAGCGGTAATTACTCTGCTTTATTTAACCTAAGCGCTAGAAGGGTGTGGTTGGTCAACGCCTTGCCCCGGCCGCTTTACTCCCCGGTAAAGCGATCCGGAGCCCAATGTACAGGAGGCTGGTTGGGTCCCAGGGCCGGTCTGGACGGGTGCGGAACACTTTTCTGTCCAATTGGGATTCGCTTGCCGAACCGTCCGGAACCCGTAGCCAGTCGCTATACCGACGCACATGTTTTGCTACAGAAAGGCACAATTTCTTTCAAGTATCTATTCCATAAGTAAGATTCAACGTCGCGGCGATTTTAGAACTGCAAAGGATAAAGGCCTCTTCATCAGGTTGTTGAACTGCATTCTCTTTCGTTAAATTTGTTTTCTGTCTTTTCCTCGGCACGCATATTTTCAGTTTCCCACACGTTCGATGGTTATAACGTCTCTTTAACTAAGTTTCATCTCACCCAGAATTCAGTGAGGGCTCAGACTACGGCCTACAGACTGACCCCCCAGAAAGTTTCTGGTTTCACATGCTTGCTTGGTATTCTTCCATCCCAGTCTACACTAACCCTCCCATGTCTGAATCTGCCTCAATTTATGTCTGCTTGTGTTGTGTCACTTCAGAAGTCAGCCTGATCTCATTTATTACTAAACCCATTCTTCTCTAAATTTGCTGCAAAGTTATAAACTATTTTTTCGTGCACGGTGTTTCTAGCCGAGTCAAATATATAAAAGCGTAGGTCGTGTTAACCCTTTAAAGCCCAGCAGTTACTTTATGAACCACCGGTTTTAAGATTGTGAAATTCTACATTCTGTTCGCAGAGTGTATTTATCTGGTTTGTACGGATCTCAAAACAAACAGCGATTATTTCCCATGCAGCATTAACTGACTGGATCTTGTAACCGAGACGGACAGTGACTACTGCGCCTTACGACCCGAATCTTTTCATATAATTCAAGCCAATTTCCACGTTTGAAAGTCTCACTACATTTAAGTTTACAGTGATTTCACCCGTTCTGAGGAAATAACCAAATGGAATTTTATTTACATGGGTCCGTGCATCGTGAATCGAATTTAACAATTTTCCAACTAGATGCGACGTATTCATTTTATTACATTACTGTAGGCAGCGCTACATGTTTCGGATGTAGACACCCATCATCAGGAGATCGTACGACTGTAAATACAGCTTCTGGTATTGATTAACCGGATCTACTACCATCCGCTCTCGTTGTTGAGTTCCAGCTCAACAACGAAAGCGGATGGTAGTAGAAACGGTTAATCAGTAGCAGAAACTGTGTTTAAAGTTGTACGAGCTCCTGATGATGAGTGTCTACACCCGAAACATGTAGCGCTGCCTACAGTAATGTAATAAACTAAATAAGTCGCATCTAGTTGGAAAATCGTTACACCCGAATGGAAGTTAAGGAAATTTTGAGTGATGTGCAGTGATCCGGTTTTGTCTCAAAAGTCGTACGTAATCAGAGGACTAAAACGAAATGCGTATCAGGTGGAAATACAATTGGCCGCAACTTATCTCACAAATGGGAGAATGGTGCGTGTGAACGTCTGTTTTTACGGTAATTGCATCTGACTTTGTGTGTATTTTGTTCATGAATAAAGGAGGAAGCGATGCTTTTGAAGAAGGGACAGAGTTGCAGGTGAAATGATATGTTGAGCGGTGCGGTAATTAGCTACAGCGCTCCGTCCTTATCTTAGGTGTCCGTAGGAACTGCTGTTTAACGTTCTGCAGTTTCTGGAGACAAGAGTTCAGTGACTAGAGAGAGAAAGGACCAGGCTTTTGTGTGGGATACTGTAGCTTCTTAATGTCAAAAACACAATAAATATGACATCTAATTTACAGCTGGTGAAATTATGTTTGTGTTGCATATAAATTAAACAATTTTGAGGCCATTTGCGAATTACAAAATTAGACGTCTTCCGCTTGGCAGCATCTTTGGAATTATTTTCTCTCGCAGACGAAATGAAAACAACAGGCCTTACACATTAAGCACCGAGAGTTCGTTTTCGAAGTCCTGGTTATATTTTTGTAAGTTCCCAGAACACCACAATTCGCCCAACCACCTGCCAGTACATTTCCTTTAGGCAGTGATTGGCTTCTCTTTAAAATGGCATTAAGCGTTTGTTTCACCATCACACGAAGTTGTCAGTCTGCCCAGTCACTGAATCCTGCATATCTCTGGGATGTTTCTCTTTATGTAAGAAGCTATGCTGAGTTATAACATGTTATGAAAAGTACATACAGGGTCTATGTTATGCCGCGATTGCCTCTGTACAAACGTGATATTTCAAATAGATGTGGTGTTTACCCATATCCTAGCAGTAGCGCTACAATCGACAGTGATAGGAATTGATCATGCACGCATAACCGTATGTAGATTTTCATATAAAGTGGTCTATATAAGAGTGTCTTGTCAGAAATAAGATTGAAAATGCTGGAGAATTTTTCGTTAAATACCTCAGTGTCAAATTTCATGAAAAACCTTTCAGCGATTTGCAGGTAGTTACGTGCGGCTAGACGGACGGACATTGCTGTTTTAACAGGTGCTTCTCAGAGATGAGGGCGAGCCTAAAACGAAGCTTAGCGATCAGAGTGCAGTTTGCTTTTGTGTTATAAATTTCTGTGATCAAAGTTGTGACGAGAACAGAATTTTGTGCTCCTGAACATGCGGTCGCTTTTGTTCGGCAGTTGATCTATGGCGCAGTGTGAATGCGGACAAGTTCAGTTTCCTTTATAGGGGCGTTCGCAGAATTGCGAAAAGTAACTAGTTGTTACGTCATGTCTGCCTGTCTGTCCGTCCGTCCGCATGGAACATTTCGGTTCCCACTATACGGAGTTTTGTGAAATTTGATACCTGAGTATTTTCCGAAAATATGTTGAGGAAATTTAAGTTGCTTTACAATCTGACAAGAATAACATACAAACTAGGTACTTTTATATCTCACTGAAGTATTCTTAGAATGAGAAATTTTGCAGACAAAATTTGTAGGGGAAATCAAAACACATTTCACATTTTGTCCGAAAATCGTGCTTTTTGTGATGTTGTGGGAAAATATGGTAAGGCCAGACAGGCCACCGATAACAATGTAATACGGCGCATGCGCGTTGCATGCTGGATAACTAAGGTTACAGACACATTCAGAATATGTAATACTTACTGCTTTTCCACGACAACAGTGGTTACGCGAAAGAGTCTGAGTGCTACGTTATACGTACTTACGTTGCCTGTCTTGTTGATATCGGAAATTTATGGCGTACCAACTTTTGGATATCTCATCCGTGATTTTTCCAAATATGTTTTTGGTAACGCTGTTTAACCTTCCTTAAAGCTCTGTCTTCAAATGTTCAGATTTCATTAAATACAGGGTAATCTGCAAACTAATATTCAGTAAGATCTCATACCTTTTATCACTCGTTTGTGACCAAACCGATTAGTGGGATGCTGACATTACGCCCAGTAATTTAGTAGCAATTTTAATATAAAAACTTCACGTTGAATGGCAAATTTTGTCTGACGATATCACTACTGGAAGAGAAACGTTATAGTGTGGGTCATAAATATGAACGTCGTCTGAGTTTGTTTACGTCCGATGATAGCAACAACGCATGCTGCAACCTATGCTGGTCTGTGAGAATGGTGGGAAACGTTGCAGGTGCCTGTTACACAAACATAAAGAAAATATACTTTCTCATTTTGAAGACTGAAGCAGTGAGAGTAGTTTTCTATCCGATGTACCCCGATTACCAAAAAACCATTGTTTGTGAAGGCTCCCAGGCTTTGCCCTCTTGTCCCGGTAAGTGCAATATGGAAACTGAAATGAGGGCGGAGTTTTGGTGGAGAGATACTTATAGGGGAAAACTGTTAGTACTTTTAGAAAACCCTGCCCACTTGCCACTTTTTCCACCCTAAATCTCACGTGGTGCCCCACAGAGGACACAGTATATTTACATAGACAAACCAACCAGTTCGTGCTGTACAGGGCGCCAGTGTTTGTGACATTCAAACTTTTGTTTCATGTAAATTGATTTTTCCGAAATTTTTTTAAAAAATACTACATTGCCAAAAATAAATTACATTGCAGAAGACTCGAATTTCTTCAGCACAGCTGTGAGTAACTGAGTCTTGCACTTGGCATCGCACCTTCGAATATTCTGACGCATTTGTCTTGGTATAAGGTATGCTGTCTTGCCTGACCGTCAACGGTCATTTGACAAAATGTAAGCCTACCTAAACAGAACAAAAATTTACCGACCAGTGAAAACAGTAAAGCATTGGACAGAAAATGTAATTAACCAAACTAGTTGTGGTGATGACGATAATGATGATGATTTACTTCCGTGCTTGTATATTAACATGATGGCTTGAAACCTGATGGCGAATTATAAATCGGCTATAACACACAAACAACATACAACAACAAAAGAAACCGAGCACCACACAAACTAGTGCAATGTAAGTTCGTTAACAGAAAAATCAGGGTTAAAACAAGAGAGTTTTCATTATTATACAGAATACAGTTTCGATTTGGTGGTTGTGATGGTGGTGAAAATGATGATGATGATGATACAATTCTATAATTCTGTAATCACTGGTCTATCTATGGCAACTTCGCACATACCCGCGTGGTTGGTACATTCTTTGTTGCTTTTTAAGTTCTTTTTGTGTATATTTATTAACTTTTTACCGGATGTTACGTTTTCTTATAGTTTTCGCTGCTCGCAGCAGACATTCTTAGTGCTTGCAGGGTAGGGCGTAAGAAGGTGGTGCAGCACTGGCCTTGCTGTATTAGGAAGGCCTGAGCATTCTTGGTAGAGGGCAGCAGACGCGGTGCATAGTAGACCACAACTGGATGGTCTCCATCTTGGAGCAGACAGTTGATCAGATGGATACTTTCTGACGGCGCTGTTTTCCATCTGTCCTCCGGCTCTTCCAACCGGTTACAAACTACAAAAGTCGGGGGAACAACTGAAGGCCTGATCAACGGGTTGGTTCGCTTTTAGCCGTAGTAGTTTTGTAGTCACTGCCAGTCATTACAGAAGGTTGGGCTACTTAAGCTGCCATTTTGTATTCATAAAACTGTGCGCATCTTAAGAAGTCATTATCAGTCGCATCACTCCCTTTGCTGACAACAGTAGTTTAACATTAGCATACCGGATTCCTTTCTTCAGAGAGTAAAATATTCTATCCATTATAAATCAGGTATCAAACCTCGTATAAACTATTTATGAAGATTTGCTCATAAGTGTCGTAATTATAAGGTGTTTTTCCCCGGAGGGTAGGTGTGGAGGGGACGGAGCTTGAAACTAAGCATTCAGCTGCATCTTGTTTCAAGCTTTAACGTTACATCTTGCATATCAAGGATTTCTTGGCTCAGTGCCTGGACTTGCTGACAAATTTGTAGTTTCGCTGGACATCTTAACATGGAGAAGCATAAGGGTAGGTCATTTAATGCCTCATTTAAAAGATGTTTCATTTGTCCGCCAAACTAATACATACGCGTTATAAATACATTCCATTGCATTGTGAACAGTATGCATGGTAAACACTGCCCACTGTTGTTAATAGTAATCTTAAGGACGCATGGGGTGGCATGTTATTGAGCCTCGTCCTTTGTGTGATGCAATGTCCTGTGGCTAACTGCAGAGGGAACGCCAGGGTCCTGATGTTTTGTTAGGGGTACGTGATGGGGAGGGTCAATGTGGACTGTGGTATGCGAAGAATTCCTGCTCTTTTGTGTGTGTTTTGGAAATTAAAACGGGACAAGCGGATGGCGTAGTAATGGTACTGTGTTCGTTGGACTATCGTAAAAAAGCGCTTATTATGGCATCAGGTTTGGTGTGATGTGATGAAATAATTTGACCTCGAACGCGTGGTTTCATTTTTCATCTGAGGGATTTCATAAAACAGCGACTCATTGCAATAAAAAATAAACAAAAGGCGGAATATGTTATTTTTCCTAAATTGCTTCCGTCATCGGAGTTTGTTTGAACCGGACATTTTTCAAGCGATATGATTTATATTTTCGATTTAATTGCACTGTGCAAAACTTTTTTCCTTTTTTTTTTTTACCTCTGCTGCCCACTATCAGCCCATGTCCATGGTTAGGGATAAAGAGATGCTGAAGACCATTGTGTTGTAGACTAGATTTTGACTAAATTATAAACTTCAGCAGCACCGTCGTAAATTATCTTTCATGGCACAATGCTACGAATTTCCGCTCTGAATAATGGGTACAAACCGGAAATGTTACTTATTACGCGAAGTGTCATTTCATTCTAATAAAATCTGGTTGCGTTAGGAGGTACAAAACTCGTTGAACATTCATAGAAGGGGTTAAATTGCACGTGAACGCGTTGAACGCTATACCCAATAGGCCTAACAGCTGAGATTTGATAGGCTCAGTGTCACGGTGTGTTGTGACTATTTCTATTGTCGAAACTAGGACTTCCTTAGTCTGAATTGAGCGGAGCTTCTCCTAAACGGAAATCTGCCGCCATTCATCATTTTATGTGGCTGCAAAATTGAAACGAACACAGGCAATGTACCTGCAACGTAACAATGAGGTGCGTTCGTGGAATCATCGTTGCAGTGCAAAAGCAATAAGTATTACTTACTCTGAGTGTGTGTTTGTAGACTTAGGTATCCAGCATGCAATGCACATGCGCCGTATTGTCAACTATGGCCTGTCCGGCTCTGCAATATTTTCCCACTTTATAAACGACACTATTTCCGAACAAAAAAAAAATGAATATGCAACATGCGTTTTGATTTTCTCTACTTGTCTGAAACATTTCCCATTCCAAAACGAACTGAACGACATATTACCATAAATGTACATTGGTCTCCATGTACGATAGCCGTTATTCTCGTCAGATTTTAGTGAAACTGGAATTTTCTGGGCAGATTTTCGAAAAATACACACGCATCAAATTTCATGGTAGTCCGTCCTGTAGAAGCCGAGTTGTCGCATGCGGACGGACGGATGGACGGACGAACAGACTTACAGACATGACGAAGCTAATAGTCGTCTTTCGTAATTTTGCGAACGCGCCTAAAAAGTGGGAAACATATTTTAAAAAGCGAATGTTGTATAAATACAGATTTGAGGTATGTAGAATGCTGTCGTCTGGAATGTGGCAGACTATAGTCCGGCAGACATTCACCGACGTTTCGGAAGAAATTCCAGCCTGACCTGAGTAGGACCGAGCGCCCGTAAAATAGCCGAAAGCAAAATAGTTAAATGGGTTTGTAAGAAAAGAAGAAAGTCAACAAGGATGCTGTAGATGTATACTGCTCATAAGCAAAGCAGTGTATTCGGTTTGGATGTGCCAAATCATGAAAATCTGGCTTCTGTACTTGCAGTAAGTGCAAGCGCATAGTTGCCTGCGGTATGCATTCTGCGGTTTGGGACGGAAGAAGGCTAATTCCATGACGAGCCGACCGTAGTGTTTTGTATTTTTGTAGTGAATAGTGTCCGCCTTCAGAACATTGGAACCAAATTTATATCTGATCACGTGTTTTTCAAATTAAGATTTTGTATTATACTCTTATATTGACGTGTAAGAAGAGAATATTTGTGCTTTTAACCTTCATTAAGGCCTAAAAGCGGTTTTTTGGGGTGGGAGAAGAAAGGTGATACCTGATGATTTCAAATAACTAACTGAAGCCCAAAAATTGAATATATTTTTAGTGAGTACTGTTCCAAAACGTTGTGTTATTTGTTGATTGTACCGTACAAAGATTACACACGTAAGTGTGTGTATGTGCTGCGAGGATTCATAATTCCAAAAATTTAGTAACTCTTGGTAGGGAAAGTATGATGTAATGAATAAATCAAGATTTAGTATTTTGGAATTTAATGGCGTTTGGTTTGGCAGATAGACGCCGAATTATCGGAGGGTTATGCTTACTCCATCATCTTACATGAAGATGGAGGAAGGTTTCTTCTGGGAAGCACTTGTAAGTTCCTATCAAATTACTTGGCCCCACGTCGCGCAAGGCCACAAAGGAGCGACTGACCTTCGACACCCATAAGATGGATAAATTTTTTCGATTGTTGCAATAATGTATTAATCTTGATTATGCTAACAGTGCTAACACATGTAGGGGCAACACGAATTTGTCCTTGTTAATAAGAACGTCAACAAATGTAATTGTCTGCGTAATCAAATCTTATGCAAATCTTTATGGCAGTGTTTTGCGCCTACTTTCTACATCTGGCGCGAAGGTCGAACGTGAACTGTATGGGACTGTACCTCAACTCTTATTTGTTTTGATGGCCTGGTCGCTTATTTAGTACAGGGACAGCTACCCAGTTTTCAGATTATGGTCATCTCTATTGCGAAACTCTTGAATTGTCGTGGGTGGTCACCGACTACATCCCACCTCTACTTGTTCCACCCACAAGTTGGTGGCAATAAGTTCCTTCTGAATTCTTATAATGAAACCAACGAGATGCACTAGTTATGCTGACTGTATGCTAGCGAGATCAGATTGGAACTGAGTTCCATCCTGACCCCGCTAGCAAGCAGTCAGCATAACCGATATGACAAATACCTATTGCTGTGTATACAGTACTAGACTCCTGATGATGGACAGAAAACCTGCCCGAAACATGTAGAGTTCTATTTCAAAAATGAATTTGAGAAATTAGTGCATCTCGTTGGTTTTATTATAAGAATATATCACGACGCACGGTCCTCTGAATGTCATATTCCTTCTGAATCTTTGTAGCTACCCACAAGACTACATGTAGTTCGTTACCTGTAGTTCACATTAATTGTTCTTTGGATTTGTAGGTAAATTGTAGGTGGATGAATTCAGTTTTTGCTGTATTACGAAGATACGCATAAGTCAGATGTTTTCAAGTTGATTATTCCAAGGAGGGTGATACGAATTTATTCTCTTGTTTATTAAATGATGCTGTCAGCAACTCGGAATAGATGACAGCGAATTATCAATTGGAAGGAATGTGAATGGAGACAGTCGAAGCTTAACTAGAACTGTGAAGTCGGAATTCGCCTGTAGTTACCGCAAGAAAGCACGGAAAATTTGAGTGAGATTGTTCGGTGCCTGGTAAAGGTAAAGGTAAAGGTAAAGATAAAGTTCACCTTACAGCAGGCCGTGAATTCCCAGAGGGGTAATAAAGGTATAGCTTTACTCTTTCTGTGACCGGGTGGAGATTTTAACTGTGGCGCTCCCGAATAGAAGTTAGTTACTAGAGCATGAGCTAACATTTTCAGTAGCAGACGAGAGGTGTATAGCCCACATTTTGGTGAAGACAAATGCATTATAATTGTAGTCACACCCCAGAAAGCCTCCGATTGAGTGAGGAGCCCAAATTCTCGCAATCTGGCCAATGTTTGCACTGTCCGCACAGTGCCACACTGTTGTTTGGGGACTGGTTTGAGGCCTTATATTTCAATTGAAACTTATTTGGTTTCAAGGTTTTCAGTTACTAATTAAGCTTCTAAAACGATTAAGTCTTCCACTTCTGTTCGCATCCCACATTCAGGCACCAGGTTTGTTTGAGTAATCGATTTTCCTTTTGATTATTATCCTGTTTTGTAAGAAATTTTGGCTCCCTACTCGCCAAAAAGGAATATAGTGGTGTGAAGGTAGGGCTTCATTTATTCTTAACCTGGGCACTAGATGGAGGTGAATGTTCAGCTTTACGACCCAGCGTCTTCACCCCCTAAGGAAAGGGTTTTGATACCCCTTGAGTTTGATGTTTGATGGGCCCCAGAGACAGTTTTGACGCATTTGAGAAGAGAGAAATATCTTGCTACTACCGCGAATCGAAATACCCCATAGCCTAGTCACCAGACACAATCTAAAAAACAGAGGAAGATGTATATAGGCTTCATATAGATCGGTTTCAATCTTCATACCACAACAGTCCGCGCATCGTGTTCAAAATCCATTTACAGAATGTAATATTGTAAAACCTTCCGCATTAATTTTTATTTCGTGTTTATCCATTTCGTTGTTATGGAGGAAATGGTTTACATAGAAACGTAATAACAAAACAATGTCAGAGTGAGTTGTAGGAAGGTTGGAGGTGACCTCAGTTTGTGTTTCAAAGGAACGAAATTGGGATAGCCATCAGTATTGTACAGTACAAAGCTTCCGTAAAAACTTACCACTCTAGGCTTTTGTCATATGTGTGTGTGTGTGTGTGTGTCTGTGTCTGTGTCTGTGTCTGTGTCTGTGTGTGTGTGTGTGTGTGTGTGTGTGTGTGTGTGTGTTCAACACGCAAGCCCCGGGCGACCAGTGACCAACCTGAATCCTTAGTAAAGGACGAGAACTTGATGGCTGATATCTCTACAGTGTTCATTCACCCACTTTCTTCAAGCCAATTAATTTGGTTTTAAAATTTAACCTCTTTTCTTTTCTTCAGGAAAGAATGTAGTTATATGAGAATACCATATTTTGCGTGTATGTGAACGTTTGTTGTGTCCTGGTTTAAAATTTAGAACGCATAGACGGATTTTCACGATATTTGATATGAAAATCATGCCGTTAGAGTTTACTGAAATTCACTGCTTCTTAACTTCCTGCACTCGTTAAGAACAAGGCGGACTCACGAACTTCGGCAGTGGTGAGATATCATCATCACTTCGTAAAATGGCCTGGTGTGATGTGTGGCAAAGGATTTGGTAAGCTATGCAGATGCGGAGAGTGTAAAACACCAATATGGTGGCCGTGCGCAGAGAGAGGAGCTTCGCACAGACTGATGCCGCACCTTCCGTTACCAGAACTGCTATATTGGCGTGTTACTACAGCAGACACAAAGAATAAATAAAGTACATGGGATTGAGAAACACGAAACAGGCGTAGGAAGTGGATTTTTACACGACACTTGGTTACATGCTGCTAGTTTATGCAACAGCTTGAGTCTTGGCCTTCACAAAAGTGGACGTATATCAACGACGCTCATTTCCATATTAAGATCCAGGAAAACAGGCTCCGTCTTCCAACCGACTGCTGCTTCTAGAAGTTTTATCTCGGCAGGCAGTGTCTTACATTTTCAAGGAAACGCTTGTATACAGCTGTTTTTATAGATATGGGAACGAAGTGGGCCGTGGTGACGTTACATATACGCTGCTCAATTACGACTGTTTTGATCAAGGGGTTGGTCACGACACAGGGGGCTCTTTGAAACTTACTGTCTTGTTTGATGCATGAATAATATAACATGGACAGAAACGTAATACAGACAATTTTCAAATTTTTTTAATATTAATAATTTGTGGAGATGGACGTGATTTGTCCCTTTTGTCTTGTGGCTGAGCACGGCAGCTGTCACGAAATGTCTCGGCGGATGAGGCTTTCTGTGCGGTAAATGTACCGTGTTAGGGACACAATAAAAGGTACAATCGGATAATGTTTAAACATTTTGCTAAGATAAATTTTTTTCTTGAATACGAGCCACAGATGTCTTTACAGCGCTAACCAAATGACAGGCGTGGAATACCGGCAACTATCCTACAGAATAAATAACCTACCATTGAAGTTGCGATATTAGTTCCAAATCTAAACTTGGGGGCTTTAGATGAGTACAGAAAGCTGCATAATGAGAAGCTCCATATAACTACTTGTCACCTAATATTAATAATGTTTTCGAATAAGGATGCAGGTGGACGAGCACCTAGCATGTGTCGGCAAAACTTGCAGAGAAATATATCTTTCGTAGTGTTTACTTTGGTGGGCCGGGTGGCTCAGTCGATATAGCGACGGACTACGAGATGGGCGGTCCGGGATCGAATCCCAGTGGAGACGAAATTTTCCGCCCGTCCGGACCGGCCCTGTGGCCCACCCAACCTCCTGTAAAATGGGCACCGGGTCTTTCCCGGGGCTAAAGTATGGCCGGGGCGTGCTGCTGACAACTCAACCCCTTCTAGTGCCGCGGTCATGGAAGAGTAGAGCTATACCTCTACCCACCCTCTGGACCACACTGGGACTCTAACGGGATTACTTTACTTTTTTTTAGTGGTTGCTTTGGTTAGTCGAATAAATTAATAACATGTTTAGACTCACGTCCCGGCCGCTTTACCCTGGGAAAGAGCCCCTGATAGTGTAGCATTGAATAGGAGCCTGGGTGGTCTCAGGGCTCATCTGGATGTTTTGAGAGTAAATTTCTTTCCCACCAATTTCTGTTCATATCTGCTGGTTAATTTCCATGCAACGAGAATTTGTAGTGATGTCATGCCCTACATTTTCCGTTTATCGTGATTGTCACTCAGGCAGTGGCCGTCTCAGGTGTGTGGCATGTCATACCCTTTGTGTTATGTGCGGAATGGTGCAAGCTGGCTAATTTATATGATCCATGATCCTTGCATTATTTGAATGTATAGGTAGAAAACGGTACCAATAAGTGCACATAAGTATATTAAAATTGGTTTAATGTACGTGTATGCATTATTAGTACCATTATTGTACACAAGCTGGTAACGTTTGTTGCCACAGGCTATTATAGTTTGTTAGGTGATAGAAATTCAATACGCATAATGTAGAATGAATAAGTGTGCGTCAAGATATATAGAACTATAATTTTGCCTGTTGTTTTGTATGGGTGTGAAACTTGGTCGTTGACATAACGGGAGGAAAAGAAGCTGAGGGTGTTTGAGAACATGGTGTTGAGGAGAATATTTGGACCTAGGAGGGATGAGGTAACGGGGGAATGGAGGAGACTGCATAACGAGGAGCTAAATGACTTGTACTCCACACCCAATATTGTGCGGATGATAAAATCGAGAAGAATGAGATGGGCTGGGCATGTGGCGCGTATGGGTGAGGAGAGGGGGGTGTATAGGGTCTTGGTGGGGGAAACGGAGGGAAGGAGATCACTGGGGAGACCTAGGCGTAGAAGGGTGGATAATATTAGGATGGATCTCCAGGAGGTGGGATGTGGGAGTCTACGGACTAGATTGGGCTGACCCAGGATAGAGACAGGTGGCGGACGCTTGTGAGTGCGGTAATGAACCTTCGGGTTCCGTGAAATGCGGGGAATTTCTTGACTAGCTGCAAACCAGCTAGCTTCTCAAGAAGGACTCTGCACC
>Ga0123355_10004290_pt1 | contig 20726 bp, 18 predicted proteins | sample TergutEmb28metaG_3_FD_89872 | JGI IMG/M metagenome (GOLD analysis project Ga0123355, IMG submission 89872) | Embiratermes neotenicus P1 segment gut microbial communities from Petit-Saut dam, French Guiana - Emb289 P1 | ecosystem: Host-associated > Arthropoda: Insects > Digestive system > Gut ...
AGTTTAGTTTAGTTTAGAAATACATTAATGTAAGAATATCAAGTGATCTGATTGAAAGTATTGTAATTTTCACTCCTATCATCATCATCTGATTATTAACTATCACATAATTACATGCAAACACAATAGATTGAAGGTTAAAGTATGGATTGTATGTTGCAGGGCAAGGCAATTAGACACTACTTGCTAGATGTGTGTGTCAGTCCTGTTCGCCTTGACTCCTGGGCAGGAATGGCCCTAGCACGTGGCAGTCAGTTGGAAACTAAACTTAATTCTGTAAGCAGATAGATGTAGAGCACACTTACATAAATTATATGTATGTAAATTTCACGTCATTTTTGGCCTAGTTTTCTTTCTAAGAAGGAAAAAAAAATAAGCTTATGTATTACCATTGCGGGATAATCCCCATATGTCAGTTTTGTAACCAGTTGATTGATTTTAACAGAATTTGGTGTGAATATAGAGGCAGTCTTCTTTTTAATTTCATACAGTCAGTAATAACAGCATGGTGGACTCGTGATCTTCTTACTTGGAAGAAGTGCTAGTGCCACTTAAAGTTCCCCCCCCCTTCAAAAAAAAGCTGGGAAGATTTATTTTGTTGTGCGCAATTATAGAGTCAAAATTTTATACTAAAGTATAAAATTTTGACTCTGTAATTGAGTCTTGTGGTCCTTTTTATTACAGATGTAATGGATTAGTCACTGAATTACTGGAGTCTCATCTTCGTATGTGGTGCTGTTACATAGTGCATGGACTGAATTTGTCTCCCCATAACAACACTTACCTGCTAATCTGTGTTGTTCTATTCAGAGTAGTCTCATTATGAATTTATACTGCAAGCCCAGGAATCGTGTCACCATGCCATGACATTGCTTGAATTATGTGATGGCATTATCCCTTGTCCCCTTAAGGCCATCTTCAGATTTGAGAAAAGAAAGTCATTTTGTTTTGTCATTGTGGAGAAACCATTTTTCTGAGTTATGCTTTTAGGGTCAATTTGCTGCACATTTTGTACAGATGCTATAATTTATTAATGTAGTGTTGTCAGTTTACAGTTTGTACTTGTGGTACAAATTTGTAATGCGCAACTCCATAAATGTCATAAAAAACAAATAGCATGATCTTCACACTAGAGGGAACTTGTTTCCCCCTCCCCACCCCTTTTTTCTTCCCCCAATGGAGATGGTGGGTTCTTCTGACAAGAAGACTTGCTGGGTATCTCGGTCATATCCATACACCCACGGCTCATACCACATGATGATCTTTGACAGGAATTTTGGGTTTCTTTCAAGCCTTTGCTAGAAGCCTGCGCTCTTTTTTGTACGATTTTTCTGCTCCTGACTCAGCAGGCAAGGCAGCAATTGAACACATGTTGTGGTTGTCTTTCAAAATGCTATAAACTGACCCACATAAAAGATGCGAACATTTTAGCTAATTCATGGATAGTGATTTTTCTGTTTGTGATGATGAAAGTCGTTCACTTTATCCACATTATCATCCATTTTCTAAGTACATGGATGTTCAGCATCTTCTTCAGAGGTCCCACCACTTGGAATTCTAGGAAACTGCATAAAAGTTTTTGTTCTTCACACTGTTTGCTCTTCAAAGCTACTTGCAACATTGCAAAAGTTTCCATAGCATTTTTTGCCAGTGTAAAGCAAAATTTGATGCAGACATGCTTTTCAAGCCCTCCATTTTCTAGGTACACTGAAATTTGAAGTGGAATAAGAACAGACATTTGTATTCAACAAAACATTATTCAGCAGTCACTTGTGCTGCAACCTTGTTAGCTGCAGTATTCTCATCTCATGGTCAGTCTGGGAAGCACCTGTGCACCAGCTGAAATTTTTCTGAGTTTTTATTCAGCTTTGCTCTGGAAGTGGTGAAGTAATGGACAGAATAACAGACATGGTCTCCCTGTGCATATTGTTGTTTCATGTGTAGAAAGCTTATGAGTGTTAAACATGGTGAATAATTCCTCAACATGGAGAGTTTATATGTGATTTTTGCTTGTTTAAAGAATTTAGATTAAATTACAAGTGGCTGTGTGTAACTTTTTCATCCTTATTGTTCAGTTAACCACAGTGCATGAAATGGAATGCCTTAGTGTAAATTTGTTTTGCAGTGTGTACCATTGAAGAGTGAGATGGAATTTCTGCGTCAAGCATCTACAGCCCAGCGTTGCTTTCAGCGTGCTCTGGATATTGATGCTACTCATTCATTAATGTGGATTGAATATGGTTCCTTTGTCTATATGGTGCATTCCTTCTGTTCACGTTTACTTAAACAGGTAAAGACCCAAGTTTGCATATTTGTGAAGTTTGCTGTTGAAATTGTTGACTGGGGTATATTTCATGATTGTGTATGAAATTTTTTTTTTTTTTAATTTAATAAGTAAGTTGTTTGGAACATTTTGAAAACTGGGACATCTGAAATAAATACTATTCAGTACATTTATCTTACCTTCGATCATTTTTTTAATAATTATCACAAAGGATTTGTGTACAGCTGTAATGTGAGTCATTTCTTGAACCTTATGTAACCTTAATCAGCAAAAATGTATCTGCTGCTAGCGTTCTTGGTTGAAAGTGAAGCAAAATTTGAACTTACAGATTTTAGTGTGATGGATATTACATTAATGTGTACAAGGTGTGTCTGAAGAGTTTCAGGATAAAAATTGTAAAAAAATTAAAAATGCACATATTTAAAAAAAACTATTGTTTTTTAAACATACTCTTTATCTAGTTTTTAAAACACTTAGTTGCACATTCGTGTAATTTTTTTATCCACTCTAGGAAGCTTATGGAATGCTTTTCAGTTCCCCTGTAACCACATATTGAATATCTGTTGTGGAGTGGAATTTGTGATCTTTCAGGGCAAATTTGAATTTGGGGGAAGATAAAATAGTTGGCTGGGGCAAGGTGAGGTGAGTAGGGTGGGTGATGAAGCACAGCAACCTTACTAGTATCCAATATCTGCTTCACAGTTGCAACATTATGTGATGGTACATTACTGTGCATCAAGAACCAACCTTTTGATCAGTACAGGGCCAGCCTCTCTCAATTCATTCATCTCAAGAGCCATTCCATAATATATCTGTAATGTGCTGTAGTAATGGTTTGGCCCTCTGGATGGAATTCTCGGTGGACAATAATATCTGTATCAGAAAATTGATGAACATTTTCTTCACGTGAGATTTTTAGAAACACAAATTTTTCAGTTTTGGTGAATTTTTCCCCACCCAATCCATGCTCTGTCCCTTTGTTTCAGGGTTCTATGCAAAATGCCATGATGTGACACCTGTAATGATTTTTTTCTCATCCTGTGCCATGGAATCTATTCTTTATAAATCAGCATTTAATTCGAAAGGGTTGAGTCTGCGCTACAACATTTTTTAATCTGTGTCTCTTTAAAATTTGCATATGGTTAAAAAGAAGCATTTGTATCTTATTAACCAACAAAGTTGAAATAATGACATAAGCAGCATGGAGTGGGATATAAAACAGAGATATTTCATCACATCTTAAAAATGCAATAAAACCACCACTAAATGTTGAAATGACTGTGTACACTACGGCCATGTGCATTCTTTATCATTTGCAGTGTTTCTGGAGCCCTTTACTGGTGTATATGCAAAACTTAACCAGTGGTCTTTGTCTTTGCATAATTTCAGTTATGCACAAAAAGTTAATTAGCAAAACATGTCACAGCTTAACAACAGCTAATTGTAGACTGATGAAATCTGGCATATGTTAGTCAAAGTTTGATTCTAATAGTCCAAACCTTTCCCAGTAGATGACACATTATTTTTACTATAAAAACTGTCCTACACCTTGTCTGGACTACCTTGTACTTCAAAAACTACAGCCATGGGCCCAACTTATAGAACTGGCTAAGTTGCATGCATGTGTGGTCGTAACAGTAATGAAAGGTAAAAATTATTGCTTTTTAAATATAGCATTATCCAATTGTTACTTTGTGGATATGAGAATTTTGAGAGGCACAAGGACTTCAAATGTCTTTAATTACAGAAATTAATCAATTGTGCCTTCTTATGTCTATTTCTTCACGGAATGAAAGTACATGTAACAGCCTTTTTTCTTAGTTATGTAAATATAGTACGTATACCTGCATGGAGTTGAAATGTTTAATTCTTCTGAAAATATTGTAACATGACACTGTTGCTCCTGGAAGCATGGCTTCCCGCAAGGTTCATGACGTCCTGCCTCCGGAATGCTTGTGCAACGACGCAAGACAAGACTTTTCTTTTTTTTAAAAAAAAAAAAGCAGGACATTCGAGTGGAAACTGGAGCAGTGTGTGAGTGCAAGCAACCGGATGAAAAAGAGCAGGCAGTGTGTGCATGGGATTCATTGTGGTGAGGTGGATTGTGGCGGTTGAGGGACGGTGCGGGAGACAAAGCGGCAAGTGAGTGGTGTTAATTGTAACAGCACGGGGGATGGGAAGAAGAAGAAGACAATAAACATTATTATTCGTGAGTGAAAGGAAAAGGCCATCTGGTGACATTTGGTGTCAGGAATTGGGATATAACGAATATTGATACGAGATGGATTCAGCGTTACAGCTAATAATGGATCAGTTCAAAGAACTGAAAAGTGAATTAAGTACTACCACTGCGGAATTGAAGATGGATATGTGTGCACTTGGTGCCGGACAGGAGGCCCTGAAGAGTGACATATGTGCAGAACTGAAGTCTGACATGAGCAAGATTAGAACTGACCTCATGACTCAAGTGCATGCCATGGAGGGCAACTGTATGAGTACAATTAGGGAGGAGCTCGAAACACAAATAAGTGACTTGTGTGCTGGTCAAACAAAGCTGGAAGAGAGGCTGGATAAGCAACAGAAAAATGTCGCCTCTGTGGTGGAACAACAGGCCCGGAGTCTGCGGGAGGAATTCGAGGCCCAATTAGCAGCGGTGGAAGCTCGGTCCAGACGTGCGGGTGGCAGCGGTCCAGCGGCAAGCACCACTACAGTTAAACCACCAAAATTTGACAGTGCAACATCCTGGGCAGTGTTTCACCGACAGTTTGAGGCCGCGGCAGTGCAAAATAACTAGATGCCGAGTGAGAAAGCTGCTCATCTTTTAAGTGTACTACATGGTGAAGCGGCTGACATCCTTCACACCATGCCAGCCGAGGCGACATACGAGGACATCGTGCAGTCACTGTGGGACCATTTTGGTGACCACAACCTAGCCGCGGCCTACCGGTCGCAGCTGAAGGCCAGGGTGCAGGCAAGCGGTGAGACGTTGCAGGAGTTCGCAGCAGCCGTGGAGCAGCTGGCACACCGAGCCTTGGTTGGGCTTCCTGTCGCCTTTGTTCAAACGGAGGCCACCCACTCTTTCATCGACAGTATACGAGACTGGGAGATGAAGCAACATCTCTTAATGGGAGGAGACCGGAACCTAAATGAGGCCTTAAATCAGGCTTTGAAATGGGAGGCAGCCAAAGCAGCAGCGGGGCCACCAGCAAGACTGCAGGAATTGACCGGAGCATCTGCTAGGGCGAGTCAGCCACCTGATCGCCGACGAGAGGGACGACTCCTATGCTGGCAGTGTGGTTCCGCCAGTCATCTGCACAGAGACTATAGACGGGAACCGCATGAAGACCGGGACTTGGGAAACAAGTAAATGCTGGTGGGAAGAGGGGCCCACCAGCATCACCACACTCAACCCCTCGATTTACGCTAAATATTCTAGGTCAGGGGATGCATGATAGCCTAATCGCTGAAGGGTGGATCCAAGGAAAACCATGTCAGGTGACAGTTGGTACCGGCGCCTCAGTGACCATCGCCTGGCCCGACATAGTCACAGGACAACCCGAGCGGAAGCCGAGTAGAACCTTTGTCTTACAGACTGCCGCTGGAGAGACCATCCTGGTGCTGAAGGAGGCCTTTGTCGAGCTGGCTCTGGGACGGTGGGCCCTGAGGATCTGGGTGTTTGTCACGGAGGTTACAGATGAGTTCATCCTGGGGTTAGATGTCCTGAGGGCTTACGATGCGTCCATGGACCTAGGATGACATTTACTGTGACTGTGCCAGGAGGAGGTGACGCTATGGAAACCAGGCGCCCAACCAAAATCTGCCAGGCTCTCACTGACTGGCTACGAATTGATTCCGGTTCGATGCGAGAGGGTGGTGATGGCAAGATTGGAGGCACCTGTGGGGGCGACCAACGTCCTCATCGAACCCAGCCTGAACTGTTCCAGAGACGGGGTGTTTATAGCCAGGGCGCTAGTCCGAGCCAGGCCGAGGGTACCTGTCCGCATCACGAATGTGACCAATCAAGACCAAGTACTGAGTGAAGGCACCACTATAGGACATGGAGAGTCAGCCGTGTGGGCCGCAACCATTGAGGATCAGGAGCCTAAGCCACGACAGAACAAGCAGTTCTCTAAACAACTGAGTGAAGTGATAGCTGGTGCCAGACCAAACCTGAGCATCAGAGAAGCCCAGGCACTAGAGGAGCTCATTGCGGACTATCAAGACGTCTTTGAAACAAAGGGCGGTGAATATGGGCGCACAGAGAAAGTGCACCACAGGATCGATACTGGCGATGCCCAACCCATTCGCCAGCCCCCTCGCAGACTCCCTTTAGCGAAGCAATTAGAGGTGAATATCCTGTTGGAGGACATGAAGAGCAAAGGAGTGATTGAGGAGTTGGACAGCCCTTGGTCATCGCCTGTGGTGCTCGTCCGGAAGAAAGATGACAGCCTTTGCTTCTGCTTAGACTACCAAAGGCTGAATGACGTCACAAAAAAGGACTGTTTTCCCTTCCCGAGGATTGACGACACCCTGGACACGCTGGTTGGAGCTAGGTGGTTCTCTACACTTGACCTGAAAAGCGGATACTGGCAGGTGGCACTGCATCCAGAGGACAAAGAAAAGACGGCCTTTTCCACAGGACAGAGCCTGTGGCAGTTCACGGTCATGCCCTTCAGACTTTGTAATGCCCCAGCTTTATTCGAGCGACTAATGGAGTCCATCCTGAGAGGTCTGACTTACGATGCCTGCCTAGTATACTTGGATGACGTCATTGTCATTGGCCGCACATTTCAAGAACAGCTCGAAAACCTGCGGAAGGTGTTCCAAAGACTACGAGAGGCCCACCTGAAATTGAACCCTGCGAAGTGCCAGCTGTTCCGGAAGGAGGTACAATACCTGGGTCACATCGTCTCGCCGTCAGGAGTAACCATGGACCCCGAGAAGTTGGAAGCTGTGAAGAGCTGGCCAAGACCGAAGGACAAACACCAGTTGAGGAGTTTTCTGGGGCTGTATACATATTACAGTAGGTTCATCTCCGGATTTGCAGATATAGCTAAGCCACTGACCAGACTGACTGAAGAGAAATGGACATTCGAGTGGTCCAAGGAAGCAGAGACCGCTTTCCAGGCACTGAAAAGGGCATTGTGTACGGCATCTGTCCTGGGTTACCTGCAACCAGGGGAGAAGTTCATCATCGACACCGATGCCAGCAATATTGGGATTGGTGGTGTACTGTCCCAAGTGCAGGATGGTGGTGAACGGGTTGTGTCCTACTTCAGCAAAACTCTGTCCAAAGCTGAGAGGAACTACCGTGTTACTCATCGAGCGTTGTTGGCCATTGTGAAGACCCTGGAGCATTTTCACAAGTATCTGTATGGACAGGAGTTCCACTTACGCACCGACCACTCTGCCTTGACCTGGCTGCTGAACTTCAGGAACCTGGAGGGTCAGAGTGCCCGATGTGTCCAGCGTCTACAGGAGTACAATTTCACATCCGAGCACCATCAAGGCATCTGACACACCAACGCAGACGCCCTTTCCAGGCGCCCATGCCCCGAGGAGTGCTTTCACTGCCAAAAGGTGGAACAACGGGCGGACGGCCAAAGGGTACGGATAGTGGCTACTGCCGCTGCTAATGGCTGGGACCGACAAGCCCTGAGGAGGGAGCAATTGGCAGACAACAACCTTGAGCCACTGATATGAGAGATGGAGGCTGGACAACGCCCAGAGTGGGGGGACATCAGTGACCGGGGCCCTGTTTACAAGAACTGTTGGGCCCAGTGGAATTCATTCATGTTGAAAGACGGCGTGCAGGAACGTCTCTGGGAGTCGGCCGAAGGGAAGGAGAAGACGGCTCAGATAGTTATCCCCCACAGTAACATGAAAGAAGTCCTGGCAGAGATGCACGGGGATACATCAGGAGGACATCTGGGGGTTAATAAAATCATCGATAAGATCCGGCAGCGGTACTATTGGTTGCACTTAAGGGGCGATGTTGAGAGGTTCCGTAAACGGTGTGACACCAGTGCCGCAAGCCGGGGGCTGATGCACCAATATAACGTCGGGGCACCCTTCGAGAAGATCGCAATGGACATCGCTGGGCCTTTCCCGGAGAGCAACAAAGGAAACAGATATCTCCTAATAGCCATGGATTATTTCACAAAGTAGCCAGAAGTATATGCCATCCCCAACCAAGAAGCATCGACAGTAGCCGACGCCCTGGTGACTAACTTCTTTTGCCGCTTTGGTGTCCCTATGGAGCTGCACAGCGACCAGGGCCAGAACTTCAAATCCAGGCTAACACAGGAAGTCCTGGAGCGGCTACGGGTCAACAAAACTAGAACTACTCCACTACACCCACAGTCAGATGGGATGGTGGAGCATTACGTGAAGACCATCGAGGAGCACTTGAGGAAGGTGGTCTCTCTACACACCAATGGGACTGGGATGAGAGGCTACCCATCTTCCTACTGGCCTACCGAGCGTCAACCCATGAGACCACCGGGGTGACGCCTGCCAACATGGTATTCGGGAGGGAACTTCGCTTGCCCTGCGACCTGATGTTCAGGGTTCCCCCAGACAAGGAACAATCGACAACGGACTACATTGCCGCCCTTGTGGAACGACTACACGATATTCACCAATTTGCCCACCAGCACCTGAAAGTGGCCAGCGACCGAATGAAGGCATGCTATGACCAGCTGACCAACTCAGCTGGTTTTCAAGTAGGCAACAGGGTGTGGCTGTACCACCCTACCCAAAGAAGGGGAAAATCACCCAAGTTGCAGACGTGCTGGGAAGGCCCCTACCTCATCATCACCTGGATCAATGATGTCATATACTGGATTCAGTGCCATTCCAGAGCAAAAATGATGGTCATCCACCTAGACAGACTGGTGCCGTACCTGGGGGCTACTTGGGTCGAGTAGCCTTGAGGAGGGGGCAGTGTAACATGATGCTGTTGCTCCTGGCAGCATGGCTTCCCGCAAGGTTCATGACGTCCTGCCTCCAGAATGCTCGTGCAACAGCGCGAGACAAGACTGAAAAAAAATGAGCAGCACATTCGAGTGGAAACTGGAGCAGTGTGTGAGTGCAAGCAACCGGAGGAAAAAGAGCAGGCAGTGTGTGCATGGGATTCAGTGTGGTGAGGTGGATTTTGGCGGTTGAGGGACGGTGCAGGAGACAAAGCGGCAAGTGAGTGGTGTTAATTGTAACAGCACGGGGGATGGGAAGAAAAAGAAGACAATAAACATTATTATTCGTGAGTGAAAGAAAAAGGCCATCTGGTGACAATATTATCTAGTTGTGCTTTCTAGCATTTTTTGAATATGTATGGTTATTGATGAAAGACATAGTGCTAAAAATGTGCCATTTCATAGACATTCAAAGCATATGCCCAATTGTTAAATAACATTCTGAAACCTGTAAGTCCTTTCAAATTGCATTCCTCTTACATCTGACTGTTGCATCACATTTACTTTAGTCCATAAAAAATTGTGTCTACATTACATTTACTGCTGTCCATAAAGTTCTGTGTCTGCATCACATTTACCCCAGTACATCAAATGCTTTACCTGCATCACATTTACTCCAGTCTTTAAAATACTGTGTTTGCAGGAAACAGACAGCCTTAGCCTGGAAATGTTTGAGATACTGGAGAATCGGAAGGAGATGATGTTGGACATAGCAGTGAAGTGTTTCACCACTGCCAATAAGGTCAGTAGTCATGTGACCCTGTATGTATTCAGCTGAAATGAGTGTTAGCTTTTTGTACTTGACATTATAAATACATTCATTTCAGTTATCTTTTTTCATAACATAATGTAGCAATATCATTCTGGAGAAGTTAATCATCTCATGCCAGTCAAGAAATTCTTGCCATTTGTGGAATCAAAGGCTTGTTATTATTGTGAAGGGTGTTGAGAAAGTAATGCCTCAGTGTTTGTATCTTTACTGCCAGACAAAGTATTGAAATGAAACAGAGCATAAAATATAGCTTAGAATATGTGCTTTGTTCCTATACCTTTTTTTTTTTCCACATATTCTGCCACTTATTCAATACCAAGCTGCCATCATTGAACAGGTTTTTCAAACCTGTCACTGTATAACTCTTCAGGCTCTTCTTGAAACCATTTTCCCATAGCAGCTTGGACTTTCACATCACGTGTGAAATCAGTTCCTTTGAGATGTTTCATAAGTGCTACAAACAACCAGAAATCAGATGGTACCAAATCTGAGCTGTAAGAAGGGTGTGGAACAACTTGAATGACTCTGATGCTCTCTTTCACCACTAGTGGCAGTGCTGGTGTGGGCTCTAGCATTGATATGTTGTTTCTACCTCTGTGGGTCTTCACATAAGTCATGGAATCAGTTTTCTTCAAAACGTTGGCCAGCATTTTGCCTATTCAGGTCATGTGTTGAAGTGACAAGCCTTCTAGACCATGGCTGGTTGCTCAGGCCCAAATTTCCGCCACTATCCCTTAATTTTCTCACCCAATGATGCACAATGCTCATATCCACAGTACCTACCCCATAAAAAGTCAATAATGACTGGTAAGTTCCAATGGGAGTTTCATTTTCATGCGTCAAAAACAGACAACCTGCATGCTGTTTGAGGTCACAGTCACAGGTTAAAGTTGTAGTTACTCAGTTAATATTATATCATTATATAAGATGGAGTATGTGAGTTCTTATGTGAAACCATATGATCACAGGCCACAAAAACCATCAGTTTTTAAGACATTTAAGCACATGCCATTGTAATGTTTATTCACATTTAGCTTTGTTTCACCCTTTATTCTACAGACTTTACATCTGTATTAGATACTGTATTATAAATAACGTTGTGTCTATGTAACTTCTTTTCATGTATTGATTTATTGATACTGTTATACAATGGCCAGGAAAGGAGCCAGAACATGTAGAAGATAGTTGGTAGGGGTTCTCTCCAGTAAAGTGTATTTGTTGGTTTGATCACTGTAGAGTTACTTGTAATAACCATTTAAAGATTATCCTTATTACAAACTTTCCTGCATAATGAGCCACTTTCCCCCTCCCCCCTCTTCAAAGACAAGGGTTTGACTGTATGTGCTGTGATTATTGGCACTGTTAAACTTGGTTTGACTCTTTTTTTCTCTATTTGAGCAAGAAGCAGAAATTTTAAAAAAGGTGTGCTTCTGAAAATGTTCCTGTTATGTATTCTTTAGGTGAGGAATTGAATAAAGGAGGGTAAATGCATATGAAAATTCTTATAAGGAAACCCAATGGAAAGTCAAAGATGCAAGAGTAGTATTGAATTATATTTCAAAGAATCATTTTTTGGGCTGACAGTTTAGAGCTAAAATAACATGACTTTTGACAGTTTGTTAATGTTAACAGATATGGTACGCTGCAGGAGAGAATAGTGGCATTCAGGATGAACGTTGGCTGCATCAGTACATGCTGGGCAAAGTGGCAGAGAAAAGAGACCATGATCCAAGTGTATTCCTTCGCCATTTTGCAAAGGTAATAGCTGTATGTGAAATTATTTCCCCATGGAATTTAATTGTTCTGGGGCAAAGAATGTTACAGCAAAAGTGTGTTGGTACAAGGCTTACTCCAGAAGTAATGCTCTGATGTTTGGTGACAAATGTTTTATTGTGTTTGCATAATACAATGTATGCTTTACAACAAAAAAATTTTTGTGAGATTCATTATGCATAAAGTATATGAATACTACTTTTGTGCAGTGTAACTTTACACATTGGATTGAAGTTGAATATTATGGCAAACATTTTGCAAACAGAGAGGATATTGTAATAGCAGTTTGGCACAAGGTGGTAGAGGTAAGCACATCAAGATGATGCCACTGTCTTTGACATAATTGATAATGAACCACAAACAAGGTCAGGAACTATTTAGTATGCTGTTAACAGAATGCACAAGTAGTTTCTCTTGTGCTCTTTGTTCTTTATTCACTTTGTACATCACAATGAAACAGCAACCATGATTCAAAACACGTGTGGTTTGCTTGCTGCCTGTCAGTGGCTCCTCTACATATATCCCCATCTGATGGTAAAATTAACAGGTATATGGTATTTGCTTTCAAATGTATGTGCACCATTTTCTGTGTTACCACATTGTTGTCAAAAAAAATAATTGCCACAGACATAGTGACCCTTGTGTATGGTCAGGTCTTGCATAAGACAGTACTTTTTTATGACATTGTCTTCATAACAGGCTGTGATTTCCTGTTACTTCCTGCACTGATTATTCACAATTTTTCTTCCACCATTGATCCACCCCTGTTCTCTTTCGGTCACTAGAATAAGAGAGTCCGCATGCCAGGATCAAACAGATAAAAGTCAACCTTGAGGCAGAAGTAATGAATGTTGAGAGTCAGTATCAATTATATATGGTGTATCATCTTACACTAATCATGTCATTGTCAAACCTGGACATAATCAATCATGTCATTGTTAAAATTGGACCTATTCTTCAACCCTGAAGATGAAGGTAACATTTTTTCTCCAGAACATCAGTGTTCTGCATAAGCGCGTGATATCACATCCCACAAGACCGTTGCCTTAATGTTTATCATTAATGCTGGTTTTGAAGTAAAGAGGAACACTGTGTGAGAGATAGTTGTTTCTTTCTTAGAGATGTCCCTGTCAAACAAGCAGTATCTGTTAACAGATTATGAAATGAAATTGAAATTTTATATACAGTGCTGGTCCATGTTCTCCAGTATGGTTGGCGAATTTTGTAAATATGTTTATGTCAAAGATGCCAATATCACTCTTATTGAAAAACTCATTCACTCGAAATGAAGCCTGTCATGTTGACTGACAGGCATATTGATAAGAAACGTTTTTAATAAAATTGGTGTGATTGAACATGAAATTATCCAAACTGTCATAAAGTTTATGAACAGTTATAATTTTAAGTGGAATTCCAGTTTCCTTGTTTATTGCAGTTACATTTCTTTAACACAGATTGTGGGTACATATTCTCTGCATTAGATACAGACTGGCTAATTGAAGTTGTTAGTCTCTTTCTGTTTTTCTTGTGTTACTTGTATTAACACTGAGAAGTTTCCTGTAGACTGGGTATATTTTCAATAGAAAGTTCAGATTTTAATATTAACGTATTATTGTTGAAGGTAATGTTAATTATTATTGTGAGGATTATTTACCTTCATTGGCTGAATGGTAGTCATGTCCCTTTAATTGTAACTCTCCACAGATGAGTGGTAGAACACTTCCCTGAGCATGTGCAGGCTTGGGAATTTAAAAATGATAATAACTCCAGCTGTCAGCAGCTACATTGGGTTTTAAAGGATAGATGATAAAGGTTAATGACTACTGTTCATGACATTTGTTGCAGGCCTCTGAACACCTTCATCAGACTCGAGCTAGCTATGTCCGTAAGATAAGTTACAGTAATCCACAGAACTTGGCAGTTGAGGCCTTAGAAGTTTACTATAGAATCCATGCTTGCATACTTAAATATTTGGAGCAGAATGAAGGCAGGAAGCTTGAAGATAATGTGAAGACACTTTTTGAAAAACTTCTGAAGGATGCAACTGAGGGACCATTCATGGCCACAAGTTCCAGAGAAACTGATGGGTATGCCATATTAGTAAAGGAACTCTGTCTTTGTTGGTGTATCGGATGTGGTATACATATGATTGTGCAGTTAATGATATTCTGGTGTTGTAGAGTTCCTGAAGTCATAGTAAAGCCTCTGAAAAACTTTCATTTTGGGCATGAAAATACATTTCATTTACTGTTACACAGTTTCCAATAGGTAGCAGAGAAAAGGACAGATGTCTTACACTGCTGTTTCTTATAATAATGCATGACTGTTCTTTATTACGACAGAGTAACTGAATTCCATGCTTGTTTGCTTTTGGTCATATTTAACTGTTCTTTATAGCATGAGAGTAACCTTGTTTTCTGCTCACAACTGAACTGTTTACTCTTTGTGTTTAAAGTGTGAGATTTGAGATTTCTGTAACTGTTCACCATATTGCATACACACTGTCACTGTCATTTGGAAGACTTTTCCTTTATTTTAGAGGAACCTCCACTCCCCATCCCCATTATCAGGAGTCAAGTATGCTGGTCTGGGCTAATTTTGTATCCTACTGTCCCACAAAATTTGTGATCTTTTGCGGTTTCATCAGATGGATACTTTAAGTATGTGGGTCTTATCATAGAAGAATAAATTTCTTATACTTGTATGATTTCTGTTGCACAATTGAGACTACACATGCCTTTATTGTTATCCTTCTGTATTTTGTATAGCACTATTCTTTTCTGAGAAAAAGATTTTGCCATGTCCCGTAGTTTGTAGGTTCAATTTGATCATTTTGAAAAGCGTCTCTTAGTACCATGTTGTCTGTCAATCTGTCAGCAAGTAACAGCACCCAGATTGTGTGACAGATTTGTTAAACTTTATTTGGTAGACCTATACTAAAATTTTTTAAACCATTTTCATTGTGGTTTAATTTGGTTCATCTTAAGAACCACTCTTCTCTAGTGTATGAATTAACTGTAACTTACATCTTCCAAGTGACATTCACTTTTAATTCCATTCCAGGCTGATATAACCTACTTTTTATTGGCATTTTTTCATTGTTGTATATTTGCTGTGACTGACTGAGCATTGCAGTGTCACAACACAACACTCCTGTATTTCAGCTAACTTAAAGTAGCTGTGGCACTGCAGTTGTGTCCACTATTCATAGGCCCTGTTAATTAAGGCCTAGGTGCATCGGGACTGTAAGGGCTCGAACCCAATGTTAATCAATCAATCAATCAGTATGTCCACTATTCTCTACCAACTACCATTACAGTCTCCTGCTTTGAATGTTTGTTAACATCAGCCCTGGGTGTTCTAGCAAAGGAAATAACACTATAAAATTGTATAGCATAGTTTCTCTCAAATACTATTTATGAGAATGTTTTGGCAGGAATAGTTTATATCCTTACTTTCTTATTTCATTAATGCTGAAATAAAACCAGTATGTTCATATTCCAAACCAGCTGCCAGGACCAGGGTTTAAATCTTCTATTTCTATATGAACTTAAGGGGTTAAATGAACTTTCGCTTTTGCGATTTGACACATTGTGCTGAAATTTGATGAGGACCTCTTTATCTAAAGGCCTAAGCAACTTTTGGAACATGCAATAAAAAATGTTGTTAATCAGAGCTGTATATAACCATGTGATACATATATCTTCCATACTTTTGCATGAAGTTTACTGATTATTTTCAGTAAAACTGTCTTGGGCTACCAGCCCTGTGAGGTGGTTAAGCAGTGAGTGAGGCCAACTTTTCCAGTACTGTCATCATCCTTGTCACCACTTCACTGTGGGCAAGGATAGTGGTGGCTTTCAAAACACTGGTTTATTCACCATTTAACCTCTTGACATGGCTAGTGGTCCAAGAGAGTTTTATTGCATTTGGTCACCACCAAAGCTTCAGAATTATATATTTACTGATTTTGATATCACTAATAAAATAGCAAGAGCTGTTACGCATGTGCTGTTGGAAGTGTTACCCCAGCTCCCATGTGTGCCCAGCCATCTAACTGAAGTTCACTTCATATACAACAAATTTATTAATGAATGTCTTTACCAGTAACCAGGAAAATTTTCAAACAAATTCATCTATATGTAATATTAATACAAGGAATGAGCGCCATCTTCATAGAACAAATGCCAACCTATCTTGTTATTATCCAGACCAACAAATGCACAACATATATATTAATCATGTTGTATATATCGTAAGCTCTCCTACGTGTTTCAATGCAGCTACATCATCTTCAGGAAGTCTGAACCTTGTACTTTGCTAAAGTTACAAAATTATTGAAATTACAACTCAACAAAATTAGTAGATTACAATGTTCACATGATTGTTGTTGAATGATAAAATACAATCTGTAAAACATATGGATAATAAACTGTACAAGATGCACGGTACATACAATAAAATAATATAAGTCAACCTGTCTTGTTTTCAAAAAAGTACATTTTATGCACACATCAAAATTGCAACAGTTTACCACATAGTGTGACAATCTTGAAGAATTAAATAACAAAATTTTAAATAGCCTAAAGAAAATACTTAAATTACAGCCTCCTTTCATTATGTAGGTGAATTTTTTGTCTGTGTAGGTGATCCATGATACTGTTTTGTAAATTGTTTACAGTATTTTACACTGTACAATGTATGTATTTGTGTATTTATGACTTGTTCCACATTGTACTGCCTTTGGGATAAACTTATAGATCCATGGAATGTACGTATGTATGTATGTATGTATCTGTACAATGGGAGGTGACTTCCATTTATTAAATATGTCTGCTTCTGATAGTATATTTTATAAATTTTTAGGCCATAGATGCATGCATATTTTACAGATTTTAGTGTATAAGAATCTGTTTTTAATTATCTTTTCTATGTACTGAGTGTTTTCATACCTTTATAAGTCAAATGTATGATGGGACTAACCTAAATCAGAAGTAAGCAGATAGCAGAAGATAAGGTGCTGTGTAGTCTGGTGCATAGATAGGAGTAGGTATGAAACTTGCTGTATGTGGTGTCACATACCTCAGGACTGTCATCTCCATATTCACTGTTGTGAGAGAGTATGGCTATTACTTTTTGGGGTGTTGTTGGTTTTATGGGGCACATATGCACCATGTTATGTAAGTAATGATGTAAAGGAATAGAGAATATGGCAGGGAAGACTTTAGAGGATGTCAGTTGACAAATTAAGTGGTTAGGTCTGTCCACATTGTGTCTGTGTAGACTAAGACTCACATTAACCTTTTGGCGCCAGAATTATTTTTTTAAATTTTAGCACACCCTGTATATAAAATGTGAATAATACGGGAACCAAATACGTTAGATTTATGGAACAAACTGCATTTTGAAGAGGAAAAACCAGAGAGTATATACCGTGTTTAAAATATTCAGTACCTATATTTGTTGAATAAATATATAGAATGCAATATTTAGAGGTTAGCGGTGCAGTACGACCACTATAGTCGACGTTAGGCGTCAAAAGGTTAGTTATAACATTCTAATATCTGAAATATTGTTATGACTGGCAGTCTCTTGGTCATAGAGGTGCCTGGTGTTGCAACTTGTACTGTGTTACTTCAGTCTACATGCATGTGAAAAGGTGCTATTCCTAACAGTCAATAACCTGAGGTATCACATTATTCTGAAATGTGTTATGTCTAATGGAATTTTGAATAGATTCTTTTAAATAGTTTTGTAGAACTTGAGGTGTTTTTATGTAGGACCGAGAGTTTTCTTTAGTTCATTATATGTGCTTTATGTAGATTGCACTGATTTCTTGTTAACTGAATTCATTTCAAGCTCTTACATCTTCATAATTTTCTTTTATTTTGAATTTGTGCATTCTAGGAAACCAGAGAGTGATGATGAGCACAAGAAGAGACGACTACATGAGTCCTTAGATGATGTGTTTGAAGATGTCACACTTACAAAGAAAGCACGTCTGGATTTGCCTGTGGTTAGATCATTATAAAATATGAATTGCTAAGTATACTGTTAGGTTGACAGCTGTGAATGGCTGTTTAAGAATGACTCATAGTAAATGCTTCAACCCCTTGCAGTGCAATATTTTCTGGGAATCAGGGTAGCTAGACATAGAGTTGTGACATCTTAGCTTTTATATAGAAATGTAAAAGTTGATTTATATAATACTAATTGTCAACAGTGGTTTTTGGATTGCCTATTTCATCTTGTCTTGCAGCATGTGAACATTTCTAGAATTTTTTTGATGTGTAGTGCTGTTTTTATATGGGGTGGACATCTGTGACCTGCACTCTCATAATGACATTTTAATTAAACAAAAATTATGTGAAAGTTATAATTGACAGTGGAAATGTGCTAACAGTATGGATTATATTTTGTGCACTTACAGCGACTGTATTTTGATTAGACTTAGTTGTGCACTGACACTTTGTACCCACCTCCTTCTAGTGCAGTGGTTGAGTATGGGTAGATCTATACCTCTTCTACCCCAGAGTGCCTACTTGGCATGCTGTCGAACAGCTTTATATTTCTGTTTCCACTTTATACCTGTAATTGACTGCTGGGTAAAGTACACAGCTTGGTTACACTGCGATAGTGTGTGTGATGATATTTCAAAGTTGAATTCTTTGAATCTTTTAAAGCCCATTGTTACATACCACCTTCTCTAACATTCAGAAACTCTGGATTTAGCCCATTTGGTGCATGTACATGTTTTGTATGATTCACGCAATAAACAGCATGTATTTCACTGAACAACATTAGGTAGATGATAATTATAATAGAGACACATTGTGTATTCTATGAGGTAGTAACTGGAAATGTAAATGGTAATTAGATAAACATCAGGCTACAAAGCGTTAATGACAATAGTTAATAGTGTTGGTATGGCTAACAAATCTTTGACTGCAGTAGTAGTACTAGTATTAGAGGTATGTTTTACGCATGACATTCCAAACTTTAGTTCTTGACAAAGTGGACATATTTGTTTTTAAAAGCAAGATTCTCACATGTCAGTGTATAGAAATTTGGGTAAAATTGGTTACAACACCCAATCACATATTGAGAATGATGAAACTTATAATTTTTTCTTGTCACGTAGGATATATGTGTGATGGAGGATGTTATTGATGTGATGGAAGATCTCATAACTAAAATCACTGAAACAGAAACTAGGAGGAATCAGTCACCATCAACAGTTCCAACATCAGATGATGTAACAAATGTGAACCCAGTCAAGAACAAAGGTGGCAATATGGAAATAATTGTTCTCGATGAGTCACTGCCTAAAGCTTTTGAATGTCAAAATGAAATTAATGTGCAGGTTGATCCATTAAGTACAGACATTGAGAATGTTGTCATTAAGAAAGAGCCAGTGACAGAAATGGTTGTCTGTAAAGAAGTAATACGCACTCTAGATGCTGAAGACAATTTGGATGACATTGATTTAGCAATGGAAGTTGTTGAAGAAATTGTTGTTGAAGAAGTAATAGTTGATGACGAACTAGATCCAACAAGTAGTGGTGAGCATAAAGCAAATGGATGTGAAGAACAGGTTACCGAGTTCAAAACATTGCAAGCTTCCACCAGTATTATGGATGATGAAAGAGTGAAGGTTCAAGCAGATGCCAGTAGGTGTCCACAGTTAATTGACTCTAAATTGGAAGGTGGTGGAGATATTGGAAATGGTGAGGATGGTGATGATGAATGTGAAGAAGAAGAAGAAGATGATGATGATAATAATAATGATGATGATGACAATTATGATGGTGATGATGATGAAGAAGAAGAAGAGGGAAAAGATGTTAAAAAAGATGATCTAACTGGAGGGAATGGTGTGACAACAGACAACAAACCACCAACATTAATTGGACGGCGACCAGAAACAGAGGATCTGGAGAATATAATACCTGAAGTTTCTATAAATCGACGCAGTTCTCAGGAGAGCACCACAACCACAACCACCACTACAACTACAGAAACATCAACAGCAAACTCTTCCTCCAGCAGCAGTGATTCTGAAGGCGATTCATCAACTAGTAATGAGGACTCGAGCAATTCTTCATCAAATAGTGATTCTGATAATGGTAGTGAGTCCAACTCAGAGGAAGCAGAACCAACAACTGCAACACCAAGTGTTGCATCATCTTCAGTCACAGACAAGAAGACGAGACAGATACCAGTAACTGCCAAGAGTGGTGGTGCCAAGAAGAGAAATAGTGCTCAAAATGATGGGCAAGGTCCTAACCATGGTATGTATGTTATATGATGAAACTGAATTTCACAACTATTAACACTAGCAAAAGCCATTGGTGCTGCAAACAATCAGGCTTTTTATTTGCAGACATACCTGTTTATTGCTGATTTCTGTGTGTGTGTGTGTGTGTGCATGTGTGCGTGCGCGCGCATGTGTGTTCGTGTGTGCGTAAGTGCGCGTGCCTGCCTAGACCTTGAGGTTTTGTACATTACACTTTGTCGTATAAAGTTTATGGCTGTTGTGTTGACTATAAATGAATGAATAAAATTATTCAGTTAGTACAGACAGTCTCGTTTTACACCAGGGATACATTCGTGAAAAATATAGTGCCAATTGAAATTGTACAAATTTGACACAAAATTCCCATTTAAAACAGTGTACTTCCTGGAGGTTAGAGGATTGACAACCTTATCCTATATCATGTATGACTATACCACTAGTGCACATACAGACTCATAGAATATATATGTACTGTGTGTCCAGTGTATATACATTTCTGTGCAGTATACAGGGTGTCCCAGGAGGAATGTGCCAGACTTCGGGAGAGTGTTCCTTAGGTCAAACTATACCGATATAACCCAAAACACCTATATCCAAAGTTCGATGGTTACGGAGATATTGGCCAGA
>Ga0123355_10004291_pt1 | contig 20726 bp, 6 predicted proteins | sample TergutEmb28metaG_3_FD_89872 | JGI IMG/M metagenome (GOLD analysis project Ga0123355, IMG submission 89872) | Embiratermes neotenicus P1 segment gut microbial communities from Petit-Saut dam, French Guiana - Emb289 P1 | ecosystem: Host-associated > Arthropoda: Insects > Digestive system > Gut ...
GAACCAAATATGTTAGAATTATGAAACAAACTGCATTTTGAAGAGAAAAAAAAACGGAGAGTAAATAACATGTTTAAAATATTCAGTACCTATATTTGTTTAATAAATATACAAAATGCAACGTTTAGAGGTTAGTGGTGCGGTACGACCACTATAGTGGTCGTTGGGCGTCAAAGGGTTAATGTTTGGTAAGACGTGCTATAGTAATAAATCTTCAGTAATGGGAACATACAACATGAACTTTTTTAACATTCCTGATAAGCTAAATCAGATACGCAAAAAATGCATGGCGTCTTGTCTCATTCGCTACAAAATTTGATGCGGAGGTGCCTGGTATTTGTGGGTTCTAATTATGAAATTTCTCATCCTTCTGTCGCCCTGAATTCTGAGCTGGCCCATAGCTATTTGGAAATTAGTGCACTGCTGGGTTAAACAAAGTGATGTGAGAGGATGTGGCGGTCAGGAAGTTGGTGCAGAGTAATTGCAGAGGTGATGACGGTCGCGGTTTGTCTGGAGGAGAAATGTGTGTGGAGTAGAATTACCGTCTGAACGGGGAAATGAACAAACACTGGTTGTTCCATCGCGTTTAAACATTACTGCGGTATTTTAAAACAAAGCAAATTCACGAAGTCCACACTTTATGGGAGAGATAAATATGTATATTTTCTGGTCTGGTCGTAACAGTGCAGGTAGGATTGTACTATAAACAGAAGTCTTTATCATTAAAATATGTGACAGCTTTTTGATATTAAAGACGTAAGAAACAAGACAGGAAATATAAGTATAAAAGTAACATTGAGGCGCGTTCGCGTAACCATCGTTGCCGTAGAAAAGCAATAAGTATTATTTATTCCGAATGTGTGTTTATAGCCTTAGTTATCCAACAAGCAAAGCGCATGCTCACTATTATGCTGTTGACTGTGGCCGGTCCGACTCTAAACTATGTTCCCCATTTCATAAGCGTTACGTTTTTCGGAAATAGTTACTGAGCACATAATGTGTTCTTATTTTGTCTATAACTTTCGTCTGAAACATTTCTCATTCTAAGAAGAATTTAGCGAAATATTATTATAAATATACGGAGACCCTCACGTAAATTACCCGTTATTTTTGTAAGATTTTAAAGAAACTTGAATTTTCTGGACAGATTTTCGGAAAATACTGAAATATCAAATTTCGTGAAAAACCGTTGAGTTTAAGCCGCGTTGTTCCTTAAGGACAGACAGACAAAACGAAGCTAATATTTGCTTTTCTCAGTTTTGAGTAAGTACCTAACAATTACACTCAAAGGAGAATTAGGAACACATTAATTATTTAATCTCCTCATTTTAGAACACTGGTGTAATCTTCACAACACTTTCTCTTAAAAGGAATGCTTACCCACCACGTTTCCCGCTTGGCACTATTTTGCACGCACAATCGATTGATCTCCTGGCTCCTAATATTAAATATTTTAAGATTAAATATATTTAAAATTCAGTCTTGCGCAACACAATTACATGTCTGTTAGGTTAGCAGTTTCGGCCCGTAAGCCAGGTCATTATCAAACTATTTAACGTCCAGAACTTTATATAAAAAAACATACAGAGACCTAATATGTTTACCTGATGTATAGATCTTATTCCCAGCACAGCAACGCCATAAAACTTACGTACCACCTGATGTAATATTGGATAAAAGTCGATACTATGCTAAAAAGAAGAATGTTTTTAAAAAAAGAAGGTAGGCAGTTTAGGATTTTCTTATTTAATGTAATGTGTATAACGCACACGTAACTTAAGAGAAGTTAGTTTTGTTGTGAAGTGGGTCAAAGCGCAAGGGGAATGTGTTACCTAAGGAATGTTTTAAGAGACCGGACGGTCACACTGCATATAACATGAGTGCAGTTCGCCTGTGAGGAAGAAGAGCGTCATATATAGGCAACAAGGATATTCGGAACAACCTACACAACTGTAACTGAAGAATAAGAACCAACTAGATGCTACTTATTATTTTATTATACTTCTTACAGGCTCAACATATTTCGGGCACTACTATGCCCATCATCAGGAGCTCACAACTATACTGTTGATTACCACTTTGGTCGTCTCGTTCTTGGGTTGCTGTAGGTTGGAAGTTACGTGGTAGGTGCGGCTGGGCTGGAGTAGTGTCCGCTCTACAACCTGCAGCCCGGACGCTACTCCAGCCTACCCGCACCTAACTTCCAACCTACGGCAACACAAGAAAGAGACGACCAATGTGGTAATCAACATTATAGTTGTGAGCTCCTGATGATGGGCATAGTAGTGCCTGAAATATGTTGAGCCTGTAAGAAGTACAATGAAATAATAAGTAGAATCTAGTTGGTTCTTATTCTTCAGTTATCACAATGATGCACGGTACAACACATATAAAAAAACTACACAGCTTGGTTCTCGAACTGTTACATGCAGGGAACTCTTTTTGCGTACCAGTGCCGGTCAGACAATAATGGCTGTTGAAAAGCTGAAAAGATGTAAGTGGCCATGCATTCCTCAAACGCCGGCAGATTTGATTCATTCTAGAAACAAAATATCACCACGGCGATCATCACACTTAATGGGCCACTACTTACCCTGTATAATACTGCGTTTAATAATGTTTAGTACGTCTCAGCTGAGCTGGTGACACGCTGTCACTTCCAGCAGCAGACGATAGAGACTATCAGGCGACAGAAATAAAGGAACATTTTCGTAAGGTAACATCTGAGAATCCTAAATTGCTTCTATACCTTCAGTCCATGTCTTTATAAGAATTCTCACAATAAAATGGGCGAACGGGTTATATGTTGCAAAAATAAAATGTCATTACTGTTTAAAGTCCCGGTAGGTTGGGTTCCCGGGGAAACGAAATTTCAGGCATGGGACTTAGAACACGTACCAACTTCAGTATTAAGATGGCCTCTTGATTGTGTAACTGTTACTGAAATTAATATGAAAATTTTGCTTATCTTATTTTGTAATGTTTACAGTATATTGTTGAACATCTTATGCTACCTGTAACTCTGTGTCTTGAGTTGGCAAATGTTGCAATAACGGATGAAGATTTCTGTGTTATGCTTTGATATTGGATATTTTGTGTTGGGACCCTGGCAATCACCGTAGGTCTGAAGGGGGTATTGCATTATGTTCCCACATGAGCTTGTTTTACCCACGAAACTTAATTAGATTATTTAAAATACACGCAAATAAGAACGTATATTTAAGCCATTAGGTACATATTTAGCTAGAGATGTTTTAACGCTATCGTTTTTCAGCTTCGCCGTAAAATATGCCATTAGGAAGGTACAAGAGGACTAGGAGAAAATGAAAATACATGAGGCACATTAGCTTCAGGTCTGAGTTGATGAAGTTAATTTATTGGGCAAAAACATAACTGTCGATTCCGGTGGTCACGCGGTCTACGGCATGGATCTGATGCCTCTCGCTTGCAGGAATATTGTTTCGATTACCACTGGGAGCATGGATATTTTTCTCTTGTGAATATCGCATGTTGTCAAGTAGAGGCGTCTGCGAAGGGCTGATCCCTCATCCAAAGCAGTTCTACCGAGTGTGTATGTATCATTGAGTGTGGTCAGGTGCAACAGTAACTCTCTGCCACTGCAATGGATAGCTAGAAGAGATCAGGCTAAGAAAGAGAATAAGACACAAGTACTGTGAACGAAAAAAATAGAATCTTTATTAGTCCCTAATAAGGAAGTTGTTTTAGAGGTAAATACTGATATAACTAAGCACATGTTCACACCTCGCGAACAGAATACAGGACGATATTTGTCGCATTAAAGAAGAGCATGGGCTGATTTTGTTCAAGGGTATCAGGAGATTGTTTGGACATAAGAGGGAGGAAGCAACGCGAAGCTGGACAGAATTACATAACAAGAAGCTTCATGATTTTTAATTCTAAAATAATATTAGAGCGATAAAATGAAGGAGGATATGATTAGCAAGGAATGTAACACGAAGTGAACTGAGGAGAAGTGTATAAGAACTTAAAGAAGTAGGATGTAATGGTGTGGATTGGATTCGTCTGGCACAGAAAGGGGAAAAGTGGCGAATTGTTGTGAACGCGGTAATGAATATTCGGGTTCTATAAAACGCTGTGAATTTCGAGCTGTGAGCTGTGAGCTTCTCATAAAGGACTGCGCTTAGTAGAATTAGTTAGTTAGTTGGTTAGTTAGTTAGTTGGTTAGTTGGTTAGTTAGTTAGTTAGTTAGTTAGTAAGTCAGTCAGTCAGTCAGTTAGTCAGTCAGTCACTTAATTGACTACTTTTAGTCTTAGGGTGAGAATGAGTTTGACTTGCTGCTCGCCTGAGTGGAACGTCAAGCATGACTTCAAATCCTGAGCGAAAAAACTGCAATAAAAGCAGTTAGACTCAGCATTCGATTGCCTTTCGGGTGTGACAAGGTTCAGACCGCGAAACAATTAGGGTGCAGCCGTCATCAGCGGTTTAGCAGAGCGTGGCACATTGTCCAGAAAATGTCTGTTCTGCCTCGAGTTAGGGAGGTTCAGGCATGAAGACTGTGAAGGAAAAATACGCAGCTGCACTTGCCCCACGAAGTTTATACGTATGTGGTACTGGAGTCATAGCTCCACGCATTTCAAAACTCGGCACTACATAGAAATGTGAGGTCAGCTTCATGCTCTAGCCGCTTTATTACCGGGTAATGAGCGTCTGGTACATAATGGGTAGGAAGATCGCCGAGTGTTTGTAGTAGATCTGGACTCTGTGCAGAACAGAAACAGCTGCCAGAGTTAGGAATCAAACGCCCATAGACAGTTGAGTTTAGTTCAATGGTGGCATCCTGTGGTTCTCGATCCCTTCCTAAGTTTCCCGTTGATCATTTAGTAACTTGAGGCTCTAAAGAGCATCAAATTCACATAAATTCCTTCGAGCGTATGTATAAATAAATCAGTATTACATCTTCAAGAGCCCCACAGGGAGAAAAATTATTTCTTAAAGACACTACAGTGTCAGTTGCAACAGAACACAAGGAGGAATAAAATTTACAAGGCCATGTTTCAAAATTTTAATATTATATTTTAAAAACCGTTTGTGACATTTACCAAATCGCTATTGTCTGAGTTGTTTGTCTTTTAAAAAGTTTGCATAACGATATTCTAGGTTATACGTATAGTCAGTATCAATGGGTAGATAGAGCCCAGCTGGGCCCTAGGCGCAAGGTGCCCTGTGGGTCAGGGTATCCCCCTAACATAGAGAACACTACAATGACTTTTGGGTTTTTTTGGAGCTGAATTCCTTTCTTTGGCAAAAGACGATATTCTGAGAGACTGTGGAGTAAATTCGCTTTAATAATGGGCGGTTGACAATTATCGAGTCGCAGGGTTGCCCCCTGACCGGTTATTCGTGTCACTGGTAAGCAGTAATGACTGAAACCATTAAATTCTTCATTTCTTCCGAGTTAATAAAGTGTTTCGCATCTTAAACACAAGCGGGGTGTATGAACATCTGCTAGCCGAATCTTTCGTGTCTTCAGCATTCCCTACAACCAAATTCTGCGATATTACCTCCAATTACACCATGAATATTTCTTTGCACATTCTTTTCAGTTTATTATTCTATACGCATGTAATCATTCGACGGGAAACAGGATAATTTAAAAACACGGAACCAATGTTACGGCGGGGACTGTGCAGAAAATCCATTTGATTGCATATATCCCACACCCGACGGGAAAGCGGAAATGAAAAGAACTTCCACATTCAAGATTTGATGGAAGGTGTTCATCTGCAATAAATCGTTCTGTTTCAACACCTACAAAGTTACTCATTAAATGTTTGGGTGGACAATGTAGCAGGCACGCTGTAGTTTCTAGTGTATTACAGCACATGATAACAGGACATTTTGTCCTTGCTCCCTAACACGGCTGCTAGAGTATGTCCCACCACGAAGAACTGTGTGCGTGCAATTCATACACATAGTACTCACCCTCGCCTTAACATCGTTGATAAGACTTTTTTATTGATAATTTTGGGAATCGGTAGGTTGAGGCTGACGAATAGCATGGCCGACGAAATCACCTGACTTAGACCCGGTCAGTTTAAATTGATGGGGCCATCTTAAAAGTACTGTTTATGCTAGGACGGTTAATAATTTCCTGGAAATAGAGGGCATAAAGTATATGCAGTTTAATTCCTAACAACACTCCGGGAATTTTTAAATGTGTATGCCAGTCCTTAGGTTATACAGTTGCGTACGAATAAATGTATCACAATCTGTAGGGGATATCCTGTCTTTTGAAACAGCAGGACATTCACGTGTCCATGCATTTGTATATGTCCAGTGATTGGCTATGCATCCGGATGTCAAATCAGCAGAACCTTGATGCAAAGCAAACCACTAAAAATAAACTTTAAACGCGTATTTTAATGAAAAGTCTAAGAACCCTTTCTCTTTGATGTTGTCTAAACACTTTTCAAAACAAAGGGTAGATAGTGAGCCTTATATTTCACTTGCCCCAACGTAATATATATTATCGTGTGTGTGTTTATGGCTTTAGGTAGCGTGGTGCCATCTCCACCAAAATTATAGGATAATTTTGTCTCTGCTGTTCCTAACAGCTTCCGATGTCCTATATGCAATAGGATTAAAACATAATTCAACGGAAGCAATTAAATTGCTCAGTAACACAATTAAATTGTCATAAGTAAATGCTATAATAGATAAAATAAACATCACTCTATTTTCAGCCTCAGCATCCACCTAGAAGGTCGCCTGCATTTTATAAAACAACTGAAAATTTTTGAAGTTTTAACTACAAATTTTATAAAATCTTCAAACCAAATTTTAATGTATATTACATCGTACAATCCCTCCATCTTGATGTAGGACGAAATCTCGTACGTAAAATTCATAGCATAGTTGTACATATTTCCTATTATGAATACGTGCTCAGCCTGAAGATGGCTTTAGTAGCTGAAACTTTGCTGATTATTACCCATAGATAAAGTTGTGTTTAGACTTATTTTACTTTCGTTTTATTTCCTACTATATTAACATAACGAGGATGCCTTGCCTAAAAAATTCAGCCTCAAGTTATGTTACTTATTTCCTGTTATACTTAGCAACTAACTGCAAACATTATTCTCTTATTATTCTTCCTCTTACTACGTCGTTTCATGAAAAGCTCTTTCCGGACATTTTGTAGCTACAGTATGTGCAACTCTGTAAAATAAACATCACTGACAGGTCCTCATTTTGTTTTATGAAATAGCAGGTTAAATTTTGTTTTGTGGTAAGAATTATGGATATACGTTTGCTGATAAATTGCAGTGGCCTGTTTGCAGTTCGACTTCTTTTGACGGGGGAAGAGGCAAGGCAAAGACCAAATGTAAAACATTGCAGGTTAGCCTCATAGTCAAAGTAATTTACCTAATACGATTTTATGTTGAAGCTGTCACCAAGCAGTCGATGTACTATATGTACAAAATGGGCGTTTGATTGTAGTATCCTAGGTTATGTTTATTCCGTAGCATTTAGTGCATTTTTCTGTCTTTTTATATTCATATTTTTGTGGTAGATATATTGATTTTTTAGGCTAGTCTGGGCGAGGTAACAGGAGAGCCGATGAGACTACATAACGAGGATCTTTATGCTCTGTAGACCTCACCAAGTATCATTCGGGTGATTAAATGAAGAAGAATGATATTGGCTGGGCATGTGGCATTTATGGGGGACAGAGAGCTGCATCCAGCATTTTGGTGGGGAGAACTGTAGGGAGGAAACCACTTGCAAAACTTAGTCGTAGATGGGAGGATTATATTAACATGTATTTTCAAGAAGTGAGATTGAGAGTTATGGACTGGATTGGTGTGGCTCGGGATAGGGACGTGGGAATAGGTGGCAGGCTGTTGTTAATGCGGTAGTGAACTTTCGTGTTTCATAAAATGTAGGAAATTTCTTGACTACCTGAGAACCTGTTAGCTTCTCAGGAAGGACTCTGCTCAGTGGAGTTAGTCAATTACTTAATTAGTCAGTCAATCAGTCGGGCAGTCATCCCAAGAGTAGGCCTATGCCAGCCCCAATAGAAGAATCGGAATTTGACCTTCAAATGACACAAGCTTGGCCACAGTTCAAGTGTCATCCTCGTGTGTAGAACAGCATAGCGAAACGCAACAACATCATAAACAAAACCGTCGGCTTTACTCTGTACTTATTGAGATTCTTTAGTGTGACAGCAGTAAATTTTCAGTACTTGCCAGTAACTGCTAAAATGTCAGCCTCAGTCTCCACACACACGCTTTGCTCTCTTGTGTACTTTCTATCTTGTACAAAGACAATTGAATTTAGTCCAGATTGCAGTAGTATGGAGGATGTCTAAAAGCCACGTGGCCACTTTCATTTGGAGACTGACAACTTCGTACGTATGTGTCTTCAAGCTTCCACGACGATAAAATCCAGCAAAATCCCCTCGAGCTGGTAGCGCTAGAGGGTTTACTGGATTTTTCTAGGGTTTATTAATGTTTAAAGGCCACTGGTTACTTGATTTACCATTAGGCTTGACGTTTAAAATTCTACATTCTCTCCACAGAGTGTATTTATGCGTTTTGTAATAATCTCAGAACAAACAGCGATTATTTCTCTCTCGAGCATCAATTGACAGATTTTCATAACAGAGATGGAAAGAATTTACTGTGTGGTACGAATTGCATATGAATCAGTATTAAATCACTATGCATACTAAACAGTGAGAAAATCGTACTATACATCACTCAATTACACACATTTCACCAAACCCTACACCTCCCTCCACCTCACTTCACTTACATACACTTCACATCCCACCCCGCCTAAATTCCCTTCCCTTCACCGCATTTAGCTGATCTTCACCCCACTTCAGTTCCCTTCACTTCACTTCACTTCACTTATCACTTTCCAACCCCTGTTTTTGGAAATACTCGATTTCCTCCGTACTTCAAAACCTTTTCACTTCACTTAACACTTTCTTAACCTTCTCCCTGTATAAATTTGATCTTCCCCTACTTCAAATTCCCTTTACTTCACTTCATTTCACTTATCACTTTCCTAACCTTCTTGCTAAAGATGATCGGTTTAGAGGGGAAAGTCCCTGAAGCATTCATAGGTAGTTTGTTCTAGAGCTGGATGGTCTTGTTTACAAAGGAATATTTCCCGATATCGGTCCTCTGCCTCCTGTTCCTAATTTTCAAGTCGTGATCAACCCTGCTCAGATAGTATGTCAATATTTTATTGCGTTATCGTGCGTAGTGTAGAAATAAACTTAGTGAAACCAACCTTACGTGCACTGGATGTATAAAAAACAGATGCACAAAATCTTCTTCTCAATGTATCAGCACTCAATGGGTGTCGAAACATGTCGAAGGAGATTTTGTACACATGTTGTGTTTATATCCAGTGAATATAAGGTTGAATTTAAAAGTTTATATTGTAATCACTTTATTAATTTAAAATTTCTTTGAAGTATGACACTTATTAGTCCTAAAGTCATGCATGCTGCCGTTTCAAAGGAAGAAACTTCGTCATGAGGGCAATTACGCTCTGCTACATTATTACAAAGATCGACCAATTTTCTTTTCTTTTTTTGTGACAATTTTAGTGCCAGGTTAGGGGTTCGTAAGAAGCCTCCTCCAACGCTGCTTCTTCAAACACGTATACCAAATGATTGACGCTGACGAGAACTGCGCTATTGTGGGTTTTTACGCTGACAATTGCTACGGTTTTATGGCGTCGGTGACAGATGAATGAGTGAGTATCGAACATTAGTAAAACTATATTGACACTGGAAAAAAGTACTGACGGGGAATGCCACAATTTCCACCTCAAATCCTAAATGGAATGCTCTGGCGTGGATCCCGAGACTCCGCAGTGGAATGTCGGCAACTAACTACGTGAACCATGACAAAGAAGTCGTCCGAGACTAAAACCGAGATTTGACAATGAGAAGCCTCTAATCGGTAGCTCGGTTCCGAGCTTTAGAAAAAAATTTCTTTTAAAACACCCTATGACTCTGCAGCAATTGTGTGAGAGCATCCCGGTTAAGCCGATCCTGTCTTCGGCGGAATCTTGTGGAAGTGCAAGAAACAGGCTTGGAAATAATACATACTGAGTAAGTAAAATTTCTTAGCAAATCTACTATGTCTCTTTGTCACACCTCTCCAAGAAAGTTCGTAGTTTCTTCTTACAAGCCAAAACGTTTAAGTGGTTGTGGAAGATTTGAGGTTATGACGTAGATGGCATTCTGGTGGCGTGACACCGTTTGGTTTGTTTAATAAGAACCAAGGTTTCGGAACAAGCTGCTGTCTCCATCTACAGGGTAGATTAAGGCTTCTTGTTCTACCCTACAATAGCAGCGCTAAATTCCTTCGAACTATGGATGCTTATCTCCCAAACTAAACAACGTCATGCGCGAAGACTGTAATCTTGCAACACGAGTCTAATTCATACAGTAGATGGATATGATTCGGTTATCAGTTCAGTATGAAACTTGAATGTCGTGTGGCTTGGCACTTCATACAGGGTAAATATACACTCATACGCTATTAATCTCCACTGAAATTTCAATTACAAAATTTTAATAAGAGAAATAAAAGGCCGTAAACACAAGTATATATTATATCTTTAATATGGCAAAATGTTTCGACCTCGAAGACCGTCTTCAGGTCAGTGGTATAAAATGTATAAAGGAAAATGTATACGATTGTAATTATGCTTAAAACAGAGACCTCAGTTTTACAGGTTTGTTAAAATTGATAGCAAAAATCCCAATTTAAACTTCAACGCAAAGTTGTTAGAAAATATTTCGTCAGGAACAGCCAACAACAATAACTAGCGGTTGGAAAGACAGCTACGTTCTTGTGAAAGTATTAAAGTGATACACTCATAGTATGAACTCAACGCTGTTGCTGTTTTCATTCGAAAAGTTGACACTGTTATACCAACTTAAACATTTATTCCACTGTTGCCATATCCCGCTATTATAACTACTTATTCACATGCATAATGACTGAAGAAGAAGCCTGAACTTCTTAATGCAACTATGCATTTCTTACTACCTCGTAGTAACACAGCCTCAAAAGCAGTGTGTAATTTTTTAAGATCGTTTTGTAAATTAGGCTCGGTCTTACTGGGTTACAGTAGGTTGTAAAGTATACTGAAAGTCTGCTGAAACTAAAGGGGGGAAAAATTCTCAGAAAGCACAGTTAAATTGCCATAGTTTCACTGGGACCAACCCGTACACTATCAAACCAAGAAATGTAAGCATCAACTGTGTACACAACACAAGGCGCAATGGGACAGTGTGACCCCTAATACCTACTTCGTCTGAACACCTGACCCTCCCGGAAGGTATGATCCACTGTCTCTGATATTGATCGGTTCCTAATTACCTTACGGTGTGTGATGCTTGGCGGATGAATTTGTTATCTGCAATGTTTGTAGTTCCAAGAGTGTATGCAATGGTAATTATTTTTGTGCTGCATTTTTTCTCAGGTTGTTAACACTTATACGAATACAGGAGGGTCTATATAATATTCCGAAATGATCTGAATGGACGACATTCCATTGTCTTGATCAAATTATGTACCAAGAGTGACACAGTCAGTAGTATTATTATTTTTTTTTTAATTTATAACAAGGCAGGCAATTTCCTTCTAACGTAATATAGAGGTGCAATTATGCAACCATTTTGCCGTGGAAAAGCAATAAATATTACATATTCTGAGTGTGTGTATATAGCCTTAGGTATCAACATAGAATGCGCATTGGCCTTATTGTCATTTGTGGCTTACCAGGTTCTACAGTATTTTTCCACATTATCTCATAAACGGCAGCATTTTTTTGGTGAGGGGGGGAGGTTACTGAACCTGAAATTGTGTTTTGATTTTCTTTACAAATTTTGTCTGAAATATTTCCCATTCTAAGCAGCCCGTAATTCTTGTCAGATTTTAGTGAAACTTGAGTTTTCTTGACAGATTTTCGAAAAATACTCAAATGTAAAACTTCATGAAAATCATTCCAGTGGAAGCCGAGTTGTTCTATGCGGACGGACGGACGGACGTACAGGCCGGCATGACGAAAGTAATCGTCATTTTTTGCAATTTTACAAACGCACCTAAAAACGTTATCGGTTTTTGTATAAAATAGCTATATCGTCCAACTCCTAAGGGTCATCATCAGGCACGAATATGTAAATGTCCGTGGCGAATATTTAAAATTCCTAGCTTGGTGAATGAGATCTGTCTTAAAATTTACATTTATTGCAATTGTAAATTATATTGTACAAAATTAAGGCTGTTGTTAGGTGGTTTTAGTGCAGTAATACAATTGCAATGATTAATTTTCACGAAAGACTTATGTCTCATTAAAATGAGAACTGTAAATCTTCAACTAAGATATTTACAAATTTGTACCTGCTTATGAACCCTAGGAGTTGAAGCATATATTTTATTTTATATAACAACAACCAATGTTTTTGTAATAAAAATAGTTGTTTTCACTGTTTCTCACTTTGTGCTTAATTCCGCATCAGGTCGACAAACATTCAGCAGCATGCTTTAGGTGTTGTCTACAGCACAACTGTATGAAAATAGGTCTTCCCGAAACTCTGTTTATCAAGTGCCAGTTGCAGGCTGTAAATGTTTGGTTCTCAGTCCTGTTGTCACTGTCTGCTCGTGTGGTTGTCTTTAGTTGCGTAAAAGTGCTATTTGGAATGCCTCCAACATTTGAAGATGAGCAACATGCGGGCATGAAATTTGCTTACGGTTTCTTCAGCAAAATTTTTGGGGTTGCTGTCAAGGAATTCTCGCGGCGTTAATCAGGTGGTAGAACTACGCATCGAATTACCTTTAAGAATGCCGGCTACCCGAATTCTTAAGCCACACCGTTCCTTCAGTGACTGAATTCAGAGACAGTGTAACCAAGGCTTGGAGCGGACAATTTCAGACACTTCGTGGCGGATCCCACGTAAAGTGTAACCACAATTGAGACTAAAACTGTACTGATATAGATATGGAGGATTTTTTAAGAGGATGGGTTTTGTCCATTTCAGGTCCAAATATTCCAACACTTTTTACTCTGACTTCGTGCCAGCCATGTGCAATTTTTGATTGGCTAGAACCATGGAAAGAAGCTTTGCCTGTTTTTCTTTCGTGGATGAATCTAAATTCACACATAATGTTATTAACATCACAAGAGATTCTTGGTCTTTGACTCAGGAAAGACCATGCAGATTATTACAACACAAATTTCAGAGGAAGTTTTCGGGAAAAGCCTCATGTGGCATACTCGGAAACTGCCGACTTGGACTCCCTTGACAGAATTCAAGGGACGCTCAAAAGGAACTTAACAGAGAAGTGTTTCTAGATATTAAACTACTCTGTTGAAGTAGGAGTCTCTTGTAGGGACGAATGTGGATTCAGTACGCAAGAAGGCCTAAACATGACTGTAAAGTGGTTTCGGAGTACATACCTAAAACTAAGAATGAAAATGGATAGCAAAGTACGGACCATTATTATGGTTACCTCTGTTACCGGACTTACTGAGTTCTGTTCGTGTTACATAAATTTTAGGGCGTATTAAATGGTCGTCCAAAAGGAAAACCGCACCTGGTAGAGTGCTGACGTCAGAACTGCAAATGAAACACAATTTGAGCATGCAGTGGTGCGATGCTCGCTACCAAGTGGGAAGACACAAAGCAGTCATTTCCATGTTTGGATTCAGTTATATTACTGGAGCGTAAATGACAATTTATCCTATATTGACGCTAAATACATTAGCTCATTACTCAATAGCGGCACAGAAACGATCTGGGATTTGCAGCATATTTGATGCTTCACATGACCTCTAGAACACGCTTATGGATTTTGATTAACTCGCGGCAGAACGCTTTCCATATGAAAGGATAACACTTCCTGCTCTGTCGTATTTACAAACAAGTGCATAAGTGGCACTAACTAAACGGCAACGAAATGTATGCTCTTTCACCGAAAGGCCTTTTATAGTCGTTCGAGAGCGGAGCGTATTAATAGATATTGTAATGCAATGCAGGTATTATCTTAGTACACCTGCAAGTAGCAGTCTCTCCACAATATTTGTATCAGTGCAGCTAAGTATTTTGGAACTAATTATTTCGAAAGAAAAGATTTTCGTGTGTGAAAGAAATTGCCTTCGAAAAAAATACGGTCCGAATTGATAATAACAATATTATCAGCAGTATTTCACTGAAAATTCAACTGGTTTGACGTTCGTTCTTTCATAAATTGTACATTTTTTAAAAATAATAGAATGTACTTTCTTGCGGCAGTAATTATAATTTTTTCGGTTTTCTGGGATATGACGCCGTGTCAGTTGAGTATTGTGTAGGAAAGTGTTGGAGGAAAAAAATCCGTTTATTGGCCTGAAGGTGGAGGCAACATATCCCTACAAAAATTTGTTAACCATACATAAAACACGACGGCGTCCTGTCCCAGAATACATTTACATTTGATTTCGTCTGCCAGTTTCGTGCAATGTTAAAAGAATAAGGGCATGTGTCCTTCACTGCAGCTATCCGCATTCAGTTTGTTTGAATCAGAGAGACTCCTACAGCTACTCTCTTTATTCCTAGCATGATTACGATACTGAAAAAGAGGCCACGTGTTTCTAATTTCCCTTGTGACTTTTATGTATTTTCTTATTTCGTCCTTCATACAGTTCCTTCTTTTCTGGTGTAATTTAATGGATAATATTATTACTTTTATTTTTATAGGACTTGTATCCGATATATTATTTTAGTCGATTGGTATTTTACGTCCCTTCGATATCTACACATATCTAAAGACGCCGGAACCAGAGGAATTCCAGTCATTGTAGCGAATACAGCAACCGGCCGGACGACGAGGGAATCAACCGGTTCTAGATTAGAAGAAGGAGCAAAAATTTCCTCTTTTCCAGAACCCAGCACATCGTCGTATCCGATGCATATTGGGGAGTTTTCCCCCGGGGATCGCGCGACCAGAACTTGAAGTTGATAGATCGTTCGCAGTGACGGGTGTACCAATATTCGAACTGTACCTTGACGTCAACATACGTGTTCGTGGAATGAATTTAATTCAGCACAGTGAACAGTGTCCATAAATGTCAAATTAGTATGAGAAACTAAAATACCTTCACGTGATAAATAAATTACTCGACTTCTAGGGAGGCCGATAGTTGTTTACTCCTTTCGCAGAAGCCTGCAACCGGAGTTTGTCCTCAGCTAGACCAATACTTACCAAATCTTCCCTTCCTGCTTCGTCAAATTGAGTTTTTCTCTGCAGGGTGTCTTAAGAGAATCTACGATGAAGCAGGCTTAGTCATTCAGAGCGCACTCCACAATACAATATATCAGCGTAACAAATAATTACAGCCAGTAGAATCCTTCTTCAGGAGCCAGCTAGCACAAAATTCCCCACAATTTACTAAATCCCAAAGGTAATTGTCGTGTTGATTACATCCAGCCATTGGTCTCTGTTCAGAGTCAAAAGAATGGACTGCTTACATCCCTATCCTATTTCTGTAAGGCGAGTGAGAGGACTTCGGGTTAGACGATATGGGAATCGAATTCCAGCAAGTAAGAAAGATTTTTCTCTTCTCCAAAACTTCCAGACCGCCTATATAGCCACCCGTCCTTTAATTCAATGGGTGATTGTATCCGGGTGTATGACGTTGGCCATTCATCTCTATGCAGTATTTCCCCGTTTGCGCTCATCGTGTTCGCGGACTAAGACAAATTTACCTTTCTATATCTTTAAGGTTGATTTTAATATTAGCCATGCATCTACAGCAAAGTGTTCCATGTCTTTTTTTCCCGTCAGACATTCTGAATAGCACCTTGCAAACATTATTTTATCGCTCATACAGTAGCAACGTCCTTGTAATTTCGGTAGGTCTTTATGTAGTATGATTACTGTTTACATGTAAATCACTTTTGTCTCTCAACGCGACAGAGAATTTATGCAGGCGAAGTTTCTGTTACCTCCAAGATTACGACGAGAATGTGACGTATAATAAAACCATAAAAGACCTCCGTCACTTGCAGTAATGGAGCACAGATGCTCTTCGAAATATCACTCCAGATATCTTCGGTCGCCAGTGGCCGGATGTGCAGTGACGACTAGACGCCTGGCGAGCGACATACTGATCACAAGTTGAACTTCACTAAAAGACAGAAGCGAAACAGTGAAACTGTCTCTTCTGCCTCTCGTTTCATCTTTCTGCCGTGCCTCGCTGTTACATTATGGTCGAATGAAGCACCGCCAAGACTTTATGGTCCACCGTAAGTATATCGTATAAGCAAATAGATTAACCTTTGACACTGGGTCGTAACGGATGTCACAAGTAGGTATGTTTATGAATAAGTACTGAAGATGCCATTAATGGAAGGTAGTAGAAGGTATTAGGGGTCAATACCGAAGTGTTCATCTGTAATAACAAATTTCGTAGCGGTTTTTTTTAGATGTCAGATTCGCGGAAAGTCTAACAACTGTGCGGATTGGCCTAGCTGTTTGAGGGACTTCGAACTAAATGTAATTTACCCTGTATCTTGCACTGTACATGTCCCACGTATTCCCTTGAAAAGAAATTTAAGCGTGGAGTTCGTGGGAATAATATTTTAAAACTCAGATACCTATCTGCTTCAAACCGTGCGTGTCTGCTCTAAAGACCGACGGGTTAACATCTGTTGTATATTGTGTCATGTGGAACATAAATACAGCGAGAAAAATGCAGAGATACAGAAGTCAAAGCTCGTGGTACGTGTATGACTGTAATTTAAACGCACAAACACTTCCGCATTTGGTGATGCTGCCAGTAAACACAAATGCTGATTGGTACAAGAAATGAAATATTTCACCTTCTTCAAGAGCAGATAAAACAAAGCGAATATATTGTCTACACAACGGGCTAAGAATTAGGCAAACGATATTCAATATCCGGCATGGACAAAGATTTATCTCTTTACGGATGTTTCCACGCTTACCTGGGATTCAACAGCCTTCTATCCAGTCGGCACCGGCAGCTCTTAACGTGACAGCAGACTGAGTGGACACGAAACTTTCTGTCACCTTCATCAGTAAAAATCTGTCGAGCTGCAATTTTGTACCAAAAAACTACTACTTTTTTCATGACTCGACAGTTCTGGTAGGCCTAGGCCTGCTTATGAGATCCCACTAACATACTCAGACACATCACACTCGGTAGGAATTTCTGAATGAGTGATCAGCTCGACGCATTAACCTCTACCTGACAACACACAACACTCACAAGAGAAAACATCCAAGCCTCCGGCGGGATTCAAATCCGCAATTCCAGCAAGCAAACGGCCCTAGAACCACGCCTTAGGCCGCGCGGCCACTTGGATCAGCAATAATTAATATTACACAGTATTATTGTCTGTCTACTTTTAACCCTGAAGATTTTGCACAATATATCGTGTCAATCAAATGGGTTGAATCGATTTAATATTTTGTGCAAATGAGAAAAAATTACTAAAATATCTGTGGATCGCAATGTGCAATATTCATTCAGTTATCGCCTGTGTGCCGACCAGTAAGCATATCCACAAAGAACCCTTCAGCTGCAAACGAGGCGGAGAGGTGATTTGTAACGGAACATACCGATGTGTTGAAGTTGTCCTGCCTTGTGGGATGTTAAAGGCTATGAACATAGGGAGAGGGAAACAAAGATCAATACCTACGAAGTTTTTCTAACAAAGTATAGAGAAAAATTTCGAAAAGCAGGGGAAATAAGGCGTCAAAAACAAAATAAATTATCTTCGCACAAACTTTAGAAAAGGCTTATATGGGATTGACAATTCTAAGAAAAGTGGTGCTGGTTCGGTGGATGTTTGTGAGGTAAAGGTAGGCCCACGCTTTCTGCATTAACTTGGGAGTCCTTCCCAATCTAGGAATGCAATACAGGATGAAGAGTAACACGAAAATAATTCAACAATATCTGCAAGTACTCTTTATTATTGTATTAGTCTTCCTTCCATTTTTGTTTAATAAAACAACATAATTTAACAGAATAAAAGATGCCAAGAAGTTTTTCCTTCGTCGATAAAGTATTACCAGTATGATTCCTCAAGTTTTTAGAAATTTCAGACTGACTATGTGCCAACTCACTCTCCAGTCACATTTCGACGTTTTCTACGTCTGCTAGGCCTCGCAGAACATATATGCCTGACTTCTTTCTTATTAAATAATTGTGTAAAGAGCAACAACCTAACACTATTTTCTGGGATTTTCGGGCGGAACATTGAAAAATTTATCCAAGTTTTATTTATTCACCAACTGATGCACGAGTGAGTTGTCTTAAAAAGCAATATTAAAATTTACATTAAAATTTACTTTAAATGTTTAATGTAAATTTGCATTTACATTAAATGTTTTAATGTAAATTTTAATATTGTTTTAAGACAACTCACTAGTGCATCAGTTGGTGAATAAATAAAATTTTGATAATATCAAGATACACGGTACGAACGTGAAAATAATTGAAAATTTTGTCTTTGAAATACGTCAACCCCAGCACTTAAAATACCAAATGAATCTTCTACAGTTCGACATGCGGAACTGAAAATTCTTTGGTCCTCATTTAATAGTGATTTTTGTGGGGTTCTAATAAATGTTCTGACAGTGCAAATGCCTGTGCGTGATTTCAGACTTCCGCCGGGAAGTCGCTGAGCACTGCTCTCCTCTGGGTTATTACGCAGCGAGTAGTGATAATTTCTTAGAGACGTTTGGGACAACCCATCTTAAGGGTTCAAGGATTCTTGACCCCTAAAGATAGAACCGAAAGGTTGTCCCGAAAAGTTGGTAAGAAATTAACACTATTCGCTGCGTAATAACCCATAAGGACGGAGTTCTCGTTGCAAATAACTAGTCTGACAACAAACACAAAGGAAGTGTTCTTGTGCTGCTAGGAGGTGTTAGGCTCTACGATGTGAAGAGAATTTTTTCTCAGCAGTTTTCAAAATTTTTAATGATTCACGGATCATCCATCTGACACCCGACAACTAACGCCACCACCCGCCGTAATAAATTCGAATTTACAGCAGCCAACAACACAATAATGAATGTGTATATGTAACAGTATTAGAACGATTCCGAGTTTACTGCTTTCTTTATTTCTAAATGTCTGCAATCTCCAAACAATTTGGAAATTTACACGGTGTGTAGAATCCGTCTGCAACTCCTGCCCATTCCGCTGGGTTCTTTGGCAGCTTAAATAAAAAATGAAAACTTTGACTGTAAAATAAAAGTTTGTAAGTTAGCTTTCATGTAAACTATGGGCCACTATAAACAATCAGTCGCGTTTTCTTTTCATGCTCATTTTGAAGACGTCTGTGGATCATCACAAATACCCGCGCTGAAGAAAGTTAAAAACAAGGAATGCAGGAGGAATTGGCTGCTCTGGCCTGTGAACGACTCAGATGTATTGAAATTTATTACGATAAAAGTACAAAAGTACGGGGCATAGAACTCTACTACAACAGATGTTTTAAAAAAGACTTGTAAGTGGTATTTTGTTTGAAGGCCAGTTGGGTACTTTACATCGAAATTCTGTCGTCCGTTATTAGAGGGTATACACCCCGCAGTGACACGAATGCAGGCAACATAAGCTCCATACGAGTACGTAATTGTACCTACACATATTTCGATGAGTCACAAAAGCAGCAACGTTCTGTTTCTATTTTTCGAATATTCAGCGAATAAAACAAATTTTGTAAAATTCATACACAATTTTCGTTAAGAAATCCCTGTAAATGTCTGGACAGGGAATGAGAGCTCCAGAAGGCTACGGCTTCTAGATTTCCAAACAGTCGGTACATGAAGGTTGTAAGATTGTCAGCCCCAGGCACCGGGTGACTTTATCCCACAGGATATATTCCCGGTACTCATATCTGTTAGCAGGTGTGTCGACCCTAGGGCCATAGTGTGGCCGAAAGGATTACGTCAATGAAAAGTTCCAATAACACGATCAGGAATCGAACCCCGCAAACTTCCAACTTGTAGCGGATAGCAGAATTTTCCTTAGCTGAATAAAATTATTTTCCCATTTTTAGTTAATGTGATTATTGTTAATAACATATTTTGTTAAATTAATACGCAGTTTTCCTTAGGAGAATGTAATTCTTTTCGAATATTTAGTGATTTTTTTAATTACAGGAATGATTTTAAATTGATATGCAATTTTCGTGACGTGTCTGCAGTTCTTCTCGAATTTTCAAGTGTTACTAAATTCATACGCAAATTTTCTTACTTGAATATAATTCGTTTTGAATTTTTAGTGAATCTGATTTCTTATTAATAAAAAGTGTTACTAAATCCGTATGTAATTTTTCTCACTTGAATATAATGTTTTGCTAACTTGCAATGAATATGATTTTATTAATAAAAATTGTTGCTAAATTCATACATAATTTTCCTTACCTGAATATTATTCTTAAGACCTTGAACTGTAGCTTCGCAATCTCCACCACAATGATTCATATGTATTGAGGAGATACATCACTTAAGAATTTCAGGTCCGCAAAAGTATTTCCAATGTGCAAATAGCGCCGAGAAATGGATAAAAGCTGACTGTGAGTGACTGTTTCCCACATATTAATATTTCTATTAGTGGACCGGGTAGGATAGCCGGTATAATGACTGACTACGGGCTGGACGGTCCGGGGATCGAATCCCGGTGGGGGC
>Ga0123355_10004292_pt1 | contig 20722 bp, 10 predicted proteins | sample TergutEmb28metaG_3_FD_89872 | JGI IMG/M metagenome (GOLD analysis project Ga0123355, IMG submission 89872) | Embiratermes neotenicus P1 segment gut microbial communities from Petit-Saut dam, French Guiana - Emb289 P1 | ecosystem: Host-associated > Arthropoda: Insects > Digestive system > Gut ...
TTTTCTCCTGATGATGGGCATAAAGATGCCCGAAACATGTCGAGACAGTAGTCAATAATCAACATCTGGAATTAACAATAAATCATCTATATTGTTGCATCTTGTTGGTATTCTTTCTTCACGCTTTGCTCACGATGCACAGTCACAGGAACATAAAGATAGAAGACACCATTTCAACAACCAGGATTAAAACAATTTTTACTGACTTACAAGGAAAAGGAATAATTTTTTTTTTAGAACATGTAGTAGCAAAATGTTAAGTAAAATACAAAAGAATCAGAGGGCTATGAAAGGTAAGAAACAGCAAGTGACATCATAACATGGGATTAAACTACCGCAAGGTTTGTTCTGCATAGAGGCGATTATGATAAAATATATTAAAAATTATAATGAAAAATCTGTACACAAAATTTGAAACCATGTGGCAGTCACTCATTTGTAGTCCCAGTAAATCACGGTTATAACCCTGCAATCTTTATTTTACATAGCACACATTTAAATTTTAAATATGCCATAATTCTTATATTTATTAATAATTTGCTACCTGTATTAAGAAACACACTGCTGTCAATGATGGTTATTTCAAGGTTAGAAGATTTCACATTGGTGAATGTTAAGATTACTTCTCCCAGGATATAATGCTCAGTAACATTTTAGACAGCTACCAACCTTTAGAATGTGATGCTAAATAAAATGCTGGACAGTTACAAACATTTAGGATATAATGCTGAGTAACACATTGGACAGCTACCAACATTTCGGAGAAACCTGCTGCCTCCAGAATCTACTCCAAAAAACAATATATGAAGAGAGCATTTCCCTGAAACAAAGTACATTGCAGTAGTCTATATAACATATTTAATTCGAATATTAACAACTGATCTGCAATTTTTCAGTGCCGAGTATCTGGGAAAGAACTCCAAGGTCTGAAGATGTATTTAATGACCCAAATAAAACAGAATGTCATAGACAGAAACAATGAATGACAAAATATATCAGGGTGGGTTTTGAGGGTCTCATCGCAGTGTTTCTGAAGGCAGAAATCTTATGGGATACAATACAATGTTGTTGGGAAAGTGGTTCCTGATGTTTTGTGAGATTGCAGTACCTTCACTTCACCAAATCTTGGGAACTACTTGCCAGACAACACAATGTCATATCTCACAAGACTTGAGTCTCATAAATATATCAAATTACACTGTACATAAGAATGCAGTTCGCATGTGTTGCTTCAGACTTGTACACTAAGTTGCACTGTGGCAACATTTCCGTTATTCTGTCATGCCAGCAAGCTGCACAGCAGTCCCACTTTTCAGGTTAGAGGATTGGAACAGGTAGGCACATTCCATTGACTCCAGAAGATCCCTTCTAATATATATTGAACTTTTTTCTGTGGGTTAATGAAAAGGACACTGAACAAATTGACAATCTGCACAGTGACAGAGCAGCAGTGACATCTGAATTGCTGATCAGGGTGTGGAATGAGCTCAAATACCATCTTGACATTTTTCAGGGCTGTTAATGTAGAACATACTGGGTCATAATTTTCATCTAATCAACATGCTATATTTTTATTTTGAGTTTATGTCATTCATATCAATACCTATAAAATACTGTGTTGGACTGATTCATATGCAAGATTTGATGTTTTGTGTGACTCAGTCATCCTGTCTGTACTGTTCTCTCACCACGGAGTTCTTTCTCAGACCCCCTGTACATTTATAAATAGCTAAAATTTCACTGCACTCAAAATATGACAATTACTGAACCCTGTCCATGCCATATGTAAATTATCTGTTCTAGCTGAAAGAGCTGAAAGAGAGGCAGAAGCAACAGCTTCGCCACAAAGCCCAAAAGAGGGGTCTGGACCCAGAGTGAGTACATAAGAAAATGCGTATCATGTTTTGCTTATTACAGTTGAAAGAGCTGAAAGAGAGGCAGAAGCAACAGCTTAGGCACAAAGCTCTCAAGAAGGGACTCGACCCAGAGTAAGTACTGTACCAGTGAAACCTCTACATATATTGTGGGATTTGAGGTCCTCACATTTCTGTAAACAGAGATTACACTACCTGATTTCTGGACTGTGCTAACTGTCTAGTATTCTAGAAAGAATGTAACATTTTGGAAACGGGATCTGTTTCTAAAACACTGTGTTCCTTTCATAATACTGGCCAGTGGACAAGTCCAGTAACAGTAATCCTAAGTGTACTATCATCATCAGGACCCTTCAAAACTGAATTAAAATTACAGCATTTTAGGATATGACTCCATGTAGTTTGGAATACATTTACCAAACCATATGGTATCACATCACCTATCTTGTAGTTCACATACATTAAATTTGCCAGGAAGAAGAAATATTGTATCATGAGAGACATTTTCTCTAGTTTTATAAAGCTGTATTTTGTTACGTGACCAGAAGCAGGGGTTTCACTGTTATGCGCACATGCTTGTAGTAATGTCACAGGCATATTGCCTTCAGTCACATATTCAGAGGTGAACTGGCCACTCTAAACGCTGTAATGAAAGGTCTGGTGTTCTACACCAACCAAGTATCTGCAAGAAGTGAGATGGCATTACTATATGTACATGCTTTTAATTATGGCGTACTATAATTCATCAAGCAGTGAATTATGTTGGATATGTTGCAAAATTATATGTCTTTCATATCAATATGAATGCATAACAGATTAAGAAGTATGGATAATGAAATTGAACCATTTAAAACACTGTGGTTTAATGCATACCACATACCTTTAACTTCATGATAAACTCCACACTATCCTCACACACACCATATTTGTGTGTTTCATGTGATTCTCACAATCATAAACAGCATTAACAAGCTAGTCTTTGTAATGGACAAACAATCAACACAGTGAAAGACAGCAGTGCTACTCCACTGTCAATTATAAAGGCCACAGGACTTTACGCAGAATTTTTTGACTTGCTTGAACGGTCACAGAATAAATTTGGAACAAATAATCGTGGCAGTTTGAATCATCAACAAAAATTGTTGTGCCGTCATGTTATTGTTTTATACTGTAGATATGTATGACAAACATTTTAAAAATCCTATATTGCCTGGAGTAATTGTACATTGGACCCTTCTCATATCTCAAAAACTAGGAATTTACACATAGGGCATTGAAGAGCATTTTTATCAAAGAAATTCGGTTACCTATTTAAATAATGTCATAAAATAGACACCCTCTTATCATATATGTAGTCTGGCAGACTGTCAAGTCTTGTGTATAAGACCTGAATGAATATCAAGATTGTCTCCTGGAATATGACATTCCATGGGTTGGCAGACAGCTACCAGTGTATCAGACGAACCTGCTATCTCAATTCAACCTTCAGAGCAAAAGAAGGAAGACGGAGGGACCACACTCTTCCAAAACACTGGTAACAAAGCACCAGACTACACGGTGTCATTCATCCCAAAAAACAGCAATATTAATCTTACACATCCTCCATATAAAAAAATAACACAAAGAATGTTTCTTCAGATTAATGAGAACAGTGTTTCTTGTACTGCTTTGTACAGAATCTGAAACCAGTCCACCTCTGCATTCACAAGTATCAGCATACCTAATGCTTTGATTGCTCTGCTAAATGCCGTAGACTGCTTCAATGTGCACATACATGTTAAAATGAGTGATTAGAAGATCTTACTGGTACTAGCTAGAGTATTAACACAAATAAGTCATTCATAGTAAATAACACTAAACATGTGTAACATTAGAAGTTGTATCATAAGTATGAGAAACGAGTAATAAATCCAGGAACAGGAGGGGCATGTCAATGGTAAGATATACATGTATATCCAGAAACATTCACTTTTGAACAACACTCAAACAGTCACTGAATTTATATTTACATATCCTAGCACAATATAATTATTACTACAGGTTCAAAAATTGTCATAAAAAAACATGAAGAACATAGAAGTGAAGAGGTGCACATAGTACATGCAGCAACAGACAAATTAACACTAACTTTTCACATTTCTTCTGCCATAATATTTATTTACATTGTTTGTTTCATATAATGTTTGTAATCTGTTTCACCATCTCCTTTGTTTCAGAGCTCTGACAGGCAAATATCCTGTAAGTACAATCATTGTATTATTTTCTGTATATGTATGTCATAAACTGGTGGGACGCATGGCATATAATGGGGGCAGTAAAAGTGCATGTGGGGTTGTAATGAAGAAACATGAAGGAAAAAAACCACTGGGAATGCCTAAGCACCGATGGGAGGATAATATTAAAGTGGATACTAAAGATATTGGATGGAAAAATGTAGGCCATATTCACCTGGCTAAGGTGAGGACAAGGATGCAGGCTCTGTTGGATAAAATGAATTTGTGGGTTCCACAAAATGCAGGGAATGTCTTGACTACCTGGGAAACCATTAGCTTCTGAAGTACTCTGCTCTATTTAGCCTATGTGGGCATAGTATGGTGAACAGTATGTAAACAGTTTAATTTTTGCACTCTTGCATAACACATAAGCTGCTCAAATTTTGTGCAGAATCATAATTGTGTGGGATCATGTCATGTTTTAACCTGACCATCAGTCAGTGACAAATAACTATGGAGAAATTATGGAATAGTTGTTAGCAGAAAATATAAGTTCAGAAAAGAAATCTGCTCTACAGTGCCACTTTGTCCATTGTGAATGGCACCTGAAGTCACCTGGCACTGGACCCAAGGCTCCACTGTGAGGAGCCAGTGTCTGTACCACATTCATGTTCAACATAAATTATATACTCTGAAATTCGCATATAATCTTCAGCAAGAAAAATGTGGTAATTGGGTCCACTACCCAGAACTGATCAAAATCACACTAGCTGAACTGAAATGCACAGTAGACTCCACATTATGAACACTGAACACAGCACAGTATCAATAAATATACAACTGTTTCCATTTAGAACTATACAAACTTCAGCAAGTTCATAGAAAAATGAAGTGCTTTAAACAATGACTCAGTAAACTGACTTTAAGTAATCATAATAATTCTTATGATTTTATTCTTTGTAGCCTAAGATCCAGGTAGCATCCAAATATGAACGCCGTGTAGACACAAGATCTTATGATGACAAGAAGAAGCTCTTTGAAGGGGTAAGTAAAAGTTTGTTACAACACAGTTCTGACACAGAACACTGTTTATTACTTTGATGTGCTATCAGTCACAGGGAGTGCACACAAAAAACACTTCTTTTGAAAACCTCCCTCATTTTCAAATCCTTAATAAAATTAGTGTTTTTAAAATTATGGTGTCAAATATCAGCAAGCTGGTTATTTCACGGTTTTGACCACATTTATATTGTGACATTAATAATAAAGTACCGGACAGACACAATACTGACACACAATGTATAGTGCAGCTCTGAAAACTGTTGAAAAAATTCACAAACTACCCATTAAACAATTCATGCCATATGATGGAAAAGCTGCGTAAGTAGTGGTAATCTGTGACGCTTGGGGAAACCCAACATGTTGCTGTTGCAATGTGGAGAGAAGCTCAACATTAGGACAGACAAATAAAAGAAATAGGAAAAGGAATACAGGAGGAAGGAGGGAAGGATATAAACCTACAAAAAGAAAACGGGATAGAATAACAGAAGTGACGGAATGTTATAATATCAAGGAGAGGATAAAAGGAATGACAATAGGATGGTTACATAAAAAAGACAGGAAATTAATATGGGATACAAACGAATGCAAGGAATAAAAGAAAGGAAAAAAAAAGGGGTCAAGCAGTGCAAGAAAAATGGCCATAGCTATTCTTCTTGCACTGCTTGACACTGAAGACAAGGCACTACAAACATTTGCAATGTTGACAACCATTCATCTGATGACACAGTACCATGTGCCACCAGAATCAAAGCTCTCAAGCCTCACATCACTCTTTTAATAAAATTTAAGATGTTTGCTGCCTTTGACCCCTTTTCAATCAGACAAGTCTAATGCCACTGCTCCAAAATTTAAGTGATTTTTGACGCTATGTTTATGTTTTCTAGATAATGTTTCGGTAATTTTTTCTGTTAATAGTACAATGGGATTTCATTTTGTAAGTTACCTTATAAACTCACAACAACTTCTTCTTGCTCCAATTGTGTGTCCAAGCACTGCATTATACTTTATTTTCTCCTCTTACATGTTTATTTCTATTGTTAATGCTTTTGTAACATTCTTTATTGGCTATTCTGAATTTCCTTGCATTTTCAAACAACTCCAGTACTGGCCACTTAACCACATATAGTCTGTCTCCAGCATGTTGCAATGTCTTGAATTCAATCAGTTGAGATGTGCTTTGAAACGGACTGTACACAGATTATGGTCTTCTGGGGTGACACCATGCGGTTTTGTAACTACACTGTCATTTCAGAGGAATGTATTGCTTCCATATTAAGGACTGAGTAGGACAGTAGATTCCTCCGACATGTTGGCACCTGTCAATAAAACAAAATGTCACATCCCACAAGACTACAGTCTTGATAATCACACACAAGTTAAGAATATTATAAACATGAAGGAATGTGGTCTTGAAGTGAGATTCTAAAGAATATAACATGCTTCATAACACAGAATACTTAATTCCTTAAAATGTTAAATAAACTAAAGGACCCCTTATTGTTTATACATACAGCTGTAATTGTATGAACGCATATATATATATATATATATATATATATATATATATATGCAGAGTTATTTTCTATAACTGCACATTACTGTTGTTTAAACGAACTGGGCTTTTGAAAAATTGCTATTAGTGACAATGAATTATGGTTTTTCAAAATTTATTCTATCAAATTTTTCTAATATAAATATGAAAATGTGTCAATGTTACTGCATTTCAAAACTAAATTACAGGTTAAATTAGAGTAGTTTTTTATTCATAAGAACAGGAATCCAACACCTCGTTATCAGGGTTTCCCAAATTTATTTTGCTTGCGGGCCCCTTTTGTTTTCGAAAAATAACAACGGATCCTCACATCCTTGTTCATGTAAATACAGTGTCCTGACAATAGGTATCCAAAATTTCAAATTTATATCTCAGAACTGACTGTGGATAGCTAAGGATACAAGCAGCATACATGACAATGCATTGCATGACTTAACCTTGAATAAAATCATTGTTGCTCACTTCATGCGTACAGTCAGTTTCTTAATTAGATATTCTAGTGGTCATACAAAATAAACATAATGCCAATCAAAAAAGTTCCATGATTATTTTTAACAAAACATTATTCTTTTAACTGAAAAAAAAAAAATTAGTGAACTTTGAAGTACCCATTACAGAAATGTATTCACAGATCCCCTGTGAACTTGCCACAGACCCCTTGAGATTTGTAAAGCACACTTTGGGAACTAGTGCTCTATATTATACTAGTGACCAGATTGCTTGCTAACTGAGCTCCCTAACATTGTACATAGCTGCACCTGGCACAGTGTTGTTGCTGCTAGGCTCACTTTGGAAAACCCATGCAGCGTCACCCCTCTTTCAAAAACATTTATTCTGCATGGTGTATGTTCGCATCTTCAATCATTATGGACATTGAGCTTGGTAGTGCATGCAGTGCTTCCCCTCGTACCAGTTTTACTCCTGTGCCAACAGCTACCAAGTAATCTGATCACTACTGTACATGTGTCTTATAAGTGGCGAATAATGAACTTTTGGGACACACATGATTCAAAAGCACAGGGACAAGCATGCACCTTAAAAATGTAACAAAGTACATAAAAGCAAGACTTTTGTCGCGTTGTGTTAATCTGCTATAATGGCAATGGTTAATGTGTTCTGAATTAACTGTGTTTGATGTCCTCATGCAGGGTTGGGCCACATTAAATTCAGAGAGTAGTGAGAAAGTTTGGAAATCCAAGTATGACTTGTTTACGAACAGAAGCAAGTGTAAGTAAGATGCTGAAACAGAAAAGTCTACATTCCTCACCCCAAGCCATGAAACTGTGTTTACCCCATGCCTTCAGTCACCACAAGACCAGAACAATGTGTGGTGAAGACATAACATTCTGCAGCTGTTACGTGTTACATGTCATGTGTGACCATGGCATACACTGCTCACAGTTGTCAACACTCAGGACAACCAGCGCATTATAAAGCTATGACAATGTGCTGTATCAATGCCTCCATTTCCACAGCTGTAACAAGGAGACCAGAATAGAAAATCTTCACCACCATGAAAACCTCAACCACGTGAAATATGAGGTAACAAAATGTGATGTTACTTGAACAGGAACTGCACTGGGTCATGATGGGGCAGCAGAACACAAACACTGCCTAAGACTTGTGCATTTTTTTTTTAACTAAGCGGTGTCTTGGCCCTCAGCCTGTCATTCTAAAGCAGGCTTACTGTAGGTCCTGTGTGCTGTTACACGTTCTGCTGTTTAAACTTCATAGGCTGCGCACTGCACTACTGTAAGTGGACATGTGCAGTCCACCTGACTAAGCACTGTACTACAATAACAGTGGATGTGCACAGTCCACCTGACTGAACACTGTACTACAATAACAGTGGATGTGTGCATTCCACCTGACTGAGCACTGTACTACAATAACAGTGGATGTGCGCAGTCCACCTGACTGAACACTGTGCTACAATAACAGTGGATGTGCACAGTCCACCTGACTGAACACTGTACTACAATAACAGTGGATGTGCGCAGTCCACCTGACTGAACACTGTACTACAATAACAGTGGATGTGCGCAGTCCACCTGACTAAGCACTGTACTACAATAACAGTGGATGTGCACAGTCCACCTGACTGAACACTGTACTACAATAACAGTGGATGTGCACAGTCCACATGACTGAACACTGTACTACAATAACAGTGGATGTGCGCAGTCCACCTGACTGAACACTGTACTACAATAACAGTGGATGTGCGCAGTCCACCTGACTGAGCACTGTACTACAATAACAGTGGATGTGCGCAGTCCACCTGACTGCACACCGCACTACTGTAACAGCATTACAGAACTGCTGCAGTGACATATTCATGTAATTCAGCAGGTTGAATCTTTAATTTTATGAATATTAATATTGTTACCCCCAGTTAAACCCAACCTGACAATATCAGATTTAAAATCCCCTATTCTCCGAGAATAAGAGTTTATGTTGAAATGCTTTGCAAACTCATTACATCCAGTGGAGAATGTGAGCTATAATGTAGAGAAACTTGACTGCAGAAACAAACAGCAATACGATTAGCAATCCTGACAGCTAGTATTAGCAACTTGCTCTACTGTCAAATGGTTGATTGGTTGTTAAAAAGATGACAACTGTGACAGATGTACAATATGGTACAACTAATAACACTAACACATGATTTTCTCCCTTTACATTTTCCATTTCCAGCTGAAACAGTATCGTTTGATTTCATACAATGTTTACCTGCTTGGTCTCCTCCTAGGGTATAGAGGCTCAAACCAAAGAGTCTCTCGAGCGACTGTGGAGCAATAAGTCAAGTGAATTTGATTCACGCCAAAAATGTAAGTTTCTACACAGAGTTTTTCAACATAAAATGTGATAAATTTTCTCAACATTATGCAGTTAAAACAAGTAACTATTTTTAAATAACAGCTAACTTAAGTTTTATATTTTATAATAAACTCCACAATAAAACTGTTTCATTTATAACCTTTCTTTTTTCTTTTTTGTGTTTTGCAGCTTTCAATTTACAGTTAGATTTTAAGCCGAATTTTTGTAAAGAAACATAGGATTCTTATAATAAAACCAACTAGATGCACTAATTTCTCAAACTTATTTTTGGAATAAAACTCTACATGTTTCAGACAGTTCCTCTGTCCAAAACATGTAGAGTTTTATTCCAAAAATAAATTTGAGAAATTAGTGCATCAAGTTGGTTTTATTATAAGAATTTATCACGATACACGGTCACCTGAACGGAAAATAGGATTGTAAGCTCATATCTGTATGACTTCATATAGTTCACATACTGCCATGACATGCTTATTTTGATCAAATGTTGTTAATGGTAAAAGAAATTTCGACACAGTTGAACAAACTTTATATTTCTATATTTAAACACAGAAGCGATAATGAAAATGTGTAGATTTACATTTAAAATTGTAATCCTACAAGTGGAAATTAAACTTCACAAACAAAGGAAAGCCTTGAAGAAGAATAATGTTCTTTGCCATTTTAAACTTACTGTACATTATTAGGTTTTTAAGTTTTTTTTTTTTTTCTGGCTATTAAACAATTCAACAGTAAAGTTATAAACAGGAACATACGAAACATACCGATTTTCATGACTGCTGATATGACAAAGCTATACACTGCTAGATATATGAGAAAAAAGTAAAAATACAGTTGTCTCTGTGGATGCCAAGAAGACATATGAGGAAGTGGAGGTATAGCTCCACCTATTCTTAATGTCGGCACAAGAAGGGAGTGAGTGGTCAGCTTCACACCCAGGCTGCTTTACCCCTGGAGAAATCAAGAATACAAGGTGAGAAGTGACAACAGCAGTCACAATACAAGCGACAACTGGAAGAGGGGGGAAATCGTGGATAGGCAACTGTCACACAGGCAGGTCAGGGAGACTGTACATTCTCTCCCTGTCCTGACTTTAGTATGAAACACCTTTTATCCCTTTAGTAATGTTGTCTAATACTCTCTTACCTACATGTCATTGCATACTTACAGCTGTGTAACAGAATCCACTGTTGCGCTCTATGAGACAGCAGCACAATGAACCTCAATCAGGTTTATGAACCTGGCATCTAAAGATTCAGTAACATAACCATAATTCTTTAACTGGTTTGTAATGTTGCAGCATGATTTTATTAGTCTGAAGTTGTGTTCCTCCTAAGCTGAAAAAAATATTTGTCACATTCGTGTGCTGAAGTTGAACTTACAGTTCTTATTGATCAGTGAGTAACAATCAACTGTCTAATTGAACTCATCATATCTGTATGATATAACAGTTGATAATAACAGGCTTCTACGTTGATCAAATTATGGCAGTCTTTTGGGTTTCTGCACTGCTTAGTGCTTAATGTTCCAAGGTTCTGGAGGAACAAACTGCTGCTTCCAAAATGTCAGAATGTTTAAACACTATGTGGTTCAGAACCCAATAAGATAACCACCATTTAGTCCACAACTGTCACAGACACCTGACAACTTCTACAGGCACGTTTTTATGTAGTCCCATGTTTTACTCTACACTTGGACTCTTCTGCTTGACAACAGGCAGGCCAGTGGTTGCCACTGTTCCATTCTGCTGTGAGTTGGGGTCCACAGGTTTTAGATTAAAGCATGGCAGTTGAAGTGCCAGAAATGGTCTATGGTGTGCCCTGTTGCATTTGTCACTAAGAAAATGTACAGGATCTCTCATAATCAGTTGTTCAAAAAATAGTCTCACAGTATGTGTTTTTCAGCACATAAGATGATATGCTGAATAATAAGTGTTATGGAAGTATTCTGTATATCTGCTTTACTATTCAGCCAAGTTGCCCAAGTGGTTTGGCGAGCGACCTGGAAAGAAGAGGGGTGATCCTGAAAGTCCAGAGGAGGAAGAGGTGAAGGTTGGTGGGGGTGTTGAAGAAGAAATTGAAGAACCCCAATTTGAACCTGAGCCTGAACCTGAGGAGGAGGAAGCTGCTGAAGAGGAGGTCGAGGAAGAAGAAGAGGAAGAAGAAGAAGAAGAGGAGGAAGAAGAGGAGGAATAAATAAGAAACAGGTAAACGGATAGATGCAGAGACACATTATTGTACCAGAGGGAATAAAAATATGTTCACAAATGATAAAAATTCCAACAACATACTGATCAGCCTCACAGATGTCATTATGTGGTACTATTTACACGAATGTCTGCATTTTATGCTACAGCTTCAGGGTGTCAGTGACATGATACACGATGTCTGGTCTAAGAGTTTGGGCATTCATTTTCTCAAGAAAAAGTTAATGGTCAAAATGTTTGATAATGCTTCTAGACGGCAGTGCTCCTCCCGAATCTGATTATAATAATTGCAGGGGTCTTGTGCATTCACAGAAGCCTGTCATGGAATCAAACTGAAAATTAAGTTTATAGCTCATATAAAAAATTGAATTCTCTGCATTCTGTTTCCTACCATCAAACTAATACCAAACACCCAAAGATAAAGGTATGGATGTCCCTGTGCATGCCATAATGGCTTACAGAGGGAGCACAGGAATAGCTCCACTCATTCTATACTTCAGCAGCAGATTGATGTAAGTGGTCAGCTTCAAACCCTGGGGCACTCTATGCCCAGCAAAGAAAGGCCACACCTCTCAGTACACATCGAACAAGATCTGGGTGGGACCCAGAGCCAGTCTAGACATTTTGCAGAAAAGAAGATCCCCTTGCAAATGCCGAGAATCGAATCCCAGATAATTCAGGCCAGAACCTAGTCCTTATACCGATTCTGTTATCCCATCCCTACAGAACACACGGCTGTAAAAGCAATGTACAAAAATTCCAGGTGGTGGTTTTGGAAGGGATTTGAATAATCAATTTCCTTTTCTCTTTAATTACATCAGTAAAACTTCATTTCTAAATATTATTGCTATTCCATTTTTAAACAAATGATGACAACAGAGATATCCGCTTGCTTTCAATATGTACAAGCACTACAATTCTCTTTCATCTACAGCTTGTCCTGCCTGTGGCCTATCCAGTTCACAGAAGTCTCACAATTTGCCTGTTTGAGCTGTATTACCGTCAACTGATGTTGTACAAATTTTATTCCAGATGCCATGTTACAGGAAAACAGCTGGCAGTCCGTCATCATGAACTACGCTCCTCAGAATATGCAGACTGGGACTTAACACTATCAGTTATAAAGATGACCTGGATCCATGATGAATAATTATAAATGACAGCAATAATAAAACATTTCATTTGATTCAAATCATTTCAATAACACATCACAGCTGTGTGGTTTCTCCAAATATAATCGACAGAAGTAATTTGTTTTGGAATGGAACTGGAGCATAGTACACATTTGTTCATCTGAAAGCATAATCATTCTGAATGGCTATTTTGTATCACAGGTTTCTGATTAAATCTGTAACTGCAGCCAATGATGTATATAATGCTATGTCTGTCTCATGCCACATACCTGTCCTTTGTTTGCTGCTGATGGCTCAAACAGCAACCCAGTACACTGCATTTAGGCACCATCTTTACCCAGCAAGATGGTACTCAATGAGTATCAGGGTTGCACTTTCTGACATCAGCAGCTACTATACAATTTCACCTGTCCTGCATCTGTTGTTGTGGTTATTGTTGTTGTTGTTGTTGTTACTGCTGCTGTGTGGTGATGTTTTTGAGAATGCAACTGTTTCTGTTATTAACTATCCATTATACACACACTTTTGTTTGCTAATATCTTCATCCTGAAAAGGAAGAACTGAATAATTATACATTGAGTGGCAGAATGTTTTGTGTATCATGTATCACATACACACTTTGCTCATACCCATATTAGGTTAAACCATCTACTATATTATGAATAAATATGCAATGATTACATGCTACTATTAGTGTTTCTTAAAATATCTTGGTAAATAGCTATGTCATATATTCAGTTATGAAAGACATTGCCAAAATGGATTGAATATTAACTCCATATATTCCAAGTGCTATTATTATGGCAAAATAGAATATCAAAGTAACTGAGATTTGTGGTTCTCACAGCAGTGAACATTAAAACTGGTCTTTTGGGATGTGACACTGTGCACTATAGCAAGTAGGTGCCATATTACTGAGTAACCTGCAACCCACATCTTGAGGGTAAGAGTCCTATCTGTACTAAAGACCGAGACAGTATATTCCTCTGAAACCCTGCTACATATCTGCCATACAGTAACTGCCTTTAAAAAAAAAAAAACCTATACTGTTGCAATTGGTGGTGAATTTCTGTCATATCACTGACTTAGAGACTTGAATTTGAATCTCAAGGACTTTGATAAAAATGTGTTGTCACTTTCATAATTTACATAAAAATTGAAGTCAAATAAACTCACTTGGGCTAATATGTTATGGCTCTGCATGTTCAATGGACAGCCTTGTTTAAATCAACTCAGTGTCTTGTGTAAACTTCTCACAGTTATATTGTTGAAGATTCAGGTCTCCAGGGATGTGACACTGTATCATTGGGTGAGTAGTTACAAATATTTGTAAGGCATCACATCTGTTTGAAACATCAATACCACTCACTCCATAAAACAGCCCCACATCCACGAAGGCCTGACACCACAACTGCGTCCTTCCCTTGCAGAAAATCACTACTCATGGTAATACTGGCACAGAAAACAAAAAAACACGGTTTTGGAGAAAACTAATGGAGTACAATGTGCAGCAGAGGAATGCAATGCTGGACTTGATTACTACACAAAGTAAATGACTTGCAATATACAAGATACATGCAATTTTGAAACAATTCAAACTGCCCACACAAAAATGGTACAGTTGTCCAAACGCACACCATGGAGATAACGCAGTGAAGTGAAAACACATCTCCACTTATTCTCAGCCGCAGCAGTAGATAGGAGTGGGTACACAGTTTCACATTCCAGCCACTTTATCCTTAGCGCAAAAGCACCAAGAACCCACTGAATAAGAAGCTGGGTTCGATGCCTTGAAAAGAAAAATCTCTTGCTCCTGGTGTGGATTCAACCACAGGTTATCAGTTTTCCAGCAAGTAACCTAGCCGTTATATTGACTATGATCCAGACTTAACCCCATGAACTACAGTAGTTACCATATGTACCACCTACTGGAACATTCAAGACTTGTATTTGGACACCCACTGTGTTTGAGTTGTCTGTGATTCTCACAATAAACAATGATAATTTCCCTATAAAGCACTCACCAGACTGTCAATGTAATGGACATGTAGTGAACTCTTTGAGGCAGAAACTAACTTTTCAGACGTTCTTTATGAAGGAAATCAAGAATGTCTTACGTGGAGACCACCTACACTCATCCCATAGTGACCTAGAAACAATGACTGAACCATTTGTCAGATGTCATGAAATTCAGTATTGGAGTCCTTTACAAAAAATTTTAGGCCAAGTGTATTTTGTGAAAATCATCTCAGTGACAACCATATGTAACTTTCGGGTGCACAAAAGTTTCTATGTGTACTCTGTAGTACTGGATTTGACAGGAGAATTTGGTACAAAAATATCCATGTGAAGCCACTGAGCAGTTGTTTCATAAGGACTGATGCAGTGAAAGTTGTACATTACTTACATGCATAAATAAAATGTGTCCTGCACTTTCTACATTTTTTTGAGCAACTGACAAAGTTCATGACAGATGACCAAGAAAGTGAGTGACTCTTTGTAAGTTCAGTAAAAACCCACACTGCGTTTCTTTTCTGGGTTAAACATCTGACTATATCACTTTAAACAGTCTTCAAACCAAACAAAAGCTTACGAAAATGTGTGCAAAACAAAAACTGATATAAAACAAGACAAATTTGTATGTTTCTTTCAAAACCAGTGATTCTGGACTGGAGGCAGATATATGTGTAGCCCCATAAGGGGTTACTATAGCACAGACAATTTTACAAACCATCAAATATTAGTCGAAATGGCTTTAAAAAATCTTACTTTTCTTTTTGTCACTGCAGTTTGTTTCAACCAAAAAAGTCTCTGCATCTTGTACAATTTGAGGTTCTCACAGTGGTTTCTCTGGTGATTAATGTCTTGGTCAGCTATGATGTGGAGTTATCGAGTTCACAGTTCCAAAATTTCACGGGGTTGTGGAGCCACACTCAAACATCCCAGACTGTTTGAATGTGAAGACAATTCACTTAAACATCTGAACTACATGTCCAACAACATGGTATCTCATGCTAGCATACTTGTATTTCTGTATCTTGCATGATTTACAACAGAACTATTTTCTGGTTGTGACTTACGTACAAGAGGAAATAATACAGCGGAAACATGGTTCATTAGAAACACATGATACACTCTTTTGTAGCAGAAAGGGAAGTATGACAGAATTACAGTTTTCACAAACATCTTAGCTTAAAAAACAATGCAGAAGAAACTGAAAAAATATTTTGACACTAAGAGCTCTGATAGCTTGCCAAAAAAAGATTCTATGATACCCACCGAAAGATGAAAGAATTCTATGTCGTGATATCCATGGCATATCTCAACAGGCTTAATAAGGGATGATGATGCAGTGTCTTCTGTCATTTCCCCAGCAATGGCAGCAGTACTGCATAGAATGCCTGCATCCAACAGGACATTCCATGACAGCTGTCATGTTCAGGGGCATGATGGACATCTGTATAATGCCAGTGCAAAGGATCAGAGTATTACCTGTTGTTCCTGATGTTTGTCTCTTGCACTTTTATTGTTACACTGCAAAAAGATTTGAATAGGAAGCAAGTAATCGAAGGTGTACAAATCTTCAGGCTTTCATGGCATCACCTGTTCCAGCTGCTATCTTCTGCTTGTGTTGCCATGCAGTCTTACAGGTAGATACCAACAGTTTGGATGGATATAATGCCTCCTTTTCCAGGACTCTACTGATTAGGGTGAGGATGTTACAAATTCTGGAAGTCATTGCAGTATAGAACTGAAACCAGATGAACAAGACAAGCAGTACTCGCATTTTAAAAGAGCACAGTGGCAAAATGCTGCATGAAGTTGGCTAACAATAGAAAATACTGCAAAAATTTGATAACTAAGTTTTCAAAATATTCGTACAAGCCATTAAATTTTCAACCTTCAATGTAAAGCAGGTTTTGTTATTTAAATCTGAACGTAAACTGAAGATTAATGACAGCGAGTACATGCTATATAGATGAGTTCTTAGAAGAATGAGACAATAATCAATATCAAAGAAATATGGGAAGAAGTTCATGGCCTTCATGACCACCTGTCTTTTGCTGCTACAGAAAGCCTTAATTTAATCCAAACAACTGTGTCCTACTTTTAACGCTGCTAGATTTAGTCATCAAAGACTCGATACATGTTGCTCAGACTCACACAAATGCTGTTCCTTGTCAACGGCTGACCACATTTGCAACGATCTGACTTGAAAGCATTTTAATTGGTTCTTATGAGGAAAAAATGTTGCATGCTGTGTTCGTTTGTTTTGTGTTGCTGTTAACAGGAACATAACCACAGCATTAAACAATGACTGTGTTTTCTATATTCTGTGCAACAGACTGATCATACAGCATCGGTCATCCACCAAGGTACAGGCACCTACTGACTACCCATGGATAACTCCCCCAGAATGAAAAGACTTATCCACATAAATGTTCGTCTGAAATGACACAGATACTCACATGAAACATAAAATATTTATATGAAAAGTATTTGCAGTTAGTCTATATTTTAAACATTTTTAACAATTTTATTTGTGACTCCAAATATGCACATCTTTAACAAAATCTGCCATTATTGTATTCCTTCATTGGAGATCTTCCTGAGGATGGCCATACTGACACCCAAACATATAGGAGGCACACTGTAAAGTGACTAATTATTATTAGTTGTTAATTTTGCAATTATTGTATTAAATACTGTATAATTAAACAAGTGCTTACTGTATACTGTTACAGGATTTATTTCATTTTCAGACATGTGATCACCAACAGTGTGGTAACAAGTACTGACTTTGTACTGTGAAAGTGACAAACACAATCACCATCTAACTTTGACAATCATAATCTGTTTTCATGGCTATGCTACAATATATACATACATACATACTATGTTTAACTGTCAATATGCATGGAGTTACATAACTTTATAGAGGATTCCAGCCACATTTGACTGAGAAACCATATACACTGTCATCTCTTAAGAGGCTATGCACACATTTTGCAGCTACAATTTATGTAGTCAAGTACACCCACAACAAAGCTTGAATATCATAATTGTTCTACCACATTTTTGCTTAAATACAAACACTGTTACTTTGTACTACATATAGAAAATTACATTTACTTGTACAAGTAATAAGCTATGCATTATCAATTAAGTTCATAAAAATGTAGCTCATATTGTGCCAATTATCAAAACACCCACAGTAGTTCTTGTACATCCATTTATCCATCTCCAGTAAATTTTTTTGTGTATAAAAAATATATTCCTTGTCTGTAGCTATAAAAATTTACACTGAATGATTGGTTATGTTTCATACCTTATTATTAGTCTATAAAAAAAGGGTAAACCAAAATTCTATGTGGTAACAACATGAAATCTGGTGTTATATGGATAAATACTATTTATTATGGAAACTTCTTGCAATTTCCTCTCTTTTTTTAACACAATTATGGGCTAGTGTTTCATCCATTACATAAACATCATACCAGAAGAAGAAATAATCAGTGGATTTAGATGAAAACCACAGATTACACAACTCAATTCCCTCAATAAATCTAACTTCAATGAAATCACATTTAGTAAACAAGAGAACTACATTTCAGAAACAAAGGGAAGATTCAGTAGCAAATGCTCTGGTCTGGCCAGCTGCCAAACCATACACAGAGGAGGAATAGGAAGTTTGCTGCCATCACAGTTCAGCTCTATGCTGTGTGCATATTACAAGCCACACTATACTTTAACCCTGTATGCAGCAGGCCAGATAGCCACTGCTCAGTAGGCCCAAAACTGTGAATCTGCACATATTTTGCCATAGAGAAATGCGAGAAAATAAGGCTGTCAGTACTGCTAGGTTATGTGAAGGTATTTCTGCATGACCTATGATACAGGATTTGCCACAGGCAAGACTCCTTCCTCTTTGTTGCTAAAGCAGTGATCTATGTATCTATAACAGAACTTGAATAGTAAGCCATACGCAGTGAAAAGCACTATATTATAAAAAAGTATCAAGTGAACGAATAACAGACAATTTAACATTTTCACTGTCAAGACAAGTACTGATTCACAGTCATTATGAAAACTGTCTGTGCAAAAATACTGATATGTGAAATCACACTGACACTGTACATAATTTTTATTAATTCATGGTGTCCATACAGGTTTCATGTGATGCATCCTGACATAAGCAGTAATACAAGTAACGGAAAAACAACACAATCTAAGGAACTTATTCTTACCAAAATATTAGATAACTGTGAAGATGTACTACAGACTGTCACAGTTCAAAACTCAAATACTTACATCAACAACACAGTACATGTACTGGAGTGACCACTGCCTGCCATCTGCGTGTGTCTTGAGTACCCGCTGTGCAACAAGGCAATGAATACATAGATTAAATAGCCTTATGTTTCCAGCATAATATCCAAATATGATGCTGGGTTTAAATTCTAATGGAAGCAATTTCAATTGAAGTTACGCTAAAATTAATTCCGTAGTGCACAGACGCCAGCATTGAGGGGTCAACACTAGATCTTCACTCTTCTGGGATTTTACACAGCACAGATTGGTAATTTGGTAAGCCAGTCTACAGTGTGTAAAATTCCTGAAGGGCAAAGCTCTCATTTACACCACGGCAGAAGCCTAAGGTCATGCAGGGTTAGTAATGGTTATTCCAGAAGAACACAGGGCACAGAACCACATGAATTCACATTACTGTGCACTTAACCAGCAACACTGCCATTCAATATGAAAATATGTGCACTGACATATGCTGACACTGTGTCACATGTAGAGTCTGTGGTTCTCAAAATAAGATTTGCAGACTTCTAGGGGTCACAAAATTATTACTGCCTCCATATGACAAGCTGGAAGGAAAAAATACTGTATCAAATATTTTTCATATTGTACAGAATTTGCTGATCCGGAACAATGGTACAATACATTAAACATTCTCCACAGCAGACTGCAAACTTTCCTTCCTTTACCTTGTTACCTAATCTTCGTTTTATTGTTATTACTGCTATTTACAGTTGTTTTGTGTTTGTAACTGTTCACACTCTGTTGTCCCAGTGTGGTATGAAGGTTGAGATAATCTGTGGCAGGGGGAGTGCAGATTTAGTGAGACTTTGTTAAGGGGTCCAGAGTATGAGAAAGACTGAGAAACAGTGATTTAGATGGCACTAAAGGGTCAACATTACCAGTGATTTCATGGTGCTTTGTATCCACTTTGACTCCGAAACATCAAACAGCAAAAGCATTAAGTTTACTGCCTTGTGCAATTCTATGCTGTGTCATATGGCAGGGAACAATGTTCCAGAGGAAGTTGTTGCCTTCATGTCTTGAGGACGTTTCTCTGAAATTATACTCTCTAACTATACAGTATGACAACGCAAAGGATGAAACTTTTGTTCACCAAGCTGCTTCAGATAAAACTCACCTGGGTCATTAAGGGAGTGTAGTATTATGAAAATAATGGTGCTTGAATTGGAATTCATACTGCATTAAATGTGATTACATTGACAAAATTGCCACATACGTTATCATTCCATTATTGCATAACATTCATTAAAATCTATTAACAAATTAGTTGGTGTTACAAAATCACAAGCCTACTGTTGGCACAAAACATTACAGTTAACATTTCAGAGCTCCATGAACTCAGGTGATGTACATAACTGAATGACTGCAAACAGGTCATAAACCCACGGACTTGAAAATAATAATAATTAAAAAAAAAAAAAAAAAAGAAAAAAGCCAAATAAAGTAACAACAATTTGTTTAGGGGAAAAAAAACACCAGACTCACACAAAATCCCACTATTTCCAAAA
>Ga0123355_10004293_pt1 | contig 20720 bp, 11 predicted proteins | sample TergutEmb28metaG_3_FD_89872 | JGI IMG/M metagenome (GOLD analysis project Ga0123355, IMG submission 89872) | Embiratermes neotenicus P1 segment gut microbial communities from Petit-Saut dam, French Guiana - Emb289 P1 | ecosystem: Host-associated > Arthropoda: Insects > Digestive system > Gut ...
AAACCTCGGTTCACGAACGCCTCAGATCACGAACAATTCGGTTTACGAACAAATTTTCCGAACACAAAGCGTCTCGGATGACGTACTGTGTCTCGAGTTACGAACACGCAAGCCGTCAAAACGTAGACAAAAACAAATCAAAAGGGACAACTTTTTAGTGAGACAGAGGTCCAGTGGGTCTGAAGCAGAGTCGAGTGGTGCCAAGAGACAGAAAAAAGAAAAATAATCGCCTTCCAAACAATAACATTTCACTCCCTCACCACCTTCCACTTACGCCGTCAACTCTCCTCCATACAGGTACGGTAAAACTAAATTAAGTTTTCGTCTATATTTGACCTGCTTAGTTTTGTGTTTATCTTTTTTGTGATAGATTTAATGGTTTCCGTTGATTTTGTGTTAAGAACTTGTGCACAAAGTACTGTTGTAAAAGTTTAAATAAGCAATCATCTGGGGTCCAGGAACGAATTAATTCCTATGGGGAAAATAGTTTCGGTTTACGAACGACCTTCAGGAACGAATTAAGTTCGTGAACCGAGGTTTGACTGTAGGGACATCAGGCCTGTGACGTTTGTCGTACGCTGTGAAGCAGATGAATGAATGCAATTTGAAACTTTAGGTCGAACAACAGTAATCAGATCTTCAAAGGCGGCCAGCCGGATCATTCCTAACGTTCGAGACAGCATAGGTCGCCGAAACATTGGAATTTGATTTGAAATTGACCTGGAGCACAGAAATGCATAAGTCTGGAGTAGAAAGCAGTCTCTTCGGCTAGGAAGCTGGTCGGTACCACCAGATTATGGTAGATCATCTATGGCCTGTCTGGCTGGACCGCATTTCTTATTATTGTCTCGTAAACGATAAGATTTTTGAAAAATAAAAATGTATTTGATATGAAATGTGTTTTGATTTACGGTACTATAACTTTTATCTGAAACACTTCTCAACCGAAGAATAATTAGCGAGATAATATTACAAAAGTACCTAGTTGTTGATGTTTACTATTTTAAACTGACATTAATTTTCTCGACAAATTTTAGTAAAAGCCCCAGTAAAGAATTTCACGGGAATCCGTTTGGCAGGAGCCGAGATATTGCATGCGGTCAGACCGACAGAAGGATAGACACACCATCAGACATGACGAAGCCAATAGTCGCTTTTCGCAACCTTGCGAACGTGTATAAAACAGTCCGTTGTTCCTTACAAATTAAAGCGGGTTTATCCCCCTAAACTGTATCAGGAAGACCCGCTGTCCCGCTTTTATATGATGTTTCCTGAATTTACCTTTCAAGACTACCAACTGTCCCCAATGTTAAACCCTGTTTAATGCTATGAGTACAATTACCGTATTATGGTGACGTCGACATTAACCTTTCAAAGCCTAACGGTTTCTTTACATACCACAAGGCTTAACATTCAAAAATTCTACATGGTGCTCGCTTTGCGTTGAGTGCTTTGTACGGATCTCAGAACAGACAGCGGCCGTTGCTTTATACATCATTAACTGTTTGGTTTTTATAATAGTAGTGGAAAGTGTTTACAGCGCGGTACAGACTTTTCCTTATATAAAGCAGAGTACATTTCGTCTTTAAAAGGTTAAATTTCGCTCCGTTACAACTAACACAATTTGTAACACACACAGACCTACTCGTATATCCAAATATTCGCCGGCTGTTTGAGAATCTCCACGGCAGGGAATCATACACTCAGAGAGTCAGTAATTCCCCTCGTGTTACAGAACCAGAATGCGTACCAAACGTGAAACACGACACACGCATCTCCCAAGTGGAAGTAACTCTTGTTTGTATTCGGCTGTTCTGATACGCCCCCTGCCCAAGTCACATCAGGTATGCTACAGTTTACTTGACGCTCCTCATTGTCACAATGCAACGCGGGTCTTAATCCCGTTCAAGGCAAAGATGTGGACCGTTTCAGAGTTCTTCTGTGTTGTTGCCCTGTACAGGCAGAGTTGTGATATGAAGCGATCCCCTGACAAATTAGATCCTTGACGAATAATCCTTCAAAACGAATCTACATACGTTCCGGCCAGCAATCCTTAAAGTGGCTAACTTGAATAAGAATTAAGAGCCTAATTTTTGTACTTTGTTCTTTCAGATCTCACAGAAACCTTACTTCAAATATTTATATATTATTTTCTATCATTCTGTTACATGTGGGAAACAATTCTATCTTGGGGTAACCTGGCAAACTGGCAAAGACATCGAACAGTGCGTTCATATCATACCTGGAAGTAAGAACAAAGTAAGATTCGGATGATGGCATACCACATAAGGAATCATTTACTGCATGGAATTTGTCCACAGTCTCGTGTTAATAAATAAATAAATAAATAAATAAAATCAAGCAGTACGTTGCGGGGACGCGATCGGTCCCCGACCTCAGGCTAAAAATACGACCAGAACCTACTCAGTTGAGCCCGACATGCAAAGCTACTCCAACGTCTGGGCCTCTGGAATCATTCCCTTCGTGCACTTCGTCAGTCGCCCCGTGTTATAAAAGAGTTACAGAAAATTAATGACTCCACATGTTGAGAGCAGCTATGCGAATAAGGCCCAAATGAGCAGGTTTTGACCGCGCTTTTAGCCTGAAGACGGAGACGGATTCTGTCACCGAAACATTTGTTTTGAGGTTTATTATTATTATTATTAGTTATAGCTTTTATGCACAATATGTACAATTATATACCTGTAACAAACCATGCTTACAGCTATACTGTGGTTACACTATATGGCACACGTATTGCAATTTCCCGTGCTAAACGTTCTGTACTTTTACATTAATACTTTCATAAGTACGCAGTGCCAATTGTGGCTGTTTCCTCTAGTCCCTTGATGTGCTTTCCGGGTAAGTTACTCAGGTATTTTTTAATGATTCTGAGATGGTTCCACTTCCCTCTTTTATTACGGGTATCATATTGGTTTTTGTTTTTCTCCCGCGCTGTATTTTTATCGTACGGCCTTCATATTTTAGAATCCTCCTATCTTCAAAATTTCAATGTCTTCTATTATTATTATTATTATTATTGTCTTTGTTGTTGTTGACTCGAGGTGATGTACAAAGTCCATGAAGCACACAATTCCAAATGTGATTTAAGGCCCAAAGTTTGAAAGTATCTTACCTATCGGGTCCAACTGTATCTCCAAAATCTTGTGTTCTACTAAATTTTATTAATTTTTAACAAGAGACGGAGAACAAACGGTATGAAATAAACGATTCCAAACGATGCTCCAGTCTTTTTTAACACTTTGAAGCCTGAAACTCAACTAAACGATATTTAAAGACTCACTTCTTTACATAAATATTAAGCCTCCTTCAGAAGAACTAATCAAGTAATGCTGTGAAACAATCGCTGTTTATTCTGAGACGTATAGAATACTTATGGCCACTATGTAGGCAATATGGTTAGTTTTTAATGTTAAGGCAGATGTCGTACAAATTAATCACTGTGCTTTGAATGGTTAATAATGAGACAGAGATGCGGCATTTCGAAGCAGCCTACGTCCACCGCTTTTAGAACATCTTTCTCCGTCACGCCGTCCGTAAGAATATAATAAATCCGTTCTGTATATTTTTTTTCAGTTCAGCGTTTAAAATATTATAGAGACGCTGTATATTTTGTTCCAATTACTGGTTCCAATTTTCTGGAAATTATGACGTGCTGAATAAGTTGTTGACTCTCAGAACACTTGGCTGAAAAGTTCTACAAAACATCAGACAGCTTCTAATATTTTCGTTATTTAACCAGTATGGTGGTTTAATTGTACTTTTAAAAAAAGACGTGCACACTTCCTACCTAATATATGCCAGTTTCAAGACACTTTTGTAAGAAATAAAGAACTGCAAGTGAAGTATTTACCTCAGGGAATTGCCTACTGCGCCGAAGTCCTGCCCGCGAAGTTGGCCTGCTGTTACGGCCTTCACGTCTCCTCAGCACTACGATCTTCGTGTCCTCTTCCTCAGCCCGATGAGTACCATCTCCCTGCCTCACAGCTTGTGCCTGGGCATGTCTCTGAATCACGTCCTCTATCCATACCCTTTCCTCACCCAACCACCCTCGCACTGCCCTCCACGCTCGCCGGATACGGGTGCGCATGGTGCCTATTCCCCGACGGCGGTCCCGCATAAGGGTGGCGCGGCGTCCCTTTTGCCCCTGCTGCACGTCCTCATAATCGCTGTTGGCCTGTTGCCGCTTTGAGCCCAATGCACTCATGTCGTAATAGTCGCTGTAGTCTGTGATCGTCTCCCAGTCATGGCAAACCGCCCCAGGTTGATCTGTCAGCTGTAGAGGAACTGAAATCGTGGGCGTTGAAGAGCTGACTACGGTGGGGGCAGCAGGGGTGTCTTGAGACGATGAAATGGCACAGTCAGGAGAAAGTTCGTCAGGAGAAGGCACTGCCGCCGATGATATCTCGAACGACGGTATGTTACAGTCAGGAGAAGACAAACTGGGGTGTGGTGAGGAAACATCCTGGAAAGAAGAAACGGTACCTTCTGGAGTGGAAGGATCGTGAGATGTGACGGACAGGTCCTTAAAAGAAGAAACAGTAGAGTCAGCAGAAGAAGTAATGGGAGGTGGGGTGGAAACGTTCTGAAAAGACGGAACAGTAGCATCAGAAGAAGCAGTATCAGGAGTGGTGGGCATGTCCAGGAAGGTAGGAAGAGTGCTTCCAGGAGAGGAAATGTTTGGCGGTGGAGTAGACAAGTCCTGCGAAATATCTGAAACCTCCGTGACGAAGGACGAGTTCCTGGGAGACGCGTAAGGATTCTCCTGGTGAGCGGCCGTGTTGATAGACACTACGTTGATGCATGAAATGTTGGGCGACTTCTTGCTGGGTTCTTGGTTTAGCATGGCGAACATGACGGAGCGCTGTACGGTGTCCACTGGCGTCGAATTGATGGGAATCACTGTTCTAAGGACCTCATACTCTCCTTCTGCACTGAGCGGTTTTACACTCTTCCCAACAATGATGGTGGTGGCGTCAGTCTGCTTCACAGCGGCGTCCGTAATCGGAGCATTAGCCTGGCAGGAAGTATGACCTAAGACATGCTCTCCGGTCTGCAGACAAGCCTCGCTCGCTGATGTGACGGGGATTGTTTGATCGTTGAAAAATGAAAAACTTATATCTGGAATTCCTTCCATGCCGAATTCTTTTCTTCTCCGAGGTGGAGTTGACAACGCCCGCGGTACCGAAATCAAACTGCTTCCAGAGACGCCAGCCGACGCGTCCAGGCTTTGTCTGCCGTTTTCCGACCCCGGAGCATCGTCGCAACTCCTAGGTTTTGTGTCACTCTTATCAGAGTGCAATACGTCGTCTGGCGTCGCGCCCTCATGCGACTCCGGCGACGCATCCGCATTGCATTCTTCGGCGGCGGATTCCTCTAGGCTTTTCGGACTTTCCTGAAGTTGGCCAGCCTGATCTTCAGAATCCAGGCGAGGAGTAACAGACGACGCACGCCACCACATAGAAGGGACGCGAGGGACGCTATTCCACCACTTACGTTCCTTCATTTTTACAAGTTTTCTAATTTTCTAGCCTGTCAGATACGTCCGAAACATGCGGTATAAACTTTACAGCCTGAAATTTCCATTGTGTGTGAGCACCGTTGTTAACTGTCTCCTTTCGTCGTCCGGGTTCAAGTGTAAACTGTAGTATGCCAGGCATAACGACATTAGGAAACCGCGATTTCTAGTCACACAAGCAAACAGAAATATTTTGTTGCTGCCACGTCCCTCCAACTGTGAAAATAACGTGCGCACGTTACAAGAATCCAATTCACACCTCCGCTCTCAACAAACACGTCTTGAGGAAACCCCCACAGCACAAACAGATGTTCCAATACTGACCACTGAAATTGTTTCACAGTGTTCAAGCTTTTGCGTGTTAGGTCTTCTAACAGTAAATGTGTTATTTACAAAGACAGCATAAGTGAAATATCGTACAGCGAGAAACAACATCAAAGTATTCCATTCTTACATAAAACTAGAACACGAGATGGGCGGAGAAACTCATCGTTCCGGTAAACCAAGAGAGAAATCCGACACGCGTCGAGCAACATCCACATTAGTATCGCTAACAAACACTACATTGATAACACAACATCCACATTAGTGTCGCTAACGAACACTACACTGATAACACAGCAGAGGAGACCATGCTGCCGAGGTGTTGGCTGTCCGAGGGCACGCACAGAACTCGCTCGCGAAGCTATGAGGGGCCGGAAATAGCGTCTCCAAATATAGCGACCGCAAGGCAACCCGTAGTAAACGGTGGCAGTGCGGTTCTGCTCTCTGTGATGTATACCAACCAAAAGACCGACCTTATGACCTGTGGACAGTACCTTAATACGGGGTTAATAACACGATCCAATAGCACCGGATCCCTACAGGCTGCAGTTGCAAGATGTGTAATTTTGCACCTTGGCACTCGGAATGCTCCTTGCTGTTCCCATTAACTTCCATTAACATGTTAACAGTTACTATGGCTGCCGCTGCTTATGAGGTTACCATGGCTAATATGAACGCTCTAAGATACTGTGGATATCACTGATTACTAATGAGTAGTGTGCTTACTTTGAATGTAGAGTTTGCTATTGCTTTCTACGGTGTTGCTGGTTCTTTGGCCACCGGATATCAGAAGTGTCGATCTCATCCAAAAGTTTGTGAGTCCGCTCGCTTGGTTAATAACTGAAGGAGAGTGACATTAGTGCTTGTTACTGCCTTGTTAACCTCCCTGGCTGCCAGGGTCAAAGGGGATGTGCTCTCGCAACTTTGCAGTGGGTATCACATGCTAATAGCAGTCACGGCGAACTGGTCGTCAGCTCTTTTATTATTATTATTATTATTATTACTACTATTACTGTTACTATTACTATTTAACGCGGTATTAAATTAAAATATCGAATACAACAGTAACTGAACTGATTCAACGACTTTTGGAAGCACATACCAACGAAAAATAAGTAAGTCTGAAGTAACGTAGAGGATTGAATGACACGTCTCATAAAAATGCACGTACGTTACAGCAGTTTACAACCCACGGTCCGCCGTCATTGCCACCGTGGCCCATTCGTTATTTTCAAGGAAAAAAAATATATTTCACTCACCAAAAAGTAATAGGATTACAGATACATTATTTAATTCTGCGTCTACTACATTCTCCTATGGTCAGTTCATCTTTATAGAGGCCTAGGCACTTCAACATTTCTTTCTCACGGCGCACCACAGTTCAGTAAACTCTAACGCAGACAATATGCTTCCAGCCATATGTGAGACCAGCTGTATTCCTGCAGCCTGCAATTCGGTCAGTAACATTCCTTTTCACACAAATAATGCCTAAAAAATTAAAAATTGAGAAAATTTATTGTCACTATTATATTGTTTTAGCGTTTATATGATAAAACATTGCCTGCGTTATATTTATATAGACCAATAGTGGCCCAGACAAGATCTCCTGCTCACCGCTGGTCTGTTACCTTCGCTGTCACTCCGTGTGTTATAACGTCCTTTAAAACAATTAGTGAACTTCATATTCGCGAGTTCCTACTACATTTACCGACAAATCCGACTTTTAGTCTCCTGCAGACACAGACGCGTGCTGTTTTGCAAGAGCATTCTAACAAGATTCCAGACATATGGGATAAAGGTACTTAAGTTGTTCGCGTGTACGCGACAAAGATGTGTTGGGAAAGAAGAGGTATAGCTCCACTACTTCTTAACCTCAGCACTAGATAGAGGTGAGTGGTCAGCTTCACGCCCCGGTACCCATTGAGCATGAGACTGTTTGGACTCCACAGCCGGTCAGGGCGTTTCAGGAAAGAGAAGAATCTATTGCTCCAGCGAGAAATCGACCAACGATTCGTCGGCCGTCTATCCTGTAGCCTGTACAATACAGTCACTACGTTATCCTAGCTTCCTCATTTCGTAGCACACTACTCCAGATTCGCCATGAAATTGGATATGTTTTCCGTTATGGTGCCACCTATGGAGAAATGTTACCACTAAATGTTGTCGTGAACATGGACTGTTGTACCATGACATAAATTTTCACGAAGATCGGTAGGTTTACTACATACACACAGATATTCGAAAAATGTTTTACACAAAACATGCCCTCTTCGTAGCACTGCATGTGTAGATAACACGCCATACTTGTTTTTAATATTATTACGTAAGTAATATTCGAAGTTTTGTCATTCGGTTTATGACACCGTGTATACTGGTAGGTTGGTACCAGCGTCCCGGAGGGGCATACTGCCTCCTTCTTATAACCCGAAGATAAGGGTGTCATTTTGCAGAAGACCAGAGTATTAACAAGGAACACGCCATATTATCTTACAACCAATAGCTCAAACGTGCAGACCCACTCCAAAACAGTTTTGTCACTTTTCACACTCCTTTGACCTTGTATTTGTTTATCGCAAATACTAAGTTATTACAGCTGCCAAGTTAATTGTACCGAATATATCACACTGAACAGATATTAAGTACGTACCTTTTCCCTGTATAACTAATTTGACGAAGATTCACCACATCGCAAACTGTTTTACGTCAAGAATCATATATTTCTGACTTCATAGTTTAAGGTCATGCAAAAGTGTGCTGGAATGAAAACAAGCCTAGACTGCAATAATAAACAAAATAGACTTGAAAGCCAGCACACCTGATAGCTAGATAGCAAAGAAAAATCTGCTCCCTAGAAACATATAAATCTATCACTAACGTTTTACAACAGGTTGTCTTAAGAAATGTACCTTTTCCACAAGCGAGAATTTACGTAAGAGATTACTCTGAGTGTATAAAATGTATAAAGGCTTTGTAACTACCAGAGAGACATCGAATTATGGTGGAGGGGGCCTACTGAAATTTCGTCCCACCCACTAAATATTCTGCCTCACTAAAAGGGTGAATATTTCCAATAAAGCCGCCCTGTAGCTAGCGGAACCAACATTAATTTCAACGGATAATATTTACTGTTTACCCCAAATGACCAAATTGCGCGTAACCTTGTTCAAACGTTTCCAGGGCGAATTACGTGAACAGATGTGCATTTTCGCCGTACTTTTATTCAGTAACTTATGCAAAGACAGAAGAGAAAGTACTGGGTAGGCCTACACAAACCTGTCCCTTACGGTCTTAACAACTTCCTTTAAATAAATACTTGGTACAAGAAACTTCGCTCCGTTTTACAATGTCTCTTTCTTTCTAAAAACACATGCAGTCCACTCTTCGGTAACTGAAAACAGTGTTTATGTGGCACCACCTCGAAATGATGTGCACATGGACACAATCAAGAGAACCAGAGGTGAGCTTAGTAAAGTCAACAGAAAGTGAACGGTTCACAGATTAAAGACACACCAGCACATTTTCAAAGGCGAAAAGCACTAAAACCACACGGCAGCACGTACACACAACGGAATGAAGCTCTTGAGAGCAGGAGACACGGTTTACTGGGAGCACAAAAAAAACAACACACTTGAAGAACACGACAGTAAGTGAAACAAGAGACGTACCTCTCTTTGCTCTTAAAGCACAGCTGCCGATAACACTAATGTGGAGCAAAAGCGGGGTAAATCACGACATGACCGACTCCGATACTGTGTTCCAGATAAGTGACGGCTAAGAGCATTTGTATGTTTCGTGAATATGGGCCACTGAAGGCATATGGCAAATACGACACTCATCTTCATGACTTGCGATAATACGATATCCCGTTCACCAAGCGACAGCTACCGTGTAGACGGTATGCCCACTGTGCTAACACTGACTGTTGTCTCTAAGGTCCGAATTCGATCTACTTAACAGATTACCACCTCGATGAACGTTTAAAAAATTCTGCGATAGTATATTTGTGTGCTTCGTATGATTTTCACCACAAACAGCGATTATTTTCTTCAAAATTTAATTACTAACAAACTATATTCATTGTGTAACAACGTATAGTTCCCAGTGAGCTACTTGTTTCGGCCCAAAAGGACCATCATCATGTTTTGTATAAAATATAAAAAGGAAGGGAAAATGTAAACGTCACGTGTATAGTTTTACGGTGAGATCTCACTTATAAAACCTTCACTTTTCCTAATTTTGTTTAAAAGTTGCTTAAGTGATAGCTTAAATGTTGTGTTTTTACATTAATCCGCTTCCTTTTCCAAATATTGTAGATTTTATAACGTTGCCTTTTAAGTTTAAGCTAAGGATTTAACAACAAAATAAGGTTAAAATAGTTCAATTGCTGTAAGTTGCTGTGTTCAGAATTCTTTAGACGCATGTGGAATGTCAATCTTCTTGCGATTCATTATGTTTTCCACTTGTGAATGCGTACATTTCTAATTACATAAGGACTGCATATCTGTAACAATAAAGTTATATAACGTTAGGGTTTAAACAGTTTTGAAAATATTTTAATGTTAAATATTAGTTTTAAAGTAAGAATATGAAAATATGCATTTGAACTTACCACGTGCTATTAATAACTGCACTAACACTTTTATTTTGATTCCACTCCCGAACTTCGTTATGTTCTGGTTCTTTTTGATAAGTGGAATTTTCTGTGAGCTAAAACCATTATACAATTAATATTATAAAAATTATTCTTAAATTTTGTATCAGTTGTTGATAATTGTATCGCATGGGTAACTTACATATATTCCAGTTTTCTTGTGCTTCTCTCTTATTCGCACACACCTCGACTTAGAACTCACAGTGTCCAAGGATGCAGTACGGTTACGTCACACAGGTCTGCCTTCGTCTGCGTAAATTGTTGTGAATTAATACGTCAGAAAGAGAGTTTGCAATGACGATGCATCTATCAATTATCGGAGTGTTTTTCATAGTTTTGACGTTTATACAGCATTAACCGGAAGAAACCAAGTCCCAATATCGGCCGTGATGTCGACTTTGTTAACGGTTCTCATGGCCGAAGCGCCCCCAGCAAATGCTGGGATAGCACCCCGATAGGCCAGACCACTTTCTTCCGAAAGCATAAATCGCCAGGCGTCCTATCGTCGATGCTGTACAGCATGAGATATTGGTAGCATTCTACAATGAACCATAAACACTCTTGGCATAATGCTGGGCGACTCTAGATCCGGTCACAGTATGGCGGCGAAGAAGAAATTGATGACTATGACGGAAATCGACAGCCGGTCTTACAGCACCTACGTAGTCAGTCACCTTATCGACTGAGCTGTCCGTGATAGTGACCAAATCAGACCTGATTTCAGAGACACCGGTCCCAAACCGGAGAAGCAGCAATACTATGCTTAATGTCATTCACCCAGTGAGATTCAGACAGCCCATGAAATCTCTCACAACTACCTGTAGGCGGACCGGGTCTCAGAGGATCACTCGAATCTGCAACCTGTCCAGGCTGGCAACACGATCTCAGCAAACAACAATCACTGCAGGAGCTCTTACGCTTACACCAATATTGCATAAAGCTCCAAATGCTCCGTAGGATAACGTAATGGAGCAGTCAGTTGCTACAATTGTCTGAACTTCCGTGGGCGTCACTTGTTTCACATGTGTGTGTGTGTGATGTCACAAGTATTCGGGGTTGTAAAAAGTATGAGGACATTGATACGGGCAAACAGGATGTTGGGGGGAATTAAATGCTCTCGGCTTGTAATGGGATCCCAAGGGAATTGGAATTGTTTTTGCCTCTCAGACAAGTAAGCAATGTATGTATAATACAGTGCGTACCTCGTGCACATACGACCTAAATCTGAAGTCGAAAAGACAGGCAATATACGTAGAAACGGAACATTGAAGCGCGTTCGCGTAACCATTGTTGCCGTGAAAAGCAACGGGTATCACATATTCTAAGTATGTGTCTGTAGCCTTAATTATCCAGCATACAAAGCGCATGAGCCATTCTGTCATATTTCCTGTCTGGCTCTACAACGTTTTCCACAATATCTCACAAACGGCACTATTTCTGGAAAAATATTATTAAACATAAAATGTGTATTTTGATTGTCTCTACAAATTTTGTCTGAAACATTCTCATTCTATGAAGAATTGAGATATATATATATATATATATATGATCAAAAATGTACATTGGTCTTCATGTAAACTACCCCTTATTCCTATGTTTATTGGACCATGCATCAATGTAACAGTTGAAGAAGAAAAGACCAACTTGATGTCACTAGCTGTTTTATTTCACTTCTTATGTGCTCAACATGTTTCGGACATTAATATATCCATCATCAGGAGCTTGCGACTTTGCTGTTGAATTATGACATCGGTTTTTTGTTCTCGGTTCGTTGTGTGTTGGAGATTTGGTTTGAGTGGCGTCCGTGTTGCAGGCTGAAGCCTGCAACACGGACACCACTCAAACCCAGCCGCACCAAATCTCCAACACACAACGAACCGAGAACAAAAACCGATGTGATAATTCAACAGCAAACTCGCAAGCTCCTGATGATGGATATATTAATGTCCGAAACATGTTGAGCATATAAGACGTGAAATAAAACAGCTAGTTGGTCTTTTATTCTTCAACCCTTATTCCTGTCCGATTGTAATGAAACTTGAATTTTCTCGACAGCTTTTCGAAGAATATTCAAATATCGGACTTCATGAAAATCCGTCTAGTGAGAGCCAAGTTGCTCCATGCAGATGGAGGGCAGACAACCATGACTAAGCTAATCGTCACTTTGCGCAATTTTGCGAAAGCACCTAAAAACAATAGATTTTCAGTTTCCGGTCTCCCTCAACCCTTCCCATCCCTCGTTCCTTTAACTCAGTAGTCTACTTATCCTTTGAATATCAGTTCATCTAAAGAACTTAAAAACGAATCACATTATTAAAAGACTCTCATTGAACACAGTGGTATACGTTGACTGAATTCCTCTCACTCAGGACAGTGTCCAGTGTCATACTTTTGTGAATACATTAACGAACATTCAGATTACCGGTAAGCAACTAGCAGCTTTAAGTGTGATGTTTTGGTGTGTAACATATGGTAGCCACGTAGGTGGATACCAGCATACAACCTGCCCACACAAAATTACTGCATCCTCGTCTAACTCATATAATCCCTGAAGTTGGAAACGGCAATTTCCTTCGAAAAGGTCATATCCACCTACACGACTGTATGGTGTCACAACTCAGAAGAACACGACATGATCAAATCAACGACTGTGAAAACCTGGAAACAGAGACTATCAGTTTCTCGGTAATAAATCTGTTCAGTATTTCCCCTGCTAAATAATTTAAAGGTATATAAAGATACGAGCTCGATGACCGAAGAATTTGAGCTCAATTCCCGGCAGGGCAACTGGTTTTCTTTTTCTTCTAAGCATCCAAATCGAGTTCGAGGTCCGTCTTTTTACTGAATGTCCTTTCCCCGGGGTTTATGCGCCCAGGTTGTAAAGATGACGGCCTACCTCCACGCCACACTATGGCTAAGAATTGCTCCATGGCGCTTTGCTTTATTACTGACAGAGACAACTTACCTTTTTATAATAATGATCAGAATATGTAACACTCTCCATTCTGTTCGTCAGCTGACTGGACACTACTGAAGGCTTCAGTACAGTGTTTGATGCCGGCAAAGATTCAACGAAAGACAAAGGCCTGTTCCTCCAGAAGGACAATCACTGGCCGCATGTCACAAACCTAACTCAGTGCGGTGTTCCAGACTTAACCACACATCCTCGACAAGAGCGTAGACCTACTAAGATTACGGTCTTCGGAAATGTGATGCCGTAAAGGCACGTATGTTTGTCAAAGCTGAGAAGGAACCTACTTCCTCAAACCTCAGGCAGACGACATAGGCTCAGGCCTAATATCCACGCTTTGGTTTCCGTTCTTCTGGGATATCACTCCGCGTCACGACTTTCCGAGACCACTGCGTGTTTCGATACGTCGGGAACTTATTACCTTGTGAAGCGGCGTCACATTCCAGAAGAAAGGAACCACCACTTCGAACACCTAAAAATTCGCAACTAACCACGCTTAGCTTCTATTTTGATACCGAAAGTCGCAGTCAAGTGAGCAGCACTCAGGTGGTCCTGGGTTCTTATCTCGGCCTAAACATCCCCTATCCTGACTTAAGTTTTAAGTGTTTTTGTCTGTGCCTCTCCGGGCAAAAATTTGAGTCGTGACAGATTTCTTCCCCCGTTCACTACCTATTCGACGCCGCATCGTATAAACTATTGACAGTGTAATTAACTAAACTATAAATAAGCTCTTATAATAAAACCAACTAGATGCACCAATTTCTCAAATTTATTTTTGGAATAAAACTGTATTTATTTATTTATTTATCACGATGCACGGTCACCTGAACGTCAAATTATAAATAGGCCATGCATACTGTAACAACCAGTGCCATTGTTATGTTTACCTTACTCGGATTGTCGGCAAATAGAAGTGACGGTACAGCGGTATGTGTATAAGCAACGAATACATAGAGGCAGAGTAGCGGTATAGCCGCAAACATCCTTAACCTCGCCGCTAAGTGCAAGTAAGCAATCAGCTTCACGACCCGGCCGTTTTACCCGCGATACTCATAGAATAAGGTGCTGGATGAGCCCCCGAGCGGTTCTTTCCATTTTTGGAGGAGAGGAAAATTGTCAATATTCGAACACCGGATCATCCAATCCGTAGCCTAGATACTACATAGACTACGATATCTTGGTTCGCATGTGCGAGGAAAAAAACTAACTGCGATAAGTTTCGGTGCTCGAAGTCCACATCAAAAGTCATGGAATTATTTTAATTTAGCCCGTTGCCGTCCAATGTAACTCTTCCGTAACATAATGCCGTATTCAATCCTTTTTCATGTTAACAGCTGCTTTGAAGTATGGACAATACGCTATATCCAGTCTCAGCAACTTCAATAATAGTCATTAAAAATCTAAAAAATATTCGAAGTCGATGCTGCGATTACGGTCTTGCAAGGAGCGTCTCTTCTAAGCTGCATATGGTGGCGACGTTTACCCCCGGAAACGTAACGTGGTGCCTGTCTACCAGAAGACCCGGTGTACAACCCCGATGATAGTAAATTTACCTTAACTTTAAAAAGAATCAAATAAATATAATAAATCATAATTGTGACATCTAATTAACTCCTTTCGAGAAGCCTGACAGTGCCCGCCCGTCCATTACAGCAATCACAACAGGGCGCCACTGAGCCACATGGATCAAATCCACATCCTCGCATCTTATTGCCTCCCCTCAGTGCCAAAGTCTCCCACATAGACTTGTTCCTTTACTTCTTCCAACCAAAATTGGCTAGGCGTCTCTCATCTCTCCCCTAAGTCTCTTCTAGACTTCATCATTGTACCATTAGTTCCTACGTAACATTCTGTAACTTTATAGTCTTTTGCAGTGAGGGGTATTAACCCCCCAGTTCAAGGACCAAAGCTTGAGGGCCATCTCTTGTCCACATTTCACGATTACTTATTCAGTATTGCCATACAAAGACCTCAGCAACTGCAACAGAGCATCTTCGACGAGCAGCAGATAACTGGTACATCAGCTCTGACACAGTGAAGGGCAGTTGAAGCGACAGAATTAGTCATTGTTATTTCCAGCGGTGTGGAATTTCACGGGAACGCTTAGGGGCCTGTCACTTCTTAGGTCATGGTAGGAGTATTCTACAAGAGTGCTTTATAATCTTCGTTTCCTCGCGTACCATAATCACGAACAAAACATGTAAGCCTACTGCTAAGTACCGAAATTTTACTAAAATATACAGTCGAACCCGATTATAACGACATCGGTTTATACGACATGCCGTCTGCCGCCTGGTACCAGTTAATTCCTCACTGTTAACCATGAGATTCGATTAGAATGAGATGGGCGGGGCATCTCCAAGGAGTAAGTAAGTAGCCATGACATTACTGTCCTCGGTGATAACAACGCTCGTTTATAACGACACAATTTCAGTCCCTTTCATAACGTCATAACCAAGTCCGACTGTAGTTTGTATTTTTCTAGTTTAACAACCTAACTGCAAGCCACACTGAAGTTTAGCATGGCTCCATAGTGTTTTTCTTTTCATTTCAATGTGCTTTAAAAAAATGTAATAAATTAACATCTTTAAAACAGAATTGTGGAAATAATATACTTCCCAAATAACGGCGCCCACTACCAAATGACCGCCTACGTACCACCACTAGTACACACACCACCGGTTGAAAAACACCAGTCTTCAACGTTATAGCTAATAAAACAAGTGCTAAACACCGCACACGCCTTCTATAGACCCACTCTATACGGCGTAAGAGTCACAGTAAAATGGCTTCAGGTACGGAAGTTCCAAGTACGAATGTCGACCCAGATACCGGCAATGTTGACAGGATTTTCGTAGTTTCCATCAGTCATGCCAGGCAAATTCCACAACAGTGCCTCAAATTATGTCACGACCGCTTCCTTCCACATCCTTTCCCATCATTATTCACGCATCATCATACTACCTGTTATGAACAGCTACATATGCCTAGCCTGAGATACTCCCAGTGTTGCTATATAATTACATGAAGAATTGCAAGAACTGACGTTTCCATAACGTCAACAATATACGAGGGCAATTCCAAAATCAACCTCCGATTGGCTGGTTAAAAAAATACAAAATAGAGAACAAAACTTTATTATATGGAGCAGTTACATACATAACTGCATTATTTCTCCATATGGTTGCCATCCACATTTAGGCATTTGTTGTACCGTGACACTAGTTTTTGTAGTCCTCGTCAAAGAACGGTGCCGCCAAGTAACGCAGCCAGATGTTGACGCCATCCCTGAGCTCTTCGTTGGTGTGGAAGCGCTGGGTAGCCAACCAGACCTGCATCTTGGTGAAGAGATGGTAATCGCTTGGTGCCAGGTCCGGACTGTAAGGAGGGTGGTCGAAAATCTCCCAGTTGAAGAGCTTGATTAAAGCATTTGTGCGAGCCGAGCCGCAGTGTGGGGCCGCGCGTTGTCGTGCAGAACGACGCCTTTAGCTAGCATCCCGCGCCGTTTTTTTTTCTCAACCTCCGAAGCTTATTTAGCGTTCCACAATAAACCTCTGACGTTGTTGTGGTCCCTGGTAGCATAAATTCTGTCAACAAAATTCCCTTACGGTCCCAGAATACGTACCTCACATCTGGTGGGAGCGGCGATGATAGTGTCCATGTTTCATCAGTAATTACTCCTACACTACGCAGCGAAAATGTATGAGGGTAGGCGTTCAGCGATAAAAACGTTACTTGTTACTACTGAGCGTCAGCTTTGGCGCTATAACAACGCGTTTCTTTTTACCCACCAGTCGGAGGTTGATTTTGGAATTGCCCACGTATATTGTAGCCTAATGTGTGAAGAAGTGAGGAGAATGGGTACATACATCCTCCGTCTAAAGAGGAAAGTGCCCTGAATTTAAGGGCAGTATGTCCTCCGAAACGTAGGTATCCATCTAGACTACAGGTTGTCATAATCCAGAAGGCTACAATACGCATTTTTTATTCTATAGAGATACTGAATACAGTTCATATTATGTCTGTATCATGTCATGAAATCGCGAAGTTATATAGAGTATATGCAGGCCTATAGCTCCATCCACACTCACAGTTCCGGCTGCCTTTATTCCATCTCTGCAATACTCGTATTGGGGATTCGGGTTATGGGGCTAGTTTTGCGAGTGCACTATGGGAATGGCAAAAGTGCTATGATTTTTGGCCATGAACATCCACACGCGGAAACTGAAAAATCGCTGAATGAAGGTACATGAAATTTGATAATGGGACGTTCTAATAAGCTTTGTCAGTAGATTACAATTTGTTTAAAATCATATAAAAGTAACAGACACTTTATAGTAATAACTACGTACGTTTCTGCGCGCATCTCGAGCGTAATTCGTTATTTATCGGAGCAAAAAAAAAAAGTTTCGACAAAATGTAGATAAAAAAGCAGCACACACGTTACGTGCAATACACTTTTCCGTACGTGTTATGGTTTTCAAGACAATGAAACACGAATCAGTGAAAGCAGCAACAATGACTTCGGTACACGTATTTCCCAAATTCTCATTGTTGGAACTAACATAAAATAATAATTAATTAGACGCAATAACTGATCTCCGTTGGGAAGTATGTGTTTAAGTGAACCACATGCGGCTTGTCCATCTCTAAACACATATATACATTTTCCTGCATCGTCTTATTTGTCGATTTTTGTCATTTTTAAACGAAAAGAAGCTCAAGAAGACCTACTGAGGGAAGTCGTACAGGTCGCATCCTTCTTGGTCTGTAAATGCAGGTGTCTGTTTCCCTGTTTGTTCTCTGCCCCTTCACAGGAATGTAGGCCTCTCTCTGTAAAGTAAATCTCTGATGACTGTCGGCTGTTCAACTACATTTTTACGTCACGTAACATGTGGAGCGAGTTTGAGGCCTGCTAAAAATTGCAGAACAAAGTAACACGCCACCTTGTTGTAAGGAGTGCAGTTTCTATTTTGCCAAATCCATGCACACATACGTATTCACCTGACTACTCACTTCAACCCATACAGCACAATAGCTTTACCTTCACGAAGTCCACGCACCGCCATGGGTGGTGCTTCCATTCATCGTAACAGCCATTCGTATACTCGCACATGCATCATCATCACGTAGTCTGTCTGACGACAGGTCCAAAGCCTCCCAAAGAGAATTCTCCCAACAGTGCGATCTAGTGCTCTCTCTTTCACTCTCGAGTATCTTCTCGTATCCTTAAGATCATAGAGTAACTGCTTACGTGCTCTTCCCGTCTTCCCGTCCCTTCTATCTTTCCTTCAATATCGTGTTTTAGAAGGCAGTTCCTACGCAAGACGCGACCAGTCCATTTAGCCTTGCTACGTTCTATCGCACTGCACCTAAAATCAGATCGTGGTCTTCCTATTTACGATGCTGTGTAGCGTGGAATTCTATCCTAAGAAATAAAGCAGCATGCACCTCCGAAATGTCGGTAACGAACTCACCAGGCTGCACAGTGTCATAACCCAGTACACAACAATCTAATTCCTCACCGCCGTTAAAAAACTAAAATCTCACACAGTTTGACAGTATTATTCCAACCAGTTCCACCTAATTTTCCCGAGCAACATTTTATCAAAACCCTTACACTGAATTTACGTAACACTGAAGTTGTTATTTCGTAATTCAATAAAAGCTAAAGGAAAGTCACTACTAAAATAAAGTAACCGTCATATTTTGCCATAATCTCGCCTATTGAGATTGTAATATTACCAGCACAGACAGCAGCAATACCGCTGTGCTGTAATGGTGCTATAGTCACGAAAGCAACAGGTGCGACTTCTGAATGGAAGGACCAAGGACATACAGGTTCTGCATTGGCTTACACCACTTTTGCTCGAATTGCGCCCGCCACTGGAGTAGATGAATCTCGGGGAAAGTGTATTGTAAAATTACGTACGTTACGAACGTTGGCTTCGCACGTCTGGCCGGGGCCTCAGCGCGAGTCTAGGAACCCCTGAGACCCGAATACGTGTGAGGAGAGTGGCGGTAAAGCGCCACGCATTCTTCACGCCGAAAATGGATTCAGAAGACTGAGCAGCTTAACCTTTTAAAGCCTACCCGTTACTTTACGTACCATCATGTTTAACATTAAAAAATTCTGCATGGTGATTACAACGCATTTATTTGTTTTATATGGCTCTCAAAACAAACAGTAACATTTGCCTGATACATCATCAACAGATTGGATTTTATAACCAAAGTGGAAAGTGCTTACTGCGCGGTACGCACCGAGTCCTTATATAACACGGATACGCCTCGTCCTTTAGAGGTTAACCCAGAGTACTTTACTCCGAGATAAAATGTCTAAAGCATGCAGTGTATAGGACGCTGGACCACAGAAGTAGTCTAGGAATGCAAAAGATAATATCGCATTATTAAGGAAAATCGAACCCTGGTTACCCAGCTAGCAGCCATGATTTATTCCCTGTCCTCCACAGACAAGAAGATAATTAACAAAACTCTGTCCTTGGGTAGTGACGTTTACCAACTGGTCCTCTCATTTTCAGAACACCCCACATCCAAAACAGACAAATTAGAACCCGCAAAAAAAAAGAGAAAAAAACCGTATCCAATCCGGCCTGCGATGACGCTCGTGTTACTAATATGGCTCTACGTCAAATTATACTTCGTCTTGCGTAATATAGAGAAAGGGTTGTGGAGGTTAACGGGAGGTTCAGTTCTTAATTTTCGCAATCTAGGATGACATCAGCCTCACCCTTCGGCCTGTTCGCGCGATACTGACTCGATACGAAATTGTGTGCGTCTCAGAATCAGTCTGGATGACTCTGGGCTTAACCTTTTAAAGACAAAGCGCAGAAAACTTCATTTAAAGACCCAGTTCGTATCGCGCAGTAAACACTTTTCAAATCGGTTATAAAAACCAATCAGTTTATGCTGTAAGTGGCACAAGTCGCTGTTTTGTTCTCAGGTAAATACAAAACACATAAATACAGTGTGGGCAGAACGTACAGTTGTTGAACGTTAAACTGTTGGTGCATCACGTAACCAGTAGGCTTTAAATGGTTAATGGATACATTTACACGTATCGATATTTTGATGAAAATGACATTGGGTGTCCTAGTGGGTCAATTTTACCTGAAACTGGGGGGGGGGGGGGGGGGGGGGGTTGCCCCCTTTCCATTTTGGGTTAAAAAGCACACGACCCCCGCGGAAAGGGGGGGGTTGGTTTGGGGGGGGGT
>Ga0123355_10004294_pt1 | contig 20718 bp, 19 predicted proteins | sample TergutEmb28metaG_3_FD_89872 | JGI IMG/M metagenome (GOLD analysis project Ga0123355, IMG submission 89872) | Embiratermes neotenicus P1 segment gut microbial communities from Petit-Saut dam, French Guiana - Emb289 P1 | ecosystem: Host-associated > Arthropoda: Insects > Digestive system > Gut ...
CGGCTGCTCTTCTTCATGCAGACGAGTGTAATCTTCAAACAGTCTGTTGATTTGATTGGTGGTCATACCAGGACCCGTATCTTTTACAGAAATGCACAAACCGCTTTCGCCATAATCGCCGCTGCTGTAATTTATCGTCAAATGCACACTGCCGAATTCTATATACTTGAATGCGTTTGCAAGCAAGTTGTTCAAAATTTGCTTTATACGCGGATAATCGCCGCGCAGGGCTACGGGCAGGTTTTCATCTACCGTCAGTAAAAATTCGACACTGCTGTCTCCTTTGTGTAATGGGTATACATTAATGATATTATTTATCAAATGAATTGTTTCGTAAGGGCTTTGCGAAAGCTCCAATTTGTCGGCTTCTACTTTAGACAAATCCAAAATATCATTTGCCAAGTTAAGCAGCATAGATGCAGATTCATGAATTTTTGCAAAAGATTCGTCGGTATTTTCAAATCGGCCCGGGTTGTTCAATTCTATTTCGGCAATACCCAAGACGGCGGAAATAGGCGTACGCAACTCGTGACTCATACGAGATAGGAATTTTGACTTTGCCTCGCTGTTTGCAAGAGCAATTTCTTTCTGCGTTTTCTCCGTTATGTCGCAAGAATACGATACCATAACAATTTCGTCGACAACATGCATGTAGAACGAAAATATCTCGAAAAAGAATTGCTGGCCGTCTTTATGGGTTACAAACTGGCAAACATCGTAGCCGTCTTCGAAAGTTTTCTGTACATGCTCCATCCATACCTCGTCGGTTTTTCTACCATTGGGTTGGTATTCCGGACGGAGGTCGTATACGCCTGTGGTATACTCGCTCTTGCTGCTAAATCCAAAAAATTCTGCGGCAAAATCGTTACAGTTGATACAAATGCCGTCTTCGCTCCAGAAATCAATAACCAGCGGCGCGGCATCAAATATCAATTGAACGCGCTGCTTAAACGTCATCATCTCACTGGTATCCTTGCCATACAGCCAAGCACCTTGTACACCCATGTATTCTCCCGAAACACCGGTATGTATACTTGGGTAGCAATGTCCCGCCGCGTCTATATTCATCCATTCAAATTCTATGCGGCCTTTTTCAATTATTTCCCGCGCAAGCATGGCGATTTTGTCCGTGGTAAGCAGGCCGTCCATATAATATTCCGGGGCATATTTTAGAGGATTGTCCAAATATTCTTTTTTGTTGGATATTTTTAGTTTACGCACAAGTTCTTGGTTGCAATACAGTACGTTAAAATCTGTATCCCAAAAGCAAATGGAAAGGGGAATGGCATCCAATGTCTCGTGCAGGCGGTCATGAACTTTTTGCACTTTTGCCATTTTTTCTTTTAAGATAACCACTTCGGACTTTGGTGTACCGTATGAAAAAATGGCCGGCTGTCCCAAAAACTCGCCGCTGATGCCGACATTATCAAAAAGTAGAATTTTGCCCTTGGAATTTACATGCGCCCATTCAAATTCCATCCTGCCTTTGTCTTTGATGTCGTTAATTAATGTGCGTAATTTTGGCAAGCTATGAGACCCATCGGTCTGATATACAGGCAAATAGGTAAGATAATCGTCCAAATATTTCTGCTTGTCGGGTAAACCCAGGATTCTCTTAATTTCTTCGTTGCAGTAAATCATGTTAAATTCCCAATCCCAAACGGTTACCGCCATGGGTAGGATTTCCAACATTGGAAGCATATTTTCGTCAACTTTATGCATTTAACTCCATCCTTATCTGCATTGGAATAATGAGCAACACTGTTCCATTTTTTGCCCAGGGGTTTTACTAATTGTCATAATCCTAAGATTATTCTGCTTGCGTAAATACTAGCATTTTTACGGCTTTTCGTCAATGATATACTTTTGGAAGCGAGTGTCTGCCGGCATATAAAACTTGACGTGACATGGGAAGAAAGTGTACATTATTATAGTTATGCTTGAATGCAAGCTGGGACAACGTGGAAGGAGCATTACAAATGCAGGAATACAAACGTGGAAGGAGCATTATAAATGCAACTGGAATTTTCAAAAATTGAACTGATAGTATTCGACATGGACGGTACAATGCTGGACACAGAAGCACTGTCGATAAAAGCTTGGCAAGTGGCAATGCAGATACAAAAGCTGGAAGTGTCACAGGAGCAGTTTATCGCCTTGTTAAAGGACATGACAGGTACAACATTTGAAAACGGCCGCATGGCAATGGCAAAGCATTTGCCTGCCTGCGATTACGACCGGGGCTACAAAGACGCCGTAGCCTACATAGACAACCACTTCAAAACCCAAGGCGTGCCAACAAAGCCCGGACTTTTCGAATTGCTGGACAAAATCGAAGCGGCGGGCATAAAAAAATGCGTAGCAACTTCCACAGCAAAGGAAAGAGCCACGCACAAATTAACATTGGTAAATATTGCGCATCGTTTTGAAGTTATAGTTGGCGGGGACGAAGTTGCCGTTAGCAAACCTGCGCCAGATATTTTCTTAAAAGCGGCTGAATTGTGCGGGGTTGCGCCGGAAAATTGCCTTGTATTGGAAGACTCTGCCGCTGGTGTAAAAGCAGGATACCGCGCGGGGATGCAAGTTATAGCAATCCCGGATATATTACAGCCGTCGGAGGAAACAAGAGCAATGACGAAACTGGTGTGCAAAGACTTACACGAAGTAGCGTTACTGTTCTAAATGAGGCTACGCCTCAAACCCCAATCGGGGAATGAATCCCTGCTTAGCTTTGGCGGCTGTGCCGCCGCACCGTGCGTTTGTACGGCAACATCATGTGCTAACCTTTGATTTTCTCCAACGCAGCTTTTGCTGCATTTTGCTCGGCCTCTTTCTTGCTGCGCCCTGTCCCTTTACCAAGGGATTTATTCTGATGAAACACTTCTGCCGTAAACTGCCTCTTGTGGGCAGGGCCGGCTTCGTCTATAGTTTTGTAAACAGCCGTCTGTCGGCTGTTTTTTTGCAAAATTTCTTGCAAAGTTGTTTTGGGGTCCTTCTCCTGCTTTGTCGCTTTTTCCGCAAGGGGGGCAAATAGACGCAATATCACATTTCGCACAGCATCCAACCCGCCATCTAAAAATATTGCACCAAATACAGACTCCATTGCGTCTGACAAAATGGAGTCTTTTTCTCTGCCTTTTTCCCGTGCTTCGCCCTGACCCAGAAGCAAATAATTACCAAGCTTTAAGCTGCGGGCAATACTTGCCAGCGTACTTTCACAAACAAGGCTTGCGCGCCGCTGTGTCAGTTCCCCTTCAGAAAAATTAGAAAACCTGTGATATAAAAAATCACTTATACAAAGCTCCAACACCGCGTCGCCCAAGAATTCGAGCCTCTCGTTGGATTCGTCCGGCTCCAATGCCTGCTCATGTACAAAAGAAGAATGCGTAACCGCCTGCCGTAGCAACGCGCTGCGTTTAAAGTCATAACCTAATTGCGTTTGTAATACGTCACTCATGAAAATTTACACACCCAAAGCTTTCTGTACATATTTGGTGGCGTCGCCCACTGTTTTGATATTTGTGGCATCGTCACTGTCAAACTCCATACCAAAAATATCCTCAAGCTCGGATATAATTTGAAACACGTCCAAGGAATCGGCATTTAAATCCTGCTGGAATGTTGTTTCCGGCGAAATACTGTCCTTTGGAATACCCATCTGCTCTGCGATTACATCTCTGATTTTTTCGAATTCCATTTGAATTTCTCTCCTTATTTAGATTTGGAATAAAGCACGCACTGTCTTATGGCGTTTTTAATTGCCAGTGCATCGGATGAACCGTGGGCTTTTACTACCAACGATTCCAACCCTAAAAATGGTGCGCCGCCTACTTCGCGGTAGTCGAATTTTTTCTTCAACCTGCCGAAGGCACCTTTTGCCAAAAGCGCGCCAAGCTTGGATATTTTTGAGGCCATTAGTTCTTCCTTTATCATTCCCATCAAGGTTTTGGAAAGGCCTTCTGTTAGTTTAAGCACTACGTTACCCACAAAGCCGTCGCATACAGCCACGTCCACTTCCCCTGCGGGTATACCGCGGCCTTCGATATTGCCTACAAAGTTTAGGCCGGAATTTTCAAGCAGCTCGTAGGCTTCTTGCAGCAGAGGGGTACCCTTTTCCTTTTCCGTGCCTATGTTAACAAGTCCTACCCTCGGGTTTTTTATGCCCATTACATTTTGCATGTACTCTGCGCCCAGTTGGCCGAATTGTAGCAGATACGCAGGTTTGACCTCTGCATTTGCGCCGCAGTCCAGCAGTAGCGTCATGCCTGTTTTCGTTGGAAGAAGTGCGCATAACGCCGGACGATGAATACCCGACTGCCGCTTGCAAAACGCAAAAATCCCAACCAAAAGCGCACCGGTGGAGCCTGCGGAAACAAAGCCCTGCGCCTCTCCGGATTTTAGATGCTTCAATCCTACTACCATGGAAGAATTTTTCTTCTGCTTTATGGCAACGGTCGGTGTCTCGTCAAAGCCGATTACCTCTGGGGCGTGTAGAATTTTGAATTTGTGTAAGGCTTCTTGTGGATATTTTTTTGCAATGCTTGCCAATTCATCCGTAATAACTGCCTCGTCGCCAACCAGTGTCAGGTTTATATCAGGGAACTCACGTGATGCAAGCACCGCACCTTCTATCACGGCAGAAGGCCCAAGGTCGCCTCCCATTGTGTCTACGGCTATGGTTAGTTTTTCCATTTGACGGCTTCCTGTTCTAAGCGGTTATGCCAATTATAAAAAAAGACGGACTTCGACACATAAAAGCCTAACAAGGCCTGTAAATCGTTAGTCCGCGTTTAACTATTCTGCAATTTGTAAAACTTCGCGTCTCTTGTATGTGCCGCAGCCTTTACATGCACGATGTGACTGTACCGGATCGCCGCATCTGTCACAAGTTCCTATGGTTGGCATGGCAATTTTCCATGTCTGTCTGCGCCTTTTGTCGCGTCTTGCTTGAGATGTTCTCCTCTTGGGACTAATCATTTTATCGTTCCTCCTAATTGAATAACCCTAATAGCTAACCACTATTGCATGGGGAAGAAATCCCCACTATGGGAATCCACTGCAAGATATTATACCTAATCCAAGATTATACTGTCAAGACAAATTCCCGGGATTTTGATAGATTCATTTTGATGCTAAATCTCGTATCGGCATGGCTATTGACATCTGTGAACAGTACTAATAGTATGAGAAAAAAAGAGAGGCAAATTACCATGCCCATTATCCCCAAGCAAAAGGAAGTAAAAAAGCACGGCTCTATCTGGCAGGCAAGCATATCGGACATCCTCTTTCGTGGCGGAAGAAGAAGCATCCCCATTGCGCAGCTGGCAGTTTTTTGTCGCAAAGTGGATTTTTTATTGGGTTCAGGGCTTTCTATCAAAACCGCGCTTACAGTATTGCAGAGGCAGTCGCTGGGGGCGGTACTTAATAAAACTTTGCCGCGAGTATATGTGCATATTTTGAAAGGCGATAGCTTTTCCATAGCATTAGAAAGAGAAGAAGTTTTTCCGGAATTTATGCTAGGCTACGTAGCCATCGGAGAAAAAACAGGGCAGGTTGCACTCGTATTCGCAAAATTGGCGGATTACTACGAGCAGCAATCCAAAACGCGTAAAGAGTTAACATCCGCGCTGATATACCCCATATCCGTGATACTGATGATGCTTGGCGTTATTGTGTTGGCGATGCTTACGATATTGCCTGGATATGCGCGTATCTTCGAAGCATCCGACATTGCACTGCCCGCAATAACGGAAATGTTGATTAACGCTTCGGCATTTTTGACAAGAAACGCATTTTTGCTTGTGAGTTTTACGGTTTTGATTGTTGCGTCAAGCGTAGTATTTGCAAAAAGCCACCAAGGAAAAAGAGTGCTGGCCAAAGTGGAGCTTAGCTTGCCTATACTGCGGCTGGGTGTAAATTTTCATTTTGCGCAGGCTCTATCGCTGTTGCTAAACTCTGGAGTAAGAGTGACGGAGGCGATAGATTTGTGCATAGGCTTGCTTAACAATGTGCGTATCAAGCGGGATTTGCAAAAACTATCAATTAATTTGAGAAAAGGCAACGGCTTCTCCGCTTCTTTGGAAAAAATCCCCTATATAGACCCGCTCCTGCGTGACCTTGCGTATGTAGGTGAAGAAACAGGAGAACTAGCCCGCACAATAGAAAAGTGCAGCCATTATTTTGCCGCAACCTATGCGCACAGCATTGGCAGGCTGAATAAATTGGTAGAGCCTATTATTACTTTGGCTATGGGTGTGCTGTTGGCGTTGGTTATGCTGGCAGTGGTGCTGCCTACATTTGAGTTAGCTACAGCGATGTAGATGATTTAGGAAATAAAAAAACTTTAACTGTGCATTGAGTAACAGAGTGCAAAGTTAAAGTTTTGATTATTAGTTAAACACATAATGCTTCCTAACAGGTTTGGTTACATTCCACACACAGGCCATCCCTTTTGGGAATGTAACCATATCCCCGGCGGTGCAGTGGGTACTTTCGCCATTGTGGATTACTTCCACCTCGCCTTCCAGCAGAAGACAAGTTTCCTCTTGGTCGTAGTACCAGTCAAATTTTGATACTCCGCATCCCCAAGTAGGGAGTTTTTGCATTTCGGCCCGTTCTTGTTCAGAGGGCTTTTTTACTGTAATTTTCAATTCTATGCCTCCTTCGTCGGTGTCATAAATCGGTGGTGTGAAAACCCATTACACGGGTGTTTCACACATACTTAATTTTCCGGAAAAGACGGGCGCAAGTCATGCACTTCGTCAATTTTCTTCCGCTTAGAATATAGTTTTGCGCATCCATACGCCACAAGAATCATCCCTAACCATAAAGCAACTATGGTAAGAGTGAGAAGCACGTCTGAATGGTGGCGGGTCAGCATTCCTTGTATGCCCGCTGCGCAAATGATGATGATGCTTGTATTGGTCATCTTCGCGCCGAATACCGCTATGGGCGGCAATATATTTTTACCCATGTACTGCGAAAATATAAGAAACACACCAAGCGCGATTACTACCAGTACCGAATGAAACAGAACATCTGCCGCTGTATTCCAAAGAAGCCCGGGAATGCCTGCCACAGCCAGCCCTACCACGCCGAATATAATCATGCTCTTACCTGTTTTGGCAGGAGTGGATATAGTTTTTTTCGCTTCGTCGGTACGTACAGTAGTAGGATGCGTAAGAGCGGCTTCCGGAGAGTGGACGGGCGTTGCCTTGCCGTCAGCTCCGTTTTTAAGCAAATAATCTGTAGTTACATTAAAAATATTGGAAAGTTGCACGATATTGTCCACATCGGGGATGCTTTCACCTGTCTCCCATTTCGAAATTGCCTGCCGCGATACTGCTACTGCCGTACCAAGCTGCTCTTGGGACATGCTGTGTTGCTTTCTGAGAATTTGAATTTTTTCGCCTAATGTCATGAGACATCACCGCCTTTGTTTGTTTGCTGTAAGGATACACAAATTGCGGATTGCTGTCTACCATGCGAAGGTTGAAGTGGGCGCAACTGATGGTTGCGGCTGTATTTACGCTGCTATATCAATAGGCTTCTTCCTAAACTGGAATCAAGTGCGCGAAAATTAAAAAAATTCAGTTGGGTTCTGTGAGAACCCAACTGAAAAATTCAACTCTCTTACAACGCCGCCAAATAAGCCTTAAAGAACTCCCACATCTTCTCTGTAGAAGAAATCGACAGCCTTTCGTCAGGGGTATGCAAGTCAATATTCGTTGGGCCAACGGCAATAATGTCAAGCCCGTCGATTTTCTCCGCCAAAATACCGCATTCCAGTCCGCCATGGGTGGCCGTAATTTTCACATCTCTGCCGAAAACAGGCTTGTAGCACTCCACCGCAGTTTTAAGCAGGTCCGAATCCGGGTTAAACGGCCAGGCAGGGCTTCTTTGCATAAAAGTTGCCACGCCGCCGATAAGTTTTGCCAAGTATGCAATTTGCGACTCTGTGCGCTCATTATAAAATCTTGACGCGCCGCGAGGCATCAAGGACAGCTTTATTCCGTCTTCAAGCGTTTCCACAACACCTAAGTTGCAGGACGCGTTTGTCAGGCCTTCAATTTCCATGCTCAAATGCTGCACGCCGTGTGGTATTAGTGTTAGTGCCGCAATTAGGTTGCTCGTGACTCCTGTCGTTAAGGCTTTATCCGATTTGCCTGCCGCCCAAGAAATATCAATGCCGCTGTCCGACGCGCGATATTGCACGGCAAAATCGCCACGGCATTTTTCTAATATTTTTGCGACTTTGTCTTTATCGGCTGTTTGCACGACAATAGTAACCGAACCTTCACGTGGGATGGCATTTACCTTCATACCGCCGGAAATACATGCTACGCGTACAGCAACTTGGCTATCCAACGCCGCCAATATATTACCGATAATGCGATTGGCATTGCCGCGTTCTTTTTCTATATCCCCGCCGGAATGGCCTCCCATAAGGCCTTTTACCGTAATGGTGAGTACTTCTTCGTCCGCACCAACTGCTTGCCATTTTGCAGGAAGCATAAGCTCTGCTGTTGTACCTGCTGCAGAACCCATTACAAATGCGGTATCGTCACCATTGTCGAGGTTAATCATGCGCTTGGACTCAAGCAGGCTGCAATCAAGATTTGACGCGCCGGCCATACCAGTTTCTTCTTCTATGGTGAGTACAATCTCCAGCGGTGGATGCGGTAGCTCTTTGTCTTCCAACATTGCCATGCACATTGCCACGCCAAGGCCGTTGTCTGCGCCCAGAGTTGTGCCACGTGCCTTAATAAAATCGCCGTCTACATATAGCTTTAGCGGGTCTGTGAGGAAATTATGCTCGGTATCGGCGTTTTTTTCGCATACAATATCGAGATGTGCTTGCAGGATTACCGGCGGACGACCTGCGCCGCTGCCTACACCGGGCTTGTAAATAATCAGGTTGTACAGCTTGTCTTGCACAGTTTTGTGTCCAAGGTCGCGGGCGAATTTGGCTATGTAGTCGCTTACAGCCTTCTCGTTGCCGGACCCACGCGGGATTTGGCTTATTGCCTCAAAATGTTTGAGAACTTCTTGGGGCTTGTAGTTTGCTAATACCATGGCTTGCATCTCCTTTAAGTTTAATTTTAACCTCGCAGGTAAAGCCTGACTGCGGGGTTTTCTCTTGGAACTAAACTACCACAAGCAAGCCTATAGTGCAAGCCCTCCGATGTATGTATCATAACTTTCCTGCGCGTCAAGCAGGTCAGTCATTCTTACCATTATTGCGGCGGGTGTCCAGCCGCGTTTTTTGCTGTAATATTGACGCGCAATTTTTTCAAACTGCCACGGATGCACAAGATGCGCATGTATTATCGCCACACCTGTATTAGGCAGCGGTGATATGCGGTCGTAGATTTCCACCAATTCGCCAATGGGAATTTCTCGTTTGCTGCGTCGCACGTATCTGTGTAAAAAACTCGCAAACTCGGTAATTTGCGCGTCTATTACCGCGTCACCGAAATTTGTTAGAAAGCAATATCCTTCGGAAACAGGAAGGTTTTCTTCCTTTAAAGCACCATGACACAAATGTCCTGCAGCCAAAGAACTGGCATAAACAGCTAAGTAGTCGGTATTAGCCAAAAGCTCGGCAGACCGCGCAGCATAATCTATGTACTTGGGAAAATTTTTGATAAACATTACATCAAAATCCGAAAGCCGCGAATTTTTGGAAGTTTGCTTGAGCGAGTTTGCTAGGAAAGAAGAATTTTTAGCAAAAATTTCTGTAAGGGGTGGGTTGTTTTCAATGTCTTGCAAACCAATCCCTCGCGCCATAACATGAAAACGCGCAAGGGTTTGTATTACAAGAGTCATGTCTTTTGGGCAGTCAAAATCAATGTCGCGCCCTATAGCATTGCGCACCATTATATAAGTTTCGCGCCCAAGCTGTACATACGGCTCGCCCTGTTCGCTTAGGCATAATTTTTCTGACAAAGTAAAGCCCGCCGCCTCCAGTCGATTAAGCAGAGCGTAGCGTGTACGAATGGCGGCGTGGCTTTCCTGAGTTTTATATATTTTAAGCTTTGAGGTCTTGCATAAAAAATACCCGCGCTCTTTTACGGCCCTAACATTAGTCAGTCCAAAACAGGCAGGTAAAGTTGTGGCGATATCACCCATATCAATCACTCCCTTATACGCGGTCTGGCTTTTTATAAACGAAAGCTGAAGTTAAACCGCTATGACAACTATATGAGAGTGATGTTGATTTTAATACCCCGCGTCCCTATCCACTAAACGCTCAAGTTTACGCCCGGCGATATAATCATCTAAATACCGCAAAAACTTACTCACTATAATTTCGTCGGTATTGGCGCGCCCGCCGTGGCCTACATGCGGGGTGATAAGTACATTGGGCAATTCCCAAAGGGGGTTATCCTGCGGCAGCGGCTCGGGAGTGGTAACATCCAGTGCTGCCCCGCCCAAATGCCCATTTTTCAGTAATTGGACAAGCGCGTCTTGGTCAATGGCGGTTCCCCTGCCAACATTTACTATTAACGCGCCTTTTTTCATGCCGCGCAAACGCTCGCGGGATAATATTCCTGCAGTTTCGCTGGTGCCGGGCAATGCCAATGCCACGATATCGGCATCCTGCAACGCCTCGTCCAGCTGTTCAGTGGTGTATAGTCTGTCTATATACGGCGGCATTTGGGCGCGGGGGGTGCGTACCACGCCGCAAACTTTGGCACCCATGGCATGGCAAAGCATAGCATAACGCCCGCCGATATCTCCCATACCAACAACTGTAACCCGGCGTCCATACAAAGTGTGACCGATTTTTCCGATAAAGCCCCATGTTTTTTCTTGCTGGCGCGTAATATACTCGTAAGCATGTCGCAGAAGCATGAGCGTATATGTAAGCATATGCTCCGCAATGGGAACGCCGTACGCCCCTGTGGAATTTGTAAGCAAAATATCATCGGAAAGCCGCGGCGCGGAGTTTAAATAAATATCCACGCCTGCGGTTTGGGCATGTACCCATTTTAGTGCTGGCATTTTTGCAATTAGGTCGGGTTTGGCGTTGCCGAAAATGATTTCGCAGGCGGCCAATTGCTCATCCGTGGGCTTGTCGAGGATGTCTATAACTTCGTATTTGCCTGCGGCAGCGGTGTGGATTTTCTCTTTCAGTGCTTCGGGCAGCGGCGATAAATTGACCAATACAATTTTTTTCATGGCAGAAATCTCCTTATTTAATTCTGGGCTACACAACTCGCAAATCCGGCTCCATAGGTGTAACATACACAGTTTTATGATAATCATAAATAACAAATCCGGGTTTTGCGCCGTTAGGTTTTTTAACATGCTTCTTGGCCACATAATCCACAGGTACCTGGGTAGAATTTTTTGCTTTGCTGTAAAACGCGGCTAGGTTTGCTGCCTCAAGGATTGTTGCATCGGGCGGTTCTTTCCCGCCTGTTACAATTATAACATGCGACCCTGGGATATCCTTTGTGTGTAGCCAAATATCGCTAATGGCGGCCATTTTTAGCGTAAGATAATCGTTTTGGGTATTGTTCTTGCCGACATATATGTCAAATCCGTCGGAGGAAACATATCGCAAAGGTTTTGCTGCCGCAGATGCTTTTTTATTTTTCGATTCGGTAGATCGTTTTGCAAAGCCTTGACTTGCCAGCTCTGCGCGAATTTCCGCAATATCCGCTTCATCCGTGATTGTTTCCATTGCTGCTGCCACACTATCCAGATATTCTTGGTCGACTTTGTTTTTTTCCATTTGTTCGCCCAGCGCGACAAAAGCGCGCTTTTGCTTGTTGTATAATTTGAAATACCGCTGGGCATTCTCCGCCGCCGTCAGCGTCGGGTCAAGGACAATTTTCATTGGCTTGTTATCGTCATAAAAATTCTCCGCAGTGAAAGATTCCGCGCCTTTTTCCACCAGGTACAAATAAGCGGTAAGAAGTTCGCCCTTTATGCGCAAATTATCGCGGTCTTTGATATCTTCCAGCGTCCGCTCGTGCATAAACGCCTTTTTGCGGCAGCGTTCTTGGTGAGTGGATATCAGCTTTCGCAAGTCAACGGTTTTTTGACTGATGCGATAAGCCTCGTCCCGCCGCGCGTAAAACGATTCCAGCATAACGGATGGCGAATCAAAAACTTCCGCACGGTGCTGTGAGTAAAGTAGCATTGTCAGTGGAGCGATATCAATGGCTCGCCCTTCGCTGTCCCAATAGATGCTGCATGTAAAATCGCCGCTTTCTACACGAAAAAAAACATCACGAAAAGCCTCGTACAGCCGCGTTATATCTGATGCGGTTAAGTCCCCCGTAAAAATATCGCAGGAGACAGCCGCGCGGGTACATATTTCGCTGGCAAGTATGGGGCTGATTCCGTTCAGCCGTTGGTATATGCTTTGCTGAATTTTGAGATTGGCAACGCTGATGCTGTTTGTGAAAGCATCTTGCGTAATAATTTTTAGCGGATTTTGTTTGTCCGGCGTGGGCGGACGCGAATACATAACACCCGGCAAAATAGGACGCGAATTGCTAAGGGCAGGGGACACATGCTTTATGGAGTCGAGAATTTTCCGGTTTGCGTCCAGCAACATGATATTACTGTGCTTGCCCATTATCTCCACCAGCAGAATTTTGGGGGATTTGTCGCCAAGTTCATCCATTGCTTCTATGTGAATTTCCACAATGCGCTCAAATTCCGGTTGGGTTATACTCACGATTCGCCCGCCTGTGAGATGCTTGCGCAGCATCATGCAAAACATGGGGGCTTTCAAAGGCGCGGTTTTGGTAGCGGCAGTAAAATTAAGCCGCGGCGCATTGGAATTGGCGGTTATCAGCAGCTTGTGATTTTTACCGCCTGCGCGCAGGTTTATGAAAATTTCGTCAGGCTCCGGTTGGGATATTTTGTCTATTCTCCCGCCTATGATGCTATGTGAAAGTTCGTGTACCACGCTTGCAAGTGTTGCTCCGTCGAGTGGCATTAAAAGTTTAGCTCCTTACTTGAGAATAGATTTGAATGTTAAAAATTTAGCTCCGTACTTGAAAGCTTACTCTTTATTTAACTTGGCCGTTGTGACGGCTATCGCTCCAATGCTTCCCACTATCATAACGCCTATTACAAATATAAGCAATGTAAGGCTGCGCCTTTGCGGCTCTTGCGCAATGGGCTCGTCAATAACTAACATTATGGTTGCGTCAAAAGGCGCGGCTATCGCTACCGGCAATTCGCCACCGCCACCTGCGACTTCTACCTCGCTGTCAAGTGCAAAAATATCGATACCAAAAAATTCAAAGTCTTCATTAAAGCCTGTCATTCTATCAGCGGGCATGTCCCCCCAGGCATCTGCCGAAGGTTCTTCAAAATCTATTCTTTCGCCTCGTGAAAGCCCGTCCATTGCAGGCGCAAATGGTACTTCATCTGTCCATTCAACATAATCCGCTTGCCCATAATATTGTTGGATGCCAAGCGGCACAGGCATGATAGTATCATCGCGTTGTCTGTCAAAAACGTCGCCAGCAACCAAAATTGCCAATATAATCGACGCCGCAAGGGTTGCATATGATGCCGCTCTTACTACTTTAAACTTCCTGCGGTTAACAGGCGCGCTCCGCTCAAACATGGGCGGGGTGCTTATTTCTATGGCATTAAGTACATACGCCATTAGTTTTCTGTGAAAACCCTGCGGCATTTCCGGGTTTGGCAACGTGCGCACTTGGTCTATTAACTGTGCGTATTTTTCATATTCGGCTGCACATTTGTCGCAATTTTCCAAATGTATATGAACACTTGAAGACTGTGGGTCGTCGTCATAATATTCAGAAAATTGGTCCTGGATATCTCTGCAATCCATTTCATTCACCTATTTCGATATTCTCAATCTATTTTAACGTATTTAACGCAAAAAAGATACTTTTGTTCCGTGATATTTTATGGTATAAAAAGAAAATAACTTTTCAAAAAAGATAGAAGAAAGGGGTGTGATTGTCAAATGAAACGAATATTGTTTTGCGCCGTTATCATTGTGCTTGTTTTTACAGCTTGCGGCAGCAGCACAGAAGAAGTTGTGGATATATCGCCGCCAATAACGTTACCTCCTGAACCCATGCCACCAATAATATTACCTCCGGAGCCAATACCGGAGTACATAGTAATCAGGGGTGAGCAATTTTGCACATCATTGACCGAGTTGGATTTTTGGTGGATGAGTTTATCGGATGATGATATTGTTCCACTGAAATATATGGTAAATTTGACAGAGTTGGGGTTAGCGCGAAACAGAATCAGCGATTTGTCACCACTGTCAGGTTTGACAAATTTAACAGAACTGAAATTATGGGGCAATGAAATTAGCGACCTAACGCCGCTGTCTGGCTTGACGAATCTGACCAGATTGGAGTTGGGCGGCAACGAAATAAGCGACCTGTCTGCGCTGTCGGGCCTGGCATCTCTTACCGAGCTGGTTTTGAACCAAAACGAAATAAGCGACTTGTCCGCGCTGTCAGATTTGACAAATTTGACTGACTTGACATTGTGGAGCAACCAAGTTAGCGATATTTCGCCGCTGTCCGGCTTAACAAATTTGACTAGGTTGCAATTAGAGAGCAATCAAATTAGCGACCTGTCGTCACTGTCTGGTATGGCGCATCTTAGTACGCTGGTATTATCTAACAACCAAATCAGTGACTTATCCCCATTGTCCGGATTAGTAAATTTGGAGAGATTGTTTTTAAGAAACAACCAAATAAGCGATTTGTCGCCGCTGTCTGGTTTAACAAATTTGTTTGAACTGCTACTAAACAGCAACGAAATAAGCGACCTTACTGCGCTGGCCAATTTACCGAATCTGACCAGGCTGCAATTAGAAAGTAATCAAATAAGTAATCTTGCACCGCTGGCCAATTCTACACATATAACTTCGCTGGAGTTAAGGAACAACCAAATAAGCGACTTGTCGCCGCTGTCGGAATTGACGAATTTGACCGGGCTGGGCTTATGGGGAAACCAAGTTAGCGACCTAACGCCGCTATCAGGCTTGACGAATTTGGTTGGATTGACTTTTGACGACAACCAAATTAGCGACGTAACGCCATTATCGGGACTAACGAGTGTGAGGAGGTTGCGATTTAACAATAACGAAGTCGGCAATATTTCTGCACTATCGGAATTAACAAACTTGTATAGGTTGGAATTTGACAACAACCAAGTAACCGACCTTGCGCCACTATCCGGCTTGACGTACCTGCGCATTTTACGCGCAAACAACAACCAAATCAGTAATTTGTCGCCGCTTGCAGGCTTGATAAATTTAGAAATATTAGAACTTGATTATAACCAAGTCAGTGACCTGTCGCCGTTGTTAAATTTAGTAAATCTGGATACATTATATTTGCATGACAATCCCGTTTACGACCTTGAACCTGTGCGTCATGTGGGGTTTGTTTGTGTCGATTACAACACTCGCTTTCCGACTATAATGGAGTGCCTTCCAATGCCGTAATCATACGGGAACTTCGTACTCGCAGGAATCCGGTGAAGTGCTATAAATTTTAAAACTACTACGGGCATAAAAGGCGATAACCACAACCACCCCCGCTGTAACAAGCGGTAAAACATACGGCACCGCCGCAAGATATTCAAAAGCGATACCATAAATAAGCTGCCCCAGCGCATTGGCCATAAGCGGCAACATAACAACAATGGACATAACCTTGCCCGTAAGCTCGGTAGGCGTTTTTGTTTGGATAAGCGAGACCACCTGAATATTAGCAATTGTTACAAAGGCAAACGCAACCGCACATGCCGCAGTTAGGATAACATATACTAAAAAATACGGAAAACCGATAGTAAACGCTATCCCAACAGGAATTAAAACAATTCCCGACATCATAACGGGAAAGTAGGCATTGTCTATTTTCAGTTTGCTTCCCAGCACACCTGCGGCTATGCCACCGACTATACCTCCCGACATCATAATACTCTGGCTTATTCCCACAAATTCCATGCCCATGTGTAAATGCTGTGTTACCAAAACAGGAACCCCAACCAAAATTAATGAAATTAGCGTAAAAGAAAGCATAAAGGCCACAACGGCGCATTTTATAATTACAGATTTCTCTTTCATGAATTTAACGGACTGCAACAAGTCACCTTTTGCCGTTTTTATAATGCCGCCGGAGCTGGGCTGCGGCTTAAACGGAATGCGTATAAGCAAGTCCATAACCGCCGTAATTGCAAAGCATACCGCGCTAACCGCCAGTATAGGAAACAATCCAAATTCCGCAAACAGTAATCCCGCAATAGCCATACCGGCCATACCCGAGAGCGAATTTACTAAGTTTACAACAGCATTTGCGGACACGAGTTTCTCCCCGGTTGCTAGAAGCGGGACGCTGGCACTAACCGCCGGCATATACACTCCTTGAATGGCGTTTAGAGCCATAAGTTTTACGATAACAATTGGCAGAACTGCCGTGACAAACCCGCTTGCCGCGATATACGCCAAAATAAGCAAAGTAGTTGAAGCGTCCAGCCAAAACATTATCCTTTGCTTCCTAAAACGGTCTGCTATCATACCGCCTATTGGCGACATTATAAGAAGCGGAATATGGGTAAGCCCCAAAACCAGCCCAAACAACGCCGCCGACCCGCTAATGTATAATATATACAGCGGCAACGCAAAGCTTAATATCATATTACCGAACAGCGAAATTACTTGCCCGAAAATGAGCAGCGAAAAATCTCTGTTCCAAAGTTTAGTTGTTGTCATAGTTATTCCATGCCTCCTTCGTCGGCGTCACAAATCGGTTGGTATGAAAATCCGCTTCGCGGATGTTTCACACTTCATCACCTCATAAATATTTTCTGTAAATTTGATGGTTTTCTCCAAAAGTTTGTCGGTTACAATATCCACTCCCGATACTCTTAGTATGTGTTGCAGATACGCAAACCGCTTGCGTAACGCAAACATGTCACATTCAAATACAACAGGGTCGCACCATAGGTTGAGCAGCAACATCATAACTTGGGCGCATTCGTCGGGATAGTCTGTTTTAATGCTACCGTCTTCAATGCCTTCCCGCAAAATGTCTGCCACTATAGGAACAGAAATTTCCATGTTGTGCTTCATCATGCCTATTATAATTTTAGGGTCCTGTATGCAAGTGCTTATTATTTTTGCGGCGTCGTTTGTATTTGCGTTCATGCTTGCGCTAATTAGCGCGGTCAATTTGTCCTTTGCAGGCAGATGTTGCAGCTCGTTAGCTATCATGTTTGTTAAAACTTCCATTTGTGCATTGCCTATCCTTTGCATTACTGCTTCAAAAATTGCGTCCTTTGAGCTGAAGTGATGGAATATTGCCCCCTTGGACATACCAAGCGAGTTTATGATGTCCTGCATACTGGTTTTGTCGTACCCTTTTTCCATAAACAACTCAGTAGAGATTGCTATAATTTTTTCTACTGTTTGTTCGGGGTTGTATTTTTTTTGCATATTAGTCTCTCCTTTTTAAAACCAACCGTTGGTATGTATTATAGTAAATAAGTTTTACACTTGTCAAGATAAAAATTCAACTGGTGACTGTGAGTCACCAGTTGAAAAAAATATTATAATATGACATACCCATGTCACAAGCTCATATTACACTTAAAAAAGAGCAACAAAAAATTTTTGGAGGTAAGAATATGATTGAATCATTAAAGGCACTTTTGGAAGATTGGAAAGAAACGAGAAGCATTACATTAGGCTTTTTAAATGAATTGAGTGACACAGACCTTGATAAAAGACTACCCCGAAAACAACTAAACACCATACGGTTACAAGCCCATGAGTTAACGCTGTTTCAAAGGGATGTTGTCAATTCTCTGGGTACAAGCGCGTTAGCATACGAAGAAGAATATATTTATGTAAACATGCCGACACAGGACATTATTGAGAAAATGGCAGAACTTGACGAGCGGTTTGAAAAAGCCCTTGAATCCTTAAGCGGTACAGAAATGATGGAATACTATGGACAGCAAAGAAATGTGCATCAAATTATTTCAATGATGATAGGGCATGAATGTATGCATATTGGTCAAATTATTGCGTTTTGCTATGCGGTGGGGATAGAAATTCCCGCAAGTATAGTAGAGCCAATGGCTCTTGAAGGGTAGGGGTTGTTGTAAAAAAACAAAAAACTTTAACTTTGCACGTTTGTTGTCCGGTGCAAAGTTAAAGTTTTGATCAAAATAGGCGAAGCTCCACGGTTTTAGTTCAACGAGAAATCATTATCACGGAATTATATTCCACACCCAATCACGTACAGGAAGAAAGTCCCCGTTTGTATCCATGTTTATTGTAACAATACCAAGTCCCATTAAATCTAGTATCCTGGATGAAACAATTAACCTGCCGTCGTCCGAGACAAATGTTGCGTCGCAATCAAACTCGTTGAAGAAGTCGATTGTGTCGCCATTTTTTAAGATTATTGTGCTGCCTGCCCGGAGAACGATACTGGAATTGCGATATTCGACTACGGCATAATTTTCTTCGCGATTCCAATAAAAATCTGCGCCGATTATTTTGCAAAGTTCTTCTATCGGTACCCACAAATGTCCCCGGTAGTAAGGTTGAAGTTCGAATGGCTGTAAGGTTTGGTCAAGAACAAATGGCTTGGTTACGGACAAATCGTTGATATCGTACTCTATGCCGTCCAACATAATGCTCGTAAATTCGGACACGCTCATTGCTTCTCGGAACAGAGCAGACATTTCGTAGCGAAGATATTCGCCAGGTTCTCTCGGGAGTTCTACAGGTGTAATTCCGGATTTTATCAGCAGTTGAGAAAAGCTATTGACTTCTCCGCAAGTTCTGCGGAAGAAAAGTCCCTCAATTATGTTTAGCTGCAAATCGCCGCTTGTGTTTATTGTTCTTTCAAATGTTATGCCAAGTGGGGTAAACCGCAATACGGCATCATCGCCCGACGAGCAGGCAAGTACAAATTCATGGGTTTCGATGTTTGTTCTCATTGAAATTATGACTTTTTGCGAGTCTGCCATTTTGTTTAAACGGATAAAGAAATCTTCGGCATCTTCATTTACCATATCGGTAACGATAATGGCAAAATATCGCTTGGTCGTGGTTCTTCTTTCTTCCAAATGCATGGTACTCCAGCCGCCAAATATAAGGCGTCCGCCGTTATGGATATGTGATTGTCTGTTTGCGGGACCAAAATCGATTGTGTCCATACCCATAAAAGCGCAGAATCCATTTGCGTCGGTTGCATTAAGCTCTGCTATTGTGTCATCTGTTAGTGCCTCTACAGAATATATAATAAGAGCTTGGTGCGCGGTTACTAAGGTCTGCTCTACGGTTAGTATAAATCTTTCGTCTGTTGCGCTTGTCCCCGGGGTTTGCACAAACTCTTCTAAAGAATTTGTGTTTCCTCTGAAAAATACTCTTAAAAAATCGGAATTATTGCCGACGGCGGCATAAACCGATCCTGCCACAAGCATCATTAATACAATGCTGGCAGCTGCAAAAACTCCGGCCTTGCGGCGTGGTGCATATTTATTATCTCTCATGCTTTGTTTTATCTTCCTTTCAAGTTGTGCGGTGTCTACCGCCATATGCGAAAATTTGCCAAGCGCGCCTTTTATGCGCATTTCGTCGCGGTCAAGCATCATAAAATCGCCCTCCTTCGAAATTCGTTACATGAAGTCTCGTGATGTACGCCATAGCCGCACTCGTCTAAGTACATGGCAGCTTTTTTCTTGGCACGTTCGTATTGCTTGCGCAACGCTGCGGGCGATGCACCCATTATCCGCGAAAGCTCGTCGTAACTTTGCCCGTCTATAATGCGGCCATAAAGCAGGGCGCGTTCTTTTGGGTTTAGCTGTCGCAGTGCCTCGTCAATTTCTGTGATGGACACAGTATCTTCCATATATGTTATAGGTTCCTCATTGATATCAAAAAAGAAGAATAACTTGCGTCGCTTTTGTCCCCTGATTTTGTCCAGGCAATCGGTATAAGTAATCCTATAAAGCCATGCTTGCAAATTTTTGCCGTCAAACTTGTGACGGTTTTTGTATGCGTACAGGAACACGTCTTGTACTATATCTTCTGCGTCCTGGTGGCTATATAGCACGTTGGCGGCGTACCGCACAAGTTTTTCGCCGTATAGGGCAATGGCTTCTTCGAGTTCGGCTTCGCCGCCTGTGGCAAAGCGGGCTGCTAGGTTCATTAAGCCATCTCCTTTCGTTGTAAATCAGTCGACTGTACTTATATAGCGACAGATGTATGTGTTTTGTGACATGTTGCGAAAATATTGTCACGAGTTGTCTGGGTTGTCAAGGGTAGGTTCGTGTACTTCGCATGATAGTTGGTATGCGTTGGAAATTGACAAAATCCTAGGACTATGTCATATGGTTTTGTCCGACTATTTAATATATAATGCTAACAAGTTGCGAGGCACCTCTCTTGTAACCACTGCTCTTACCCGGCTCTAGCGATAAACGGTAGCTCCGTCCCTACGACAATCCGGCTCTGATTACATGTGCTTACATTGATAGCTGTTTAGTGGCTTATCGGATGGATATGTCAGGTTTATATTATGGTGATAGCACTGTTGCAAAGTAACATCGCGCGCGGCAATGGTGGTTGAGCCTGTGGTTTTTATAAAGTTGGCCGCTGTTTGTCCACCAGTGCGGGGTAACCCGTGCGAAACACTTGTATATATGGGATTTCCTAGTCTGTACAGC
>Ga0123355_10004295_pt1 | contig 20717 bp, 18 predicted proteins | sample TergutEmb28metaG_3_FD_89872 | JGI IMG/M metagenome (GOLD analysis project Ga0123355, IMG submission 89872) | Embiratermes neotenicus P1 segment gut microbial communities from Petit-Saut dam, French Guiana - Emb289 P1 | ecosystem: Host-associated > Arthropoda: Insects > Digestive system > Gut ...
TAATCGCAAGTTTTATTGTTGGACCTGAGATTTGGATTCCATATTTAAAAGGAGTAGGAGTCGCCTCAGCATTCTTTTTTGGGATAGCTGCCTGGAATGGTTATCAGAGCCATAGAAGAGGCGGTAATTTCTGGGACACTTTTAAAAATCATATAAATGATAATTGGGCGATGAGTTTAGCCTTTACAGGTTTAATATTAGCGCCTATGATTGGTATAAAAATTGCGAAAATAGCTAAGGCGAAGGCGGCTAGAAAAGCTAGTTTGGCGAACAATGCAATAAAGAAGCCTGATATTGGTCAAAAACTGAATTATGCATTCGGAAAAGCAACTGGAAGCAAACACAATATTGATAGAAGTTTAGCAATGAAAGGACAACTTGCAAAAATTGGCATTAATGACGATGTAGCGGGCACCTCTCTATTGCGAAAACACCTTGAAAAATCATATTTTGATGTTAATAATATTTCTGGTTTAGGAAAAACTCCTGGATCGGTTGTGAAAGAATCTTTTTTAGTAGGTCCAAATGGTTTTTTGAAAGTTGAATCCATATGGATAGAGAATAAACTTATCACATTCATGTTTTTTGGAGGATAAAAAGAATGCAAATGTTATTAATAGAAAAATCGTTGTTCTATGAACAAAAAAGTGATTATTGCTTTGTTTTAGGCGAAAAAAAGGAGAATATGAACTCTTTATATTTTGTTGTTAAATTAGAGTGTGCAGACGAAATAATAACTATAGGTATTGTTAATGACAATATAGGTATAGCGCCACAAATTGATTTCTTCAAAGAAAATTATTTAATTGGTAATAATAATCAATTCGTAATTTTTAATAAGATTAACAAAAGCCAAAAAATATTCCCTGTTTTTCCCGTATTTTATCACTTTGAAATTAAAGGAAACAAAATTGTAGTTGGTGAGTTAAGTGTGCTATGCATAGAGGATGACCAAACTGTATGGGAACAAAATTTTGATGAAATAATTGGTTTCGATTCAATATTAGATAACGAGTTGTATTTGAAGAATTATTCTAACGAACTTATTATAATTGACATAATTTCTGGAAATTATGTTAGGTGATTTACTCTTGGCTTCAAAAAAGCGTGCGAGGATAAGGAAGCAATTAAGGACTTATTTTCCAGAGCAGAACTGCAATAATTGTGTCTACCTGAAAGGCAACGAACAATTTGACGTTGTCTTTCTCTTTAATTTCAGTAGCAACACTTCTGGCGGATAAGTTTTCTGGCATTTGGCCCGTTATGTGAAATTGTAACGTCCCCAGAGTTGGGGCGGTTGTTAACCAATCCAACTACGGATTGGTCAAAATATTAACGCAGGAAATTTTTCCTCCGTTGATAAATCAACGATGCGAATTTGCGCTGGCTTCTGGAACCGCGCAACACAAGGAATTGCATTGTATTTTGAACGAAAAACATGTTATAATTTTTCTGAAAGAGAGGATGGAGGCTAAAATGAACGATATACTTGGTGGCGGGCATTTTGCCTCCGTCACACCAATCGAAAAAGGTTGGTCGGAAGATAAAAAATACTGCGTCACCGATACCTATGGAGAAAAATATTTACTCCGCATAACGCCGATTGAGCGATACGATAATCGAAAGGCGTTATTTACAATACTCGAACAAGTGTCCTCGCTCGGCATCCCCATGTGTCAGCCAATCGAATTCGGCACTTGTGCGAACGGCGTTTACACGCTCTATAGCTGGATTGAAGGCGAAGATTTAGAAATCGCTTTGCCGTTACTGCCCCAAACTAAACAGTACGTTTTAGGCTTGAAGTCTGGTGAGATTATACAAAAAATGCACACAATTCTCGCGCCTGATACACAGGAAGAATGGGAACTTCGGTTTAACAAAAAAATAGATAGGAACATTGCGCTCAACAATAAATGTGCAGAAGAAGGTTTTGTGATTGACGGCTTGGAATATTTGCTTGAATTTGTGCAGAACAATAGGCATTTATTGAAAAATCGTCCGCAATGCTTTCAGCATGGCGACTATCATATCGGCAACATGATGATGAAGAACGGCGAGCTAAAAATTATTGACTTCGACCGCTATGATTTCGGCGACCCGTGGGAGGAATTTAACCGCATGACTTTTAATGCAATGGCAAGTCCTCATTTTGCGACTGGTTTATTGCGCGGATACTTTAGCGGAGAACCTCCACAGGAATTTTTCGAACTGCAAATGTTTTATATAGCAAGCACACATCTTGGTGGATTAAGTTGGGCGCGGAAGTTCGGTGACGATGAAATTGCTTTCACAAAAAAGCAGGTCGCTGATATTCTGCGGTGGTACGACAATATGAAAAATCCTATGCCAACATGGTACTTGAAAGAACGAGACACAAAATTAAGTTAATTTGATAAAACACTTTTTTTCGAATGCATATTAGCTACTTCTAACTAAGCGCGAATATGCATTCTTTTTCTATTATATATAATTTGTCGACTATTTCAAACTAAAAGAAATTGACAAAAGATAAAGAATTTAGTCGGAGTTGTAAATTAAGAAACTTTTGATGTAATCTGACTTAATTTATCTTTTAGGCTTCGTGAAAAATATAATTTATGTTACAATATTAATGTGAAACATAATACAAGTTAAATTTTTAAAAAAAGGGGCAAAAATAAATGAAAAAGATTTCAGTAATTATCGGAATAATCTCTTTAATATTTATTATTTCAGGGTGTGGTAATCAGACAATTAGGGCAAACGGAATAATGATCGATGGCGAATTTTCTTTGGAAGGCCAACAAATCAATGAAATCAATATTAGTTTTCCGGGTATAGTTAATATAGAAACTAAGCCTAGTGATGTTGTGAGTTGGACAATTGATGAAAATCTTATTGAGCATTTAGATATTAATATCAATTCGCAAGGACTACTTAGAATTGATGTGATAAGAGCAAGCAATAATTTTGATTTTAATCTTTCTGATAGTGGTGGAATTGAATTTAACGTCGGCATAACTGCAATCCGCAATCTAAGACTAAGAGGTGTTTCTAATGCAATAGTAGACGGAGCATTTGAAGTTACGAACTTTGGCTTAGAAATGAGTGGTGTCACAAGTGTCAGAGGTTTAAATGTTTCTGCGCTTTATTCAGTAATTATAAATATGAGCGGGGTAACGAATCTTAGAGATTCCATTTTCAGCGCTGAGACACTTACACTTAATGCTTCCGGAGTTTCATCAATACAAGGAACTACAACTAGTTTTATTGGCGATGAGTTAATTTTTACAGTAAGCGGTACATCTTCACTAACTGCGGGTGGAAACACACCTGAATTAGTTGTGACCGCAAGCGGTTCATCATCGGTTAATCTAACAACTTTACAGGCTCAAAACGGCAGTATAACATCCAGTGGCACGTCAAGTGTCATAATTAATGTTTCAGGAATTCTAGCAGAAAGTTCTACAGGAGCTTCTAGTATAAGAAATGTTGCTTAAAATTTAGAGGAACTTGACTTTTGAGTTCCTTTTTCTTTGATAAAAATTTTATTGGTTTGCTGAAGAATTAGAAAAAAGCAAAAAATAGTGATAACTATAAGAAAACAGGATATCTAAAGCAATATCCTGAATTTTCAAGATATAACATTCAAACTATTAGTTAATTAGCTTTTTAAGATTACTGTCTTACAAACATCTGAGTCCAGAATAAATTGCCTCGGTTATCTCGGGCAACCCCTACACCAATCTGATTAAAATTAGGATTCATTATATTTGCTCTATGGCCTGCTGAATTCATCCAAGAAGACATAGCAGCTGAAGCCGTTCTTTGCCCACTTGCGATATTTTCCGCAGCGGCAGAAAAGGGAATACCAAATGATCTGAGCATCTGAAAAGGGGAGCCATAAGTAGGTGAATCATGTCCAAAATAATTACGATTAATAAAATCCTGAGATTTGATTCTGGCAACACGGCTTATTTCCCAATTATTCGCAAGCAGTCTTAAGCCTGCCTTTGTTCTTTCCGCATTAACTAATCGAATGACTTCATTCTCTAAATTGATAAATTCTGCGCTTTTTGGAATGTTTATTTTTTGTCCGGGAAAAATCAAAGATGGATTAGTAATTTGTGGATTTGCGGCTAATAACTCACTGATTCCAATTTGATGCCTTACAGCTATTTTCCAGAGAGTGTCTCCAGACACGACAGTATATATACTCATATCAAAACCCCTTATAATCATGTTTTAATATATGTTAAAAGCCCATTATTGGTGATTATAATTTTTTTGCTAGCTAATTAAATAAATTAAAAACAATTTGACATTTTTAAGTTTTTCGGATATAATAACATTGAATGTTGAATTGGACGGAAAAGGGTGTGGGTTATGCTATATAAGAGACATATGGAAAAAACATTAAAAAAAGCATTTTCAATGTTTGGGGCTGTTTTGGTGACGGGCGCAAGGCAAGTTGGCAAAACAACAATCTTAAAAGAAAGTTTTAGCGAAATAGACTATATTACGCTCGATGATCCTTTTATTTTGCAGTCTGCTAATATAGAAAGTGGAGCGTTTTTTAAAGATCATCAACCGCCAATTATTATTGACGAAATTCAATATTCGCCAAAACTTTTTCCCTTTATGAAAATAATAATTGATAAAGAACAAGTGAATGGCTTATTTTTACTATCCGGTTCCCAACAATTTCAATTAATGAAAAATGTTGTAGAATCGTTAGCGGGCAGATTAGGAATCTTAAATTTATGTGGATTATCGTTAAGAGAAATAAAGGGCATTGATTTTTCTGACCCCTTTATTCCTAATGAAAAGTTTTTTCAAGCTCGAAAAAAACAATTAGAAGAAATTGATAATAAAGAGTTATGGAAACTAATTCACCGAGGAACAATGCCAAAGATGCAATCAGATATAAATATTGATTGGGCTTTATATTATAGTTCATATGTAAAAACCTACATCGAACGCGATGTTAGAGATTTGGCACAAGTTGGTGATGAAATTAAGTTTTTACAATTTATGACGGTAATTGCGGCTAATAGTGGTCAATTATTAAATATATCTGGTATATCTAGAGAAATAGGTGTTAGTGCTCCTACGATAGATCGCTGGCTGTCAATCTTATCAGCTTCTGGAATTATTTATCTCTTGCGTCCATATCATAACAATTTGACAAAGCGAACAATAAAAACTCCTAAGCTATATTTTCTTGATACAGGGCTATTGGCTTATCTTACTAAATGGAATACACCCGAAGTTATGCAGACAGGCGCAATGGCAGGAATTTTTTTTGAAACGTTTGTAATATCAGAGGTTATAAAGAGTTATTACAATGCTGGTTTTTTGGATTTGCCTTTATATTTTTATCGTGATAAAGATCAAGTAGAAATTGATTTATTGATAGAAAGCGAAGGAAGTCTCCATCCAATTGAAATAAAGAAGCATGCCGACCCTGATAAAAAAGATATTAAAGCATTTAAGGTTCTCAACAACCTGCCAAACATAAAAAGAGGATCAGGTGGTGTAATTTGCTTATACGATAAATTACTGACTATTCAGGAAAATGATAGAGTTATTCCAATAAAATATTTATAAGTCCATGAAGAAAATAGGATATCTAAAACAATATCCTTACTATTTAATTGTAAATTTCACAATTCTGTTCGATAATTATTTTTAAGAACGGCTAAATATTTCTCTGGCGAAAGAGTTCTTTTTAATTCTTCGGCCAATTTTTTAACATTGTTATTAGCACCTTTTGGAAGCGTAATACCAATCTTTTTTCCAGCTTCTGATAATCTTTCTACAAAGATATAACGGGCAATAATAGAAGCCATCGCTACGCTCTTGTGATAGGTTTCAGCTTTAGTTTTAAAATCAATATTGCGATAAACTTTTTGTTCTTGCTTAAGATAAGAAAAATATTTATCAGGTTCACAAAACTGATCAACTATTACTGGTATCTTATCATTGTGATCACTAATTTTTTCTTTAAGCTTAAGAATAGCTTGATTATGTAATAAAGCCTTAATAGCATTTAGATTGTGTTTATCTGAAATCTCGTTAAATTTTTTATTATCCAAAACCAAAAGCGAATATTTAACTTCGGGAATAAACATTTCCGCAATTTCTTTTATTTTAGCATCACTTAATTTCTTTGAATCCGTAATGCTAGCTGCTCGCATATCAAAGATATTTTTGGCATCTAAATAACATGCACAAACTGTAATCGGTCCAAATATATCACCAGTACCGGCCTCATCCGAACCAATAGCCGGATAATTATTAATTTTACACAAAGATTCAACTTCCATAATAGTCTCTAAAAGCTCTTTTCCAGAAATTACAACCGACCCAGAATAATAGACAGTAATCGTTATTCTGCCCTTTTTGACTCTGAAAGCCTGATACTCATTTTCCGGTGATAATAAATATAAACGATAGAAATTTTTAATAAGCGGAATAAATTCCTGATTAATTTTTAATGAATAATTCTCCAAATTAGATTCCCCCTCTAGTATTTTATCATTTTTTTTGTTAAAATAATAGAGATGAAATAAAAACAAGCGGTGAAAACATGAAATATGATATCCAATCTTTAGAACTAAATAAAATAATCGCTTTTATTGAAAAAGAAGCCGTAACGCTTAACGGTAAGCGAGAAATACTTGAATTAACTCCATTTAATGACATTAATAAAATTCGGGAGTTACTTTTAGAAACAGAACAAATGCGTAAAATCATTATAGCTTACTCAGATATTCCTTTTCCGGTTGGTCCGGAAATTAAGGAATCTCTAAAAAGAGCAGAACTTGGTGCCAGTGTTACTCTTCAGGAAATTATTGATATTCGTAATTTTTTAGAAGGAGTTAATAATATCCTGCGCTTTTTTGCGTTTTTAAAATCCGAAAAAATTGATTATACAATTTTACTTCCTTATTTGAATCTTTTGCCATTAGATAGTTTAGTAGAAACGATAAAAACCCAAATCAGCGATGAAGGAACAGTTTTAGATAGTGCCTCTGATATTTTAAAAGAAATCAGAAAAGCTTTGAAAAGAGAAGAAAATAGTTTAAGAGAAAAAATAAATGAGCTTTTAATTAAAAATAGTTCAATATTATCGGAAAGTCTGATTGTTGTAAGAAACAATCGTTTTTGCTTACCGGTAAAAATTGAATCTAAAAATTCTTTAAAAGGAGTTATCCACGATGAATCATCATCCGGACAAACAGTTTATATTGAACCGGCACAAACCTATGAAATAAATATTCGTATCCAGAGTCTTAAAGAAAAAGAGAATCGAGAAATCGCTAGAATTATTGCGGCACTTAGTGCGTTAATTGCCTTGAATGTAGACGATATTTATTTTAATATTACTAATGTTACAACTCTTGATTGTATCAGTGCTAAAGCCAAATATGCAGTTAAAAATAATTTTTTCATGCCAAATATCACAGATAAAAAGTTTCTACAGTTATATAAAGCTCGTCATCCTTTATTAAAGAAAGAAACTGCAGTACCGCTTGATATTACTATTGGCGGAAACTATCGGGGCATTATTGTGACAGGACCTAATACAGGCGGAAAAACTGTTTCTTTAAAAACAGTTGGATTACTTTCTTTAATGGCACAAACTGGTATTTTAATTCCTGCCGAAGAAAATTCTATACTGCCTGTTTTTGATGCAATTTTTTCCGATATTGGTGATGAGCAATCAATTGAGCAATCATTATCAACTTTTTCTTCGCATTTAGCAAAAATTATTAAAATCATTGAAGGTGCCGATAATAACTCTTTAGTGCTTCTAGATGAGTTAGGAAGCGGAACTGATCCAAAAGAGGGAGCTGGTCTGGCAAAAGCAATAATTGATCATTTTATTAATTCCGGAGCTTTCTTAATCGCCACTACGCACTATCCGGATTTAAAAGAATATGCTTTTTCCACAGAAAATGTAATTAACGCCAGCATGGAATTCGATCACTTAACATTTGCGCCTTTATATCGCCTGATAACCGGTATTTCCGGAAAATCTAATGCGATTGAAATTGCCAGACGTTTAGGTTTAAAAGCTGATATACTGAAAAGCGCTGAAGAAAACTTAAAGATTAATGATGACAAAGCAGCCAACCTTATTGCCAAATTAGAAAGCCATGGTCATCAAATTCAAGAAGAAAAAATTGAAGCTGAAAAAAATCGTTTAAAATTTGAAGAATTAAAAACTGAATATGAAAGAAAAATCCATGATTTAAATAATCGAGAAGAAGCAATCCTAAAAAAAGCAGAAACTGAAGGCGAAAAGTATTTATTAAAAATTAAAGAAGACGCAACTGTATTAATTAACGAACTCGATGAAATCAAAAAAAGCGCTGAACTCAAAGAACCTCAGTTAGCCCAGATAAAACACCAATTAAAAGAAATGGGTAAAAAAGAGTTAAAATCAACATCCGAACAGATACCTATTTCTTTAGGTGATACTGTTTTAATATTACAATATCAAAAAGAAGGTATTGTGACAAAAATAAGTAAAGGTAGTTATACTGTTAGATTTGGCAATTTAGAATTTAACTATAAGGAAAATGAAATTCGTTTTATTAGAAAGACAATTAAAAAAGAAAAAGCAAAAAATAAAGCCTTTACTAATCTTGATGTTTCCAGAGATCTTAAGCTTGCTTTAGATTTGCGTGGCTTTCGTTTTGAAGATGTCCGTGATGAAATGGAAAAGTTTATTGACAAAGCAATTTTTAATAATATGACCCAAGTCTCGATTATTCATGGCTTTGGGACAGGTGCTGTCCGTAAGGCTGTTCAGGAATATCTAAAAAAATCGCCTTATATTAAAAGTACGCGATTAGGAGGACAAGGTGAAGGTTTAGCTGGTGTCACAATAGCTTACCTGAAATGAGGATTAAAATGAACGGAATAATTATACTTGATAAGAAAGAAGACATATCTTCCTTTAAAGCTGGCAATAAAGTAAAACATTTAATTGGTGCTGAAAAAGTTGGTCATACCGGAACTCTTGATCCTTTAGCTACCGGTGTATTGCCGATATTAGTGAATAATGCGACTAAGCTTTCTGCTATTTTTATTGAAAAAGATAAATCGTATATCGCAACAGGACGATTGGGCATAAAAACCGACACAGGCGATATTACCGGCAAAGTAATTGAAGAAAGTAAGGTTTCAGAATTTTCATTTAATAGTTTAACTGATATAGTTAATAGTTTTATTGGTGAATATAAATATTTACCACCAATGTATTCAGCGATTAAACAAGATGGAAAGAAACTTTATCAGTTAGCTCGCAAGAACATTACAGTTGAACGACAAGAAAGACTATCCATTATCCACGAGATAAGCCTAGAAGATTTATATGAAATAGATAATATTAAATATTTCTCTATTAAAGTTAAAGCTGAAAAAGGTTTATATGTTCGTAGTTTAATTGAAGATATCGCCGTAAAAATTAATACTGTCGCAACAATGAGCGCTTTAAGAAGAATAGCTAGTGGTGATTTTAAAATAGAGAATAGTTATACTCTTGAACAAATTGAAAATAGTGAATATAAATTGATAAATCTGGAAGAATTATTCAAGGATTTTCCGAAACTAGAAGTTAATGATTACCTAGCCAATCTAGTTAAAAATGGCAATTTATTAGACGAAAGACAAATCAAAACAGAAAGTTATTTTTTAGTTTATAATAATAACAAATTAATTGCGATTTATCAACCTGTTAAAAAATATCAATATCGGCCTTTGGTGATGTTATGAAGATAATTAAACTAAATCAATTAGAAATATTTAATCAGCAAGATATTCCGTTAAGTTGTGCGATAGGTTTTTTTGATGGTGTTCATCTTGGACATCAGGAAATTATTAATAACCTTAAAGAAAAACCAATGGCACTTATAACGTTTGAACAAACTAATAATTATCTAACTTCAGCTGAATTAAAAAATCAGCTTATAAAAACTTTTGGTTTTGAGTACTTTATAACATTAGCCAACAATTCTAAAATCATGGAATCCAGTAAAGAAGAGTTTATTGAATTTCTTAATATAAATAAAATAAAATCACTTGTCTGTGGACACGACTTTCGTTTCGGCTTTCAAAGGTTAGGTAGCATTAAGGATTTAACTCAATTTAATTTAAAAGTTTTGGATGATCAAAAAAATAATAACCAGCGAATATCATCAACATTAATAAAAGAATTTTTAAAAGATGGACAAGTGGATATAATACCTGGCTATTTAGGTCGTTATTATCAAATTGAAGGTCTAGTTATGGAAGGTTTAAAACTTGGAAGAACGATTGGTTTTCCAACGATTAATATTGATTATCAAGGTTATTTTTTACCTATGTCAGGAGTATATCAAGTTAAATGTAAAATAAATAATCAATCCTATAATGGCATGGCAAATCTTGGCTTTAATCCAACTGTTGGTAATAATCAAAAACAAAAATTAGAGATTCATCTATTTGATTTTAATCAGGATGTTTACGGAGAAACAGTTAAGATTGAGTTTTTAAAATTTATCAGAGAAGAAAAAAAATTTAATAGCCTCGATGAATTAAAAAAAGCTATTGAAAAGGATAAAGCTAAAATTAAAGATAATTTTTGGAGGTCCTATGATTGAATCATTAAAAGCACTTTTAGCTGATTGGAAAGAAACAAGAGCAATCACATTAAAATTTGTTAACGAATTAAGTGATTCTAATCTTGACCAAAAACTGCCTAGAAAGAAATTAAATACTATCAGATTACATATATATGAATTACTATTAGGTCAAAGTGGTTTTGTGGAATCTCTTACTACAAAAATCATTGTTTTTGGTGATGAATATCTTAATTATGAAAACTGGTCAAAACAAGCACTTGTTGACAAAATGGCAGAACTTGATAGTAAATTAGAAAAAGCATTAGAATTTATGGATGGTACAGAATCTATAGATTATTTTGGCGAACTAAGAAATGTGCACCAAATTATCTCAACAATGAATGGTCATGAAAACATGCACATCGGTCAAATTATTGCTTTCTGTTATGCGACTGGAATAAAAATTCCAAAAAGCATAGTAAAAGATATGGCCCTAGAAGGATAGATTCTTTTGTGCTATTAAGTTTAAAGAAAAATCGCTGAAATTAAATTTGAGAATCACAGCTGAAACGCCACGAAGGCAAATCAAATGAAAAGCAGGATGATACATATGGAAAAAGGGAAAATCATTTTTCTCAACGGAGTATCAAGCTCCGGAAAAACAACATTAGCAAGGATTTTGCAAGATAAATTAGCCAAGCCTTATTATTGGTTATCAGAAGATGTTTTTAGGGCAATGACCCCAAAAAAATTTGATAATGAGGACAGCGAGGAAAATGAGCGGGCTTGGGTCAACTCTATTTTGGGAATGTATCACACGGCAAAAATGTATTCCGATTTAGGGTGGAACGTAATTGTAGATACTGTGATGGATGAGGATTTTTGGGTTGAAAAGGCAGCCGGCCTTCTTTATGATTACCCTGCACTTTTTGTAAACGTTACTTGTCCGCCGGAAGAATTGCAAAGGAGAGAAAAAGACCGCGGTGACCGTGTTATTGGGTTGGCGATGGAACAACTCTCATATCTATGTCCACAAGATAATACATATGACATTATCGTTGATACTCACGCCGCTACCACAGAAGAATGTGCCGATAAGATTATAGAAATATTAGATAATTCTGAAAGTTTTTCAGCGTTCAAAAGTCTTTGGATGCAGCGCACGAAATAATATTTCATAAACTGGCGAGATTTTTATGCTTACTTTACAACTCATGGGATAACTTTAATGTTCCTTAATTTATATGTAAACCCTTTGTATTTGAACATATATTTTATCGTAAAATGCATATATTTTTAATAATGCTTGTAGATTTGGCATAATTATGTTAAAATAAAGAAAACAGGAGGCGTTATAAATGAAATTAGTTATGGCAATCGTTTCTAACGATGATGCAAATAAAGTTATGAATGAACTTATTGCTAATCGCTTTATGGTCACAAAGTTAGCAACAACCGGCGGCTTTTTAAAAAGTGGTAATACAACTATGATAATTGGGGTTGATGATAAATCAGTTCCTGATGTTGTTAAAATAATCCAAAGAGATTCAGCAAAAAGAAAGAAATTAGTGCCAAATGCCGTTGTCAGTGAATTTGGTGTTTTAAACTCGACGCCAATGGAAGTTAATGTAGGCGGCTCAACAATTTTTGTTCTTGATGTTGCGGAATTCCATAAATTATAGGTTTTTATCTTAAATAAAATGAAAAATGCTTGCTTTTTATAAGAATAAAGTGTATAATTATTAAGGCTTATTTCTGAGATTACGGGAAACTCCAACCCATATTTCGGTTTTAGGTTATAAAAAAAATTCAAAGGAGGAAAAAAGAAATGTTATCAAAACAACAAAAACAGGAAATTATCGCTAAATATCGTATTAATGAAAATGATTCTGGATCTTCAGAAGTTCAAATCGCGATTTTAACAGCTGAAATGACACTTTTAACGGAACATTTAAAAGTTCATAAGCATGATTTCCATTCAAAGCGTGGTCTTTTCAAAAAGATTGGACAACGTAAAAGACTTCTTAACTATTTACAAAAAGAAGATCTTAAACGTTATCAGGCAATTACTCAAAGTCTTGATATCCGTACAACAAAAACAAAGTAAATAATTAATAAGAATTAATTCGGATTAAACTGGATTAATTCTTTTTTTAATAAAATTAAAAAATAATACTCAAAATCCAAAAATTACTTTTTAAAGCTAAGCAAACATAGTATAATATTTATAACGAATGGAGATGAAATAAGATGAAGTTTATTGAATCTGAAGTAGTCGAATTAAAAAAAGAATTTTCTGAAACAATTGAGAAAGAAATAATATCATTTTTGAACACTAATGGCGGAACTATTTATGTTGGAATAGATGACAGTGGTAATATTATTGGCGTAAATAAAAGTGATGAAATATTAAGGAATATCGCTGATATAATAACTACTAAAATATTGCCTACCGCAACTGAGTTAGTAAAGAGTTCCGTTGAATTAATAAATAATAAACTTGTAGTTGAAATCAAAGTTAAAAAGGGAATTAAGCATCTATATTATTTGAAAAAATTCGGTTTGTCTCCAAATGGTTGTTACGTCAGGATTGGAACTAGTTGCAGGAGTTTAAATGATGAAGAAATTGCTATTAGATATAATGCTGACAATTTAAAGAAAGCAACTATTTCTGAAATTCCGTCTCACAGAAGGAATTTAACATTTGGTATATTAAAAAATTATTTTCTACAGAATAAAAAGCATATAAATGAAGAAACATTTGAAGAGAATCTAAAATTAAGAACTGAAGATGGAAAATATAATTATTTGGCAGAACTATTAGCAGATGAGAATGATTTATCTATCAAGGTTGCAAGGTTTGACGGAACAGATAAAAGTAAAATTCTTCAAAGAAACGAATATGGCTTTACTTGTTTATTATTAGCAATGCAAAAAGCTTTTGATTATTGCGATGTCTTGAATGTTACTAAAACAACAATAGTGCCACCAAATAGAGTAGATGAGAGATTATTTGATATGGAGGCTTTTAGAGAAGCTTGGTTTAATGCGTGCTTGCATAATTTGTGGATTGAAAAAGTTCCGCCAGCAGTTTATGTGTTTAGTGACCGAATTGAAATTGTTTCAAATGGAGGGATTCCTAATAATTTAACGGAAGAAGATTTTTTTAACGGCGTTAGTAAACCTGTTAATGATGAATTATCTAAAATATTCTTACAATTAAATTTAATGGAACAAATGGGATTTGGAGTTCCTGCTGTAGTTAAAAGTTATGGAAAAAAGTCTTATCATATTAGTAAGAGCACTATTATTGTAAATATTCCGTTTGATAAAAACGTAAATAAAACAATTAAAGAAAAAACTACACAAGAAACTACACAAGAGACTACACAAGAAACTAAACTAAAAACTGTAAATAAAATCTTAGATCTAATGAATTCCAATAGAAAGATAACAACTAAAGAAATAGCTCAAACTTTAAATTTAACTAGAGATGGAGTTAATTATCAGATTAAAGAAATGAAGAAAAAAGGAATAATAGAGCGAATTGGTTCTAAAGGTACTGGTTATTGGAAGATTAATTTTTAAGACTAGGAGACTTTGTACTTATGTATGAAGTCTTTTATTTCTTTCTAAGCGAAAACTAAATCGTTAACTAAAGCAAATTTTAGGTTCTTTTTTTTGTTTTTAGCAAATAAAAACCGATAATATATAATATTATGGTATAATAGTTTGATAATAATAAAAAGTATAAATGAGGAGAATTTATATGACTGAAAAGAAAAAAACATATGAATATGAATTAAGAGGCAAAAAACTAATCGTCGAAATTGGCGAAATTGCCAAACAAGCAAGTGCCGGAATATTAGTATATTATGGCGAAACTGTAGTTATTTCTGCAGCTCAAGTAAGTAATCAGGCTAAACCTTTGGATTTCTTTCCATTGACAGTTGTTTATCAGGAGAAGCTGTACGCTGCTGGAAAAATACCAGGAAGTTTCCTGAAACGCGAAGGAAGACCAACTGAGCGTGAAATCTTAGCCGGAAGAGCAATCGATAGACCAATCCGACCACTTTTTGATGAGGGATTTCGTAATGAAGTTCAACTTATCAACTATGTATTAAGTCATGATCCTGATTGTAGTCCGGAAATGACGGCGGTATTTGGCAGTTCATTAGCATTATCAATTTCTTGTATTCCCTTTAATGGTCCAATCGCAGCGGTTGTTGTTGGTCGTATTAACGGTGAATTTATCATTAATCCAACACCTGAAGAATTATTAATTTCTGATATTGATTTAACGGTTGCTGGTACTTTTGAAGCAATTAATATGGTTGAAGCTGGCGCTAAAGAAGTTACTGAAGAGGATATGCTTAATGCCATTCTTTTTGGTCACGAAGAAATTAAGAAGCTTATCCAGTTTCAATTAAAGATTCAAAAAGATATTGGTCTTAAAAAAATGGATCTTGAAGTCTTTAATGTTGATGAAAAAGTTGCTAAAGAAGTAGTCAAATTTGCTTCAAAGGATTTAATAAAAGCCATCAAAATTAAAGACAAGTTAGAAAGATATGCAAAAATTGATGAAATCAAAGCTAATGCTACAGAGCATTTTGAACAAACTGTTTTTACAAAGCAATTAGATAAATTGACGGTTTTAGATGAAGAAGCTAAAAAGGCTTATTTAAAAACAGTCAAAATTACTTTAGATAAAATCGAAAAAGATGAAGTAAGACGTTTAATCACGGCTGATAAAGTGCGTCCTGACGGTCGTAAATCTGATGAAATCAGACCACTAACTTCAAGAGTAGGTTTGTTGCCAAGAACTCATGGTTCTGGTTTATTTACTCGCGGGCAAACTCAATGCTTAAGTGTTGTTACATTAGGAGCTAAAAGCGATAATCAACGTATAGATGGTTTAGATGAAGACTTAAAGCGTTTCATGTTACACTATAACTTTCCAGCTTTTTCAGTTGGTGAAACAGGGAGATATATGGCTCCGGGAAGAAGAGAAGTTGGTCATGGCGCTTTAGGTGAAAAAGCACTTTTACAGGTTATGCCTGATGAAATGGAATTCCCTTATACGATTCGTGTTGTTTCAGAGATTCTAGAGTCTAATGGATCAACATCACAAGCTTCAATTTGTGCCGGAACAATGGCCTTAATGGATGCCGGTGTACCAATTAAAGCTCCGGTTGCCGGAATTGCGATGGGTTTAATTATGGATGGTAAAGACTACACAATTCTTACTGACATTCAAGGTATGGAAGATCATCTTGGCGATATGGATTTTAAGGTTGCCGGTACCGAAAAAGGAATTACAGCTTTACAGATGGATATTAAAATCGATGGTATCACAACTGCGATTTTAAAAGAATCTTTAGCACAAGCAAAATCTGGTCGTTTAGATATTCTTAAACATATGAAAGAAGTAATCCCAACTGTACGTCCCGAATTAAGCAAATATGCTCCTAAAGTTAAAGTAATGATGATTGACCCGGAAAAAATTAAAGAAGTTATTGGTTCTGGCGGAAAAATTATTACTAAAATAATTGAAGAATGTAACAATGTTACAATTGATATCGAACAAAATGGAAAAATTTATATTATGCACTCAGAGATGCTGTGGATTGATAAAGCAATTGCTAAGATTGAGTCACTGACGAAAAGCGCTGAAGTTGGCGTTATTTATACAGGTAAAGTTGTCAGAATTGAAAAATTCGGCTGTTTTGTAGAACTTTGGCCTGGCTGTGAAGGCTTAGTTCATATATCTAAATTAGCTAAAGAGAAAGTCGAAACCGTTGAAAGTGTAGTTTCTTTAGGCGATGAAATTTTAGTTAAATGTATCAAAATTGATGAAAAAGGCCGTGTTGATTTATCTAGAAAAGATGCTATGTAAAGCAATGAAAAAAATATTTTTATTATTAGTTTTTTTTTCAACTTTCATGATTTTCAGTATTACTGCCAGCGCAAGTAACTTTCCAAGTAACTTTCAGGAACTTCAATATTTGAATGGAAACCAAATTATGCCTTCAACAGGTAAAGTTCGTGGATTAGTTGTCCCAGTACTTTTTGAAAATCAGACTCAAGAAGATAAAAATCAAATGTTAAATACGCTTGATTTTTTCTTTAATGGCACTGATTATAACAACTTATCTGTCAGCCATTTCTATAATATAAGTTCTAATGAAAAGCTAGAGTTAACCTTTGAAATTTATAATCCTTTTCAATTAAGCAGATCTTATCTTGATTATGAGCGGACTGTCTTAGGGCGGGGCTCATCATTGATAGTTCAGGAATTTCTTAATAATACAGAAGTAAATCTTGCAGAATTTGACTCCACAGATGATGGTTTTGTTGATGCAATTTATATTATTTACAATCGTCCTTTTGAAAGAGACCATCACTTTTGGGAAGCTTTTACAACTGAATATGTTTTTTCACAAACTAACCATCCCACAAGAATAAATAACTTTGTTTTTATGAGTTATAACTTCTTTCTTGATTATGGGGCTTCTTATGCAATTCGTGAGACAGGTCGACTTTTAGGAATAAATGCATTTGAACATCTTCGGGGTGAAGACGTCATGGACGGCATGTTCGGTGATCATAATCCCTTGAATAAATTATTATTAGGTTGGATAAATCCAATTATTTGTTATCAAAGTTGTGACCGAAACTTAAGAAGTCTTCAAAATGGCGAATTAATCTTAGTTACTGACAGAAAAGATTTTGATATTAATTATGATTTATTCACAGAATTTATTTTGATTGATTATTTTGATATAAATGCGCAAATAAATCGATTTGGACGCACTGATGTTGGTTTCCAGAAAAGCGGAATCAGGCTTCTTAGTGTTAATATTATGCTTTATGGAAATGAGCGCAATGGCTTTCATTTCAATAATCAACTTGTAGAGCTTATATCTAGGAATTTTAGCGCAAACTTAATAGAATTCACAAATAATGATGATTTATTTAACATAGGTGATCTAATAAGACCGGAAGAATATTCTCAATTACTTAGTTCAACTATGCTTGATTTAGGCTTTAATATAGAAATTAAATCTTATGAGCCTAATTTGCATTTTAATGTTTTAGTGCATTTTGTTAATGAAAGTCCTTATGCACCTAGAATTGAAGGTGTGCAGGATTTTGAAGTCAGAATAAATGACCGCATTGATTTTTTAGCCGGAGTAAAAGCTTTTGATTATCATGGTAGACCAATTGAAGAATTATTTTTATCAGGGACATTTCCAATTAATATACCCGGAACTTATCGGATGGGTGTTATTGCTTATGATGAAGACGGTAATAAAGCTGTAAGTCATTTTATGGTTACTGTCACAACAAGCGCAAATTTTCGTAATGTCTATATTACTTTAGTTGTTTGTTTGGGAATTTTAGCTACTATTGGACTTATTTCTTTTGTCTTTCATCGCCACAGAAGAGAAATTCTAGAAAGATCAAGATAGAATTTAAGAAGGGATTACTATATGCTTAAAAAACTGACTACAGTAGGATCTATTATTCTTTTGTTGTGTCTTTTTATAGGACTATCAGGATGTATAAGTAGCCTGGAGAAATACCAAAACATCGCAATAACCGAACTCGATGAATACGCTGAAAATAAAGGTTGGCATAACTATGAACCAAATAATTGGAGATTAATACGGAACCATGTTGCTTCGGGTATCGCAAATATCTTTGCTGCGGAAGCTATAGCTGCTGTAAAAGTTGCTTTGCAAGATTCTAAAGAGTTAATTAATGAAGTAGAACCAATGAGAATAATACACTTTAGACAAGTTTTTCCGTTTCGCGGTTATTTCCCTGCTACAAATTTTGCAGGTACCGAAAAAATAACCGCAATATTTAGATCTTCAGAAGAACTAATTTCTTTTTTTGAAAATTATGAAGTTAGTTGGTCTATTCCAATATGGGAGGAATTTGATAACAACTTTTTTGAAGAGCAAGCGCTTTTGTTGTTTATATTTCATGATGCAGGATTACTTGGCTCCCAAACTCTGATCATGAATCGTGATTTGCGAGTAGGTAGCGAGAGAGTAGCGCTTAATTTAAGAATGAACTCTCACAATAATAGTATCGGTTTAGTAGCTACTATTATGTTGACTGTAGATAATAAAGATATTGGAAATATCGAACTTTTCATTATTAATTTTATATAAATTTTTTAAGAATTTTGCTGGTTTAAGTTGGCAAGACGGCTAACAATGATTAATATTTGAAGAATTTTATTTTATTTTACTATTTTTCTGATATAATATAAAAGAAATATTCGGATAATCGAGCCTTTTATTAGGTTAGGAAAGTCCATGCTAGCACAGTCTGCGATGACTGTAGTGTTTGTGTCTAAGAAAACAATAACTTAGAGCACTGTTTATATCAGTGACGGCGAAGAAAAATCTGCCTCCTTATGGAAATGATCGATCTTCATAACGTGCCACAGAAACGAGTTTGCGGAGAAATCCGGAAAATGAAACGCGGTAAACCCCTCAAGCTAGAAACCCAAAATATGGTAGGGGCACTTTTGTCAAAGAAATGAATGATGACAAGAGGCATAGTAATATGCAGATAAATGATTATCACTTTATTAATTTAAAGTACAGAACATGGCTTATAGAATATTTTACAATAAAGGTACCGTATAAAGCGGTGCCTTTATTGTTTTATTAATAGACTTTAATATCTTTTTAAATTATTTTCAAAAAAGTATTGACACCAAAAAAGAATTATGTTATTCTATTAATAGAAACGATAATGATTATCATTTAGGTATGATTATCGAATAAAATTAAGGAGAAAATAATATGTCAATGATTGGTAAAAAAGTAGGAGAATTTAAAGCAACAGCTTATTTGAATGGAGAATTTGTTTCAGTATCAAATGAAAGTATTAAAGGAAAGTGGAGCGTGTTTTTCTTTTATCCAGCAGATTTCACATTTGTCTGTCCAACAGAATTAGGTGATTTAGCGGATAATTATGCCGAATTCACAAAAATTGATTGTGAAATTTATTCAGTGTCAACTGATACACATTTCACACATAAAGCTTGGCATGATACATCAGATACAATTAAAAAAATCAAATATCCGATGCTTGCGGATCCAACACACAAGATTTCTCAGGATTTTGAAGTACTTATTCCTGAAGAAGGATTAGCTTTAAGAGGAACCTTCATTGTTAATCCTGATGGAGAGATTGTATCATATGAAGTAAATGCTAATAATATCGGCAGAGATTCCGGAGAACTTTTAAGAAAAGTACAGGCTGCTCAATTTGTGGCTAAAAATGGAGATCAGGTTTGCCCTGCAAAATGGAAGCCAGGAGCTGAAACCTTAAAACCGAGCTTGGATTTAATCGGTAAGTTATAGTTACTTTCAAGCCGCAGGCAAATTAACCTGTGGCTTGAATTTTTAAAAAGGGAGGTAGTTTATTTATGAAAAATTTATATGATTTAATTATCATTGGTGGCGGACCTGCGGGACTAAGCGCTGCTATATATGCCGGTAGAGCTAAACTAAAAACATTAGTAATCGAAAAGTCTGAAATTGGCGGACAAATAAAAATAACCGCAGAAGTAGTAAATTATCCTGGTATTTTATCAACAAGCGGCGCGGCTTTAACCGCGGAAATGAAAAAGCAAGCTGTCAATTTTGGTGTTGAATTTATTTCTGATGATGTAGTAGAAGTTGATTTTAAGGCTGATATTAAGAAACTTAAAACAAAATCGGATCAGAAGTATGAAGCAGTTGCGGTGATTGTTGCGACTGGCGCAAGACCGCGAAAATTAGGTTTTGAAGGTGAAAATGAATTTGCCGGCCGAGGTATTGCCTATTGTGCAACTTGCGATGGAGAATTTTTTACTGGTAAAGAAGTTTTTGTGATTGGCGGTGGTTTTGCGGCAGCTGAAGAGGCGATATTTCTAACTAAGTTTGCCTCTAAAGTAACAATTATTGTCAGGGAACCTGAATTTACTTGCTCAAAAACAATAATTGATAAAGTTATAGCTAATAAAAAAATTGAAGTAAAATATAATTCAGAAATTGTTTATGCCCGTGGTAAAAATGTTTTAAAAGAAGCTAAGTTTATTAATAATAAAACTAA
>Ga0123355_10004296_pt1 | contig 20716 bp, 13 predicted proteins | sample TergutEmb28metaG_3_FD_89872 | JGI IMG/M metagenome (GOLD analysis project Ga0123355, IMG submission 89872) | Embiratermes neotenicus P1 segment gut microbial communities from Petit-Saut dam, French Guiana - Emb289 P1 | ecosystem: Host-associated > Arthropoda: Insects > Digestive system > Gut ...
AAAAAAAAAAAAAAAATTTTAAAAAAAAAAAAAAAAAAAAAAAAAAAAAAAAATTAAAACAAGGATGTCGGATAATGAGAACCTGGCGCCAGTGTCGAGTTCATATAAACAATGGCTGACAGAAAATTGGTAGAGGTATCAGTAAAAAGCGACTTAAGTTGGGGATGTGACAGAGGAGTGAGAAGCCTCAAGTGAGCCTTAGTCCGAGGAAGAGGGTTCGAAGTTTAGTGCGAATAGGGAATCACGAAGAGAGAGAGAGAGAGAGAGAGAGAGAGAGAGAGATTGGGAAAGAGATAGGGAGAGAAATGTCGGTCCATTAGCATCCATTAGTTCTCCCGGACGATGGTTCACGAATCAGGCAGCAGGCAGACAGGCAGGAAGGCTTGGTGGTTCAAACTAAATCGGGGGGGTCAACCAACGCTCTTCCCCATGCAGACTATTAGGTCACTGTAATTGCAGTAGCAGTAGGTTGGAGAGAGAAGAGTGTGCCTAAGGCATGTCTGCTTGACAATGACTCTTTGCTAGTGACCCTAAATTATTTATTACGGGAAGTTTAAATTTTAAACAAATTGAAAAGTACTAATTTGTAGTGTAACATCCTTCAAAAATTCAGAAGGAAAGTTTGATAATTCAAGATTAGAGTCACGAATTACACATAACCCCTTCCCATAATCCACTGTTGATATATATTTTGTATCTTGATTGTCATTTAGAGCCAAAACTTTTAGGCGCCTTCCCATATTAGCAACAGCTTTGTCATGTCCGTCTGTATCTCTGCCTATCTGCAGGTACCATCGAAGCTCCTCCTGAACAACATTCCGTGAAACGTTTATGTTGTCTTTGTCGAAAATCTATCGAGGATCTCTAAATTTACTTCAAATAGGAAAAGTGTATTTCACCTTCAACGAAGATCGCTGTACTTTTTTATTGATGACAGCAGAATGAAATATTTTGAAGCACGACAACAGTCCATAGGGAGAACCTTCCATGGTAACACGCAACGGTGTTATAAATTTGACAGCCACGCGAAAGTCAACAACATAAAAGGGGACGTTACTTTTGCTCTTCCATAGCAACAATGGTTGCATGATTCCATCAAAATGTTACGTTATACGTATGTTACATATCTTGCTCTGCATGTGCGCGTTGTGTAATCCTAAGATCCACAACTGACAACCGTTCTACAGACCAAACTTACTGCTGCTCCTTACTGCTCTTCATTGATGTAACCTTCCAATCCTTTTCTTAACATCTACTAGTCATTCAACGTCCTGCTTGACACACACACACACACACACACACACACACACACACACACACACACACTTTCTCTCATACATAATAAAACTTAGAAATTATGCTATTTTATTTTGGGAATTGAAGAGGACTTAAATTACAAAATTCGGATCACATCTTTGGGCCGAAAAGAACAAATGTGCTTTGAGTATTGGTTGGTAGATCTAAACCTGAGGGGATATGTTTGTATCGTACACCGTTAACAGGCTGTTCTAACAGATACAGACCATGGTAAAGGCGCAAGTCGTTGCGTAGAAGAAACAGCAAGTATATATTCAATACATCAATCAACAAATGCACTTAATAAAATACAACAATATATATATACATATATACACAGTTCATTATGAGCACCAACTCCTAATGTTTCGGCACTGCAGTGCCATCTTCAGGTAGCTTACGAACTTTTCATTACGTGTGAAAATCTGTGGTCGTAAACTCCCTGGAAATGGCGCTCAGGTGCCGAAACATTTAGGAGTTGTTACTCATCATGAATTGTTTTATGATATATATTTATTCTATTTTATTAAATGTATTTGTTGATTGCTCCGCTAAATATAAGAAAATCCACGGCGTGAATAACAAAAAACCAACAAATACGTATGTAACTCATCGTTCCGAATTCTGTTTCCCATCTCTGAAAGAATAGTCTCGCTCTATGCTTAGGTTATGACCGTTTCTCCAAAATTACCCTTGTCAAAACTGAGCAACCCCCTTCCCTACGAAGAGGGCTATGCAATTTGCCATCGTAACTCACCAAACGTAAACAGGCATCGTGTGGAACCTCTGGTGGGGATTTGCTCACAAGTATATTCAGATGAAAACCAAAGATTAATTGAATAACAAATAACACATTTATTTAAAATAAATTAGAAATAAAAAAAACCAGTACTAACACACATATAATACAAAAGCAAAAATGACAATACCCCACTTTACATGAAGTTAATACGCAACAACGAAACGTGAGAAGCTAAACATTCCTTAAAAATAACAGAATAAGTTCTTGGAAACTGTTGCCGGAAACTCGAGAACCAAAATACAAACACACAGGTTAAACTAGACACAGCACAACACCGGTCAGGGCTCCAGGACTTCAGTGCAGAATCCTACACAAGACAAACCCATACTGTACAGTTGCAATCACAGAGTCATAAACGAACTGGCTGCTGGCCGCTGGAGCTGCCACATACGGCACACTGCATGGTGCTCAGTATTTTGTTAGAACACTGCAGACCGGATAGTACTCATTCCCGTGTTCACTGACATTTTCCCATTAAAAACTCCTACATGTGAAGTCCATCTCGTCCCAATTATTACATCAGATTTGGCACTGTACAATGTATATCCATGTACATAATATCGTTAACTGATCTCTTCACTTAACCCTTTGACGCCTAACGACTCCTATAGTCGTCGTACCGCACCCCTAACCTCTAAACGTTGCATTTTATATATTTATTCAACAAATATAGGTACTGAACATTTTAAACACGATATATACTCTCCGTTTTTTTCTCTTCAAAATAGATTTTGTTTCATAATTCTAACATATTTGGTTCCTGTTTTATTCACATTTTATATACAGAGTGTGCTAAAATTTAAAAATTATTCCGGTGTCAAAAGGTTAATATTCTGAGCCACACTTATATATTTGTTTCCGCTATTGTTATAAGTTCCGCTTATTTCTCATTTATTACTTACAATCGAAGAAGGTACCCCTTTTAACACTTTGTTACCTTGTAGGTCTGTAGGATGGAGGAATGTTACCCACCTACACGAAATCCAAGCTGGAGGACCGCCCATTCTTTGTTATACAAGCCTGCTTATTCATAACACAGCAGCTGTCTTAAATACCTGGATATGAATTTTTTATGTACCCTGCATAGCGGTATGTAAACCAGTGGTACAAATAGCTGTTTGGAAAAACAAGGCGCGAAATAAAAGTATTTGTTATAGTTCGCCCCAGCTTGATGAAAGGAGCTTCCATCTCTTGTGTCTTGGCAAAAGAATTCTTATTATATTTGCTAAAAGTATGTTTTAACTTCTTCACTCTCCCCCTATGTGTCTGGTTAGGAATAACAGTGTTAGGCACCACACAGTGTGACACGCGGTATCCCTCTTTAATTTGACGTATGACCTTTCGGTACGAATGTAAATGAGGAGCGATCAATATCTTGAAGTTGCTTGGCTTATGAAGGGACAGATCGTAAACAGGAACCGGTCGTAAGACTTCTGGTTGTCTCATGTGTATATTGCATGGAAGAGAATGAGGAAAATACAGAACCTAAGAGAGAAAAGGAAAACATGAAAGAAACAAATAAATTCCATGGTAGAGGGTACTTATTATGAGAAGCTACTAATTATTCAAATATTGAAGTAATTTAATATTTACTTTTATCTAAGAGTCCATAACTAATCACCTTTAAATCCCATTCTGAGCGGGAAACTATACGTCTCTAAGAGTTTTTAAAATAATATTCTTCTTTGTACACAAAAGGTTTCCCTTCAACTATTAGTCCAAAATTTTATATCCATTTATTATGTCCCACAGAATTTATCACTCTAATAATTTTTGGTAAAAAATAAAGAAGCAAGAAATTTATCACTTTACAAGTTTCCTCCTCTACTTGTTTCGTCTTTCTGGTAGGTCAAAATATTACAACGAAAAACGAGTTCTCAAACTGGAAGTAAGGAAATAAGAAGAAGAAAAAGGAGGCAGAACAGGAGAAGGAAGGCGCACAGGAATAAGGCTAGAAGGAAGGAAGGAAGGAAGAAACAAACAAACAAACAAAAAGAAAGAAATAAAATAAAACTAGTGATTCTGAGCGGATAAAGATGGACGATCTCAGAGGTTAGTAAAGCCAAGTTCCTTTAGTAACACATAATGCTTACTATAACCAACAACTTATTTAACTCCAAAATATCCTGCATTTTGTCCACAGGGTTTATTATGCTTAATATGATTGTTAGTATATAGAGCGACTACTTCCTTAAACAACATTGACAGACAGGAGAAACGATGTATTTTATGACATAGGACATGAACGTTTAAATATTACATATATGGCAAACTATTTGCTTTCATATGTTTAGTGCTCTATGCATCAGGAAAACATTTCGCCTTACCTGTGCTTAACTAAGCACTACGACATAAAGGCTTATGACGGAATGAAGGTGCAGTTGCAAGCTACCTTATATTCACCACTGAAAAAGGCGAGTAGCCGGTTTCAAGCTCCGGCTTCTTTATCCATTATGGAATATCCCCCGGTGTTTGATTCCAGGGATGGTTTGAGCGACTTATAGGAGGGAAAATCTTATTGCTTACGCCTGATACCGAACCCCGAATCCTCGATCGTGTATCGTCTAGCCTAGTTACAAGTACTGCATTTACATGCTGTAACAATAGCAGGGTGTCCGTGCAGAACAATTTGCACATGAATTATTGGTACAATATGTGTTGCTTGCGGCGCGTTTAGATCATGCAGTTACGGATATGGAATGTCTCAGTTACTGGGAAATGTTCTGATCATCGTCCCAGTGCTTCTCTTTTGGGAGAAGGAACAAAGACGTCTATTTACTAAAACTCGAACCAAGCTACGTAGTAGCAAAATTACGCATTCTTACGAGAATTTCTACTTAAACGAACGTTTTTATGGCACTTAACTACAATCGTCATAAGTTTCCGAGATATTGTGAAGGACAGACGGCCGAATGTAGGCAACTGGCTATATTAACTTCATAAAACGGATTTCGGAAGAAGCTAACACATCTCGGCTAGGCAAGAAATATCCCAAACTGTATATAAATCAAATTTTCATTTTCGTGTACACACGAGAAACCCACTGGCCACATCCGGCGTCTAGGCCCCATGAAAAGCTTCGTCACATGTTAATTTTTACTGTGAACATTTGTTAGCCCTTCGCCCAACCCCAAAGCACTAACTGTTGTCGTGTCTCTGCGGCTGTTTGTTCAATATATTCGCTGCTGCCCTTTACATCTGGTGACGGTCTCCACCAGCCGCAACCTGCAGACGTGCCACGCCGTTGTGAGAGACACAGACTAAAACCGTTTATTTATACGTTGTACATGTGAACATATTCCTGTTTGGCTTATGAAATACGGTGTTCATATTCTAACGGATGCCGTCATAATCCACAAACCTGACATGATATTCTATTTTTTAAATGATGCTGCTGAATCAAAGACAGAAGTTGAAGGGAATATTTTCTTCGGGAAATGGACGACTTTGCCAAGCCTGACCAATGAGATTAACTCCCAAGCGTTAACCACACAGCCAACAGAGAGAAATAGCCACACCAACTAACTCTGTAATCGGACACCACAGACCACATGAAATAATCAGTGATCAACATAACTGTACATACACACAAACACTATTAGGATTACGTAGAGATGGAGGTGCGAAGGACAATTGTACCCCTCAGTTACAGTTAACCACCATCACGAATAATGGTTTATGTCGGTGGATTGACGTAACACCCCTTCCATTTAAATTTGCAGTCATTGTAAGAATCCATGATCCAAACACCGCAATGGCAATTAACGTGCAGCTCATCAGCTTACTTCGTGATATGCTGCTAAAGACGGACTATTCGTGAAAGATAAATGTATCATTGAATTTCTTCAAAAATGCCATTTGGAAATGCGTAAAATTCATTTAAATTACGCGAGTGTTCTTAAGGCAAACCAACTACTCAAAAGCTTCTGTACTTTCTTATTAAAAGATCCAACTGAACGCTTGTATAGTAGTTTGCTTACAGTGTAATTATATAATCTCGTACATATTTCGATCCTAGATTGGCCAATATCAGGGAGAAATGTAGATATAGGAGAAGCGTATGAAATATATTAGTTCATTCCGTATTCTCTCCTACCAAACGTCCGCAACCTCTTTCAGCATAAGCCGTCATAAAAAGTAGCAACTGCATATAAAAAAATATAGAAATAAAATTCTACCTGTGTCAAAACAACATCATCAACTTGGAAGTAAAATTTGCAATATAAAACCTAAATTTCCATTCGAACATCTGCTAAACTCTCCGGTGGAAAAAAATAAAATTCCGTAGCGTTTGATTACGTGGAATATTCTTTAAATGAAAGCACCTTATCTGAGGTATCCATATGTATAAATATTGTAATAATACAGACCTATATATAATTAATGCATAAATATACTGAAAGAATCCTTGAAATATACCGAAAAATTTAAAATGTTGTAACCGACGGAAAATGCTCTCACAGAGAAGAAGAAGGCTTAATAAATACGGGAAAAGCTTCGTACCTTTCATTTCTTAAAGTCTCGTATTCTTTTCTTGTCAAGTCTGAAGATTAATATATTAAATTGTAACTATATATTTCATGTTACAAGTTTCAGAAATTTGGTCTTTCTTGATGATAGTGGAAGAACATAGGGGAGTATAATTCCGAAGGAAAATATGTGTACCTAAGAGTAAGAAGGTAGAAAATAGTTGAAATAAATTGAACACTAACTTTTGAACCGCTTACAGTCTAGTGGTAACTATGTGTACCGCGTGAGCCAAAATATAAGATTTCTTTTTACTACACAGTGGCATCTGTATTTCTTATGAGTCTCAGAATAACCAGCTCTTGTTTCACTGAGCAGCATTATCCAATTACTTTATATTAAGCAGGCGGAACTGGGAGAAGGAAATGAATGTCATTTTGATATAAATATTTCTATAAATAAAAATTAGGTTTGTTCCTCACAGGAAACTCCGTAAGCCTCTTTCCATTATTGCTGTAAATTTTCAAACCCATTATGAATACAGGCATCAGTATAATAATTGCCCTTATGAAGAGGTAAATTTTTATTAAATAACAAACTTTCACTTCCGAAATTAGAAACGTGCGCTTTATTACATTATTTTTATCATCAATTAATTAATTAATTGACACTTGCAAGTAATATGGGCCTATAACGTTACCATACTTTTGGCTTTGCCGTTATATTTTATACAACAAGATGCAAGATACATGCGCTAACAAGATAAGCAATGTACTGTACGCAGAACATATTATTTTGGCGCGTTCCCATAACCATTTTTGCGCTGGAAAAGCAAAAATGCGTTCTGTGTGTGTTGTTGAGCTACATGTCACAGTTAAAAACATAACAATGCTGAGTGATGAAAAAATGTTTTATGGCGAATTTATGTCGCTGGCAAAAATGAATTGTACTTCGATCTTCATGTGAAGTGCTCAATTTTAACAAAATTTGGAATTTCTCGATTTTTCAAAACAAAAGTCCCTAAAATCAAGTTCCACAGATATAAGCCTATTCAAGGTAAAAAGGAGTTTGGAGCTCCCAGAATTTCTAAATAATCGGCACATGAATGAGGTAAGATTGTCAGCCCTAAGCACCGGCCGCCTTTACCCCAGGAGATAACCCTGGTACTCATTTCTGTTAGACGCTGAGTCGACCGGAAGGATTAAGTCAATGAAAGACCCCAATGACCCCACTGGAAAACGAAACCGCGAAATTCCGGCATGTAGCGCAGTCTCTCAATTAATTGCGCCACCACCTACCCTATTCCTACAACGTCCCTGAAATTAAATTTTCTGTTGTGTATGGGTGAGAATTATCATTTCCATATTGTCAAGATCGTTGAATAAGAATCCACGTAAAAGGCCAGATGATTTTCGTTGCAGCTTTAGGCCGTCAGATATCACGTAGTCATTCAAATGTCTGACTATATTCCGTGACTATAAATAGGCCGACTTAGGGCTCTATATTTGACAAAATGTTGTGAGGTTGAAATGCATTCTGGATTATTAGATCTCGGCTGGTGGTGTGCAGAACAATTTGTACTTTGGTAAAGAAACCTACATACATACATACACACACATACACACATACAGACGTACATACATACATACATACTTATAAGCATACATACACATATAAATAAATAGATATATGCATACGTGCATACATACATACATATACACACACATACAAGTATATACATACATGCACACATACTTACTTACATTCATGCATACATACGTTACATACATACATATATACATACATACATACGTACATACGTACATACATACATTACATACACACATACATATATTAAATACGTACAGTACATACATACATACGTACATACGTACATACACACGTACATACACAATACATACATACATACGTACATACGTACATACATACATACATACATACATACGTACGTACGTACACAAACACACATGCAAGTATAAAAACTGCAAATATAATTATGGAAATATTTGCAGTTACTTAGCTAAATGAACTAGAGCCCTTTACAAGTGCATAGCCCTTAAGCTCGCCAAGACACTGGCTTCTGTTTTCTGACCCGCAATTTCGTTACTCTTGTCACAAGAAGAAGTCATCGGATATCATCTCGAACATGTCAATTAATTCCATACTTTTACCCATTCACACGATAAACTAATTTTAATTTTTTATTCTATCCCTTTATGTTATTCAAAATGTTTTCTTCTTCTGACCTTTTAAAATAAAATTTGTGTGTGTCTAAAGACTGAACTGAAACTGTAAGTTTGTGGAAATGAATCGCTTTCCAAAACCTCTACCGCAGTAAAGGAGAATAAATAATCTGCTAAAGTTTAAAGTCATCGCTACCGTACTTACAAACGGAACTTTATTTCCATATCTTAAAGAATGCCTAATGCTCTATATTGCAGTCTCGTCTTAAAATATACGGTCAGTGAAGTCGGTTATGAACAGAAAACATTTTCAATGGGGACTCCTCAATGAAAGCCTTGGGACAAAATCGAGGGATTTTATACACCACTAATGACGTGAAAATATGAGCGACCGGAAATCCTTGAAAGAGAGCATCTCAAAGTTTAATTAGTCTTCATTTCAAAAGAATAAAATGAAAAATATTTTGAACAGCTTACTTCAAAACTTTCTTAAATAGCTCAGCAGCATTCACACATTGATATACCTCGGGGGCCATCTATTCATACAAATGTTTATTTTATAATTATATTTACATTCAGCTGGCAGCAGATGGTCAGTTGTGCTCGGAAGTACGACAAGCAGTCAATTAGTTTATGCCCTATTACCGGGTCTTTCCCGGCGGTAAAGCGGCAGCGACGTGGCGTTGACCACCCATCTCATCTAGCGCCGAGGTTAAAGAAAAAGTAGAGTTATACCTCTACTCCCCCTCTGGGGCTCCGTGGCCTGTTATAAGGCGAAATTTGCCTTTCCCTTTCCCTTATTACTGGTTTCATTTACCGGTGTAGCTGCCCGATATGACTGCAGCAGAGCTACGTGTGCCAAAGAAACTATGCATACCAGATTCTATAGAGAGTCGGTGTTGAATTGTTTTAAATAAACTCTTGTATAATGTAGAAATTATTTCTGTATATTCACTTGTTCGACGCCTAAAATCTTTAAACGGGCTATGTTTATAAAGAGCTGTGGAAGTTCTACGCTGAAGTTTGTTCGGAAAATCTGATTTCAAAGTGCACCTTTCCAAAATGTCACAATTTAGTGACATATCAAAATGGAATTTTCTTTATAATTATTCACGCTTACTCCATGGATTCTTTCATGAGAAGCCGTTAGTTAATGAAGAAGTGCCTCACTACCGTGGCAACATAGACTTAATATTAAGGTACAGTGTTGTTGAGAATAATCAAGTTTTTGATTACCGTACTGTCAGAGTATTGTGCCTTTTTTTTTTGTTCTGCCGCTAGGTAACTTACTGTCTAACTTCCGTCATAGGTTTATTTTGCAGCCGTCTTCTGCATTGTCGATAATTCGGCCAGTCTGTCTTTCGTGCACATTACGTTCTTTGTACCGTAGTACGAATTTAAGCATTAAGAATTAATAGCGATTATTCGTCTAGTGAAGAGAGCTGTAGTAAAACGTCTGTTATCATATGGTCATAATGTAATGCTAGAGAGCGTAATGCGCTTGGGGAAACTTTGTAACATAAAGAAGGACAGAATCAGAGTTCAGCCTCAAATGAAAGGGAATTTTGTGCATTACAGAATATAGGCTGTACGAAATAAGGTCTATGGTTTATTTTGACTGAAAATTAGAAAGTTTGGAATTCAGCTTACGAAAATCAAATGATCAGAAGCCGCATTGATAAAGGAACGGTTTCCCAGATATTTTACAACCCCTTATCCAGACATCCAGTTTATCTAAGAAATTTCCTAATAAAAGAGCACATTTCACCTACATGAGGCGCCATTAGTTAAAACTGTCAAACTTTATTTAATACTGCGTCTAAAATTTGAGGACAATTTTCAGTTACTCTGAAGAATTTACTAACAGATGAATTTGGCTGCTGTTGTAGGTGGGGTTGTTCCTGTGTTAAACCATTTAAGGGAACATAAACAATTCCGGATAACGCTGCAAGAATTTGAAAGTTAAAGTACCCTGGAATATGACGCTTTGTCGTTGGGTCTGTATTTACCGACGTTTCGACAAATCGTCTTACCTTTTTCTGCATGATCAGATATTCACGATTTTCGACTGGAGTAACGCCGGTGAAGGCACATTGATTTCCGGTACTGACTTGCCCATAGTCACATGTCGGAATAATGAAATCCCCAGTAAAAAAATCTATGCGAAACTCCCTTCTCGCGGAGACAAGAATTTGTTTATTGTCTTAGAAAGGTATACAATACAAACTGCCATACAGCTGTAGAACTATGTTGTATAGTCCATAACAAAAATACTGATATTTTAAAATTTGCTTTCCTACAATTTGTATAGAGGTGATATAAGAATTTTATTAATTTATTTTCGTAATATGCTTTAACCAATCAATATTCTTATCTGCTCAATTTGTTTCAAAGAAATTGAACTATCAAAATATTTAAAGCTGCTTTCAGTGATTAGTATTTAAAATCTTTTCGTAAATATACAAACAACAAGAACGACATTTATGTTTGTGATTCATAAAAAGTAAAGAACTTTGCACAGAAAACGCTGATAGTTGTAAACAAAACTGCATGACACTGATGGAGAACAATTTGATACAGTGGTATGTACTGTCTTATTATGAGTTCTACAAATCGTGTTATAGTGAACCAGATTTTTTGCGTAGTATTTATGGGACGAATTCAAAACAAAAATTCTGGAGATAATATGTCATAATGAAAGTGGAAATTATGCTTCACATTTTCCAATTTTTGGGGTTTTCAAAGACAACTTTCTCTCTACAAGCATGGAAAATTTAACACATTTGGGTCTTCCAAAAAGGACTTGTCCAACCTGAGCATGTGATCTTATACTATTCGCCTCTGATGACGCCAGCGAGAGACAAGAAGAGAGCATTTTTTAAAGCGTTGTTTTGATGAGGTCATCTAATGCAAGCCTGCAGCTACGTGCCTTAAATTTAGTAAGCAGATAAAGTGTTGTTTTGAAAATTCATAATGAAAAGCATAGGAACCTGCAAATTTTAGAGATATGAACAAAATATTTGATGTTTATAAAATCTGAACTTTTATATATTCTTCTAAAAAAATGAATGAAAATAATTATGGTAACAGACTTCTTGAACACGGAATATTTTGAAGAGCAGTAAAGCTTAAACCTTTGGGTGCACAAGATACCTAGTTTTAAGTTCAGGTTTACATTCGCTACGTACTAGTCTAAGTAGGACTTCGTTTGGCTGTCTGTCGGGTTGGGTTTGTTTCTTTGTTTGTTTGTCTGTCGGGTTGGGCTGTTATTCTTTGTTTGACGTTTATACTTCTACCAGATCACGTTCACCCTAGAACAGGCAATGAAGGCCAAGAGGCGAAGTAGAGTTATAGAGCTATTCTTTTTCCAACTACGGTGCTAGATGTGTATATGAGATCAACGCCAAGCCCCGACCTCTTTTCTCACGTGAACGAAATAGGTACCCATTGTACAGAAGGCTGGGTGGGCCCCAGGTCTGGTCTGGACGAGTGTAGAAAATGTCGCCCGCATTTGGCATCGATCTTTGGACTATCTAGTCCGTAGCTAGTCGCTATATCGACTACCCTCTTTCGACCCACCATTGTACTTCTGAACAGGCCATTTTTTTATTTTCATAAAACCCACAAACCCTGCTTCAAATGCCATAGAGTACCTACAGTCTTAAAAGGATAACCGTACTCAGTCGGTTCAGAAGTTGCCACTCTGTAGGACACAAAAAATCTGTTGTGCTCATGGAGCCAAATTCACCATGTGTTCAGAAAAATAATTCCAATCGACGTTCTCACATCTTATTCCTATCAAATCATTTATATTACTTTATGTCAACAGCATCCGAATTACATGAGCAGTCTATACCTTTCGTTTTCCCGAATAAAATACGCACAAGTGACTGGCAAAGAGCGAAATATGGAATCGAATGAATAGAAAAATTGAATGTCACGTACGCTATGTATCTGTTACCATATGAAATGCTTAGGTTTACTGGGCCAATGAAATGTGCGTGGAACCAGTGGGTTCCTGTGGTTAAGATTTTACTTTAGTAACATCAAGAGGAAACTCTAGTCTGGGGTGAAAAAAATCCGCTTATGTATCTGTGATTAACGTAGATGAGCTGAATATGTACAGTGATGAAGACGTAACCAAGGATACAAATAGGAGTCTACTTTAAGCAGGCAAGGAAAAGGAAAAGTCTTTTTCCAGTGAAGAAATATACCTGCCTATTCTCTTCTGTCTAAATTGTTTACACTGACGCTGTAACCTGCGTTTGTAATAAATATAATTAAAGAATAAACTTAAATCTATTCCCTAATTCTCTCGGACAAGCGAAAATGACATCAAATGGAATATGTATACGTTGTACGCCTGGACGAGTATGGTTATATACCCCGTATAACGAATGTGAAGGAAACGTTGCAGCACACCTTAGGCGGATTTATCGTACATAGCTATCTCATTTGCAATAAAAAATCCAAGAATGACCTTGTTCTAAATTCACTTCCAACCTTACAGAAAAAATATTTCGCTTCAATTAAACTGCAAATTATTTAATGTTGTTGAGCTGTTTTATGTTACAATTGTACGAAAATCGTAAGTACAAAATACCAAGAATTTTGCTTATTTATGCTTTTATTCTCCATTTCTGAACCCCCAGATTTCAATCTTTTTCTTCCTTTTATACACCTCTATCGTTTTCCTTATTTTTTCTTTCTTATTTTTCTCATGCTCCTGCATCTTATACTAAACCTTCTTTCCCTTTCTCCTTTTTCTCATACTCGTTCTATTTTACTCCTGCTTCGTCTTCAAGTCTCTGAATCACAGAACCACACACCCAGTCCCAACGGGGTTTAGAGTACAGTTGTGCAAAGTGTGCGTCTTACTTGCCTAAAAATCGCAGATTATAAAACTCAGCTTCTTCTGGCTTACCAGTATTGCAAACAGTAAATAATATATATTCCTAGAAGGAATGAATACCGGCGTGCCAATAAGTCCTTAGCCCGACAAGGAAGGAAAAAACTCGGAAGCATGTCAGAGACGCGCGCGTTTTCAACAACATCAAGACGCAAACTATCAAGTTTCTTTTTTCCTGCAATGTACGGCACCGAAGAAAATTCACGCCATTCTGAAAGAAACATTAGTTTGTTTCCTTCCTGGTCGGGCTAAGGACTTATCAGCACCCTGTAAATTCAGCAGTATTTTATATTTTCCATTACGCGCATTATAATTCGAATTCTGTAATCTTAACCAACAAATCAACAGAATCATCGCATGATTTACTTTGGCTTTTTTTTTATTTTATTAAACGTAATTTACACTCTTCTTTACATAATTTTAAAAATAATGAAGTACTAAATATTTTTATGTATTTATATATGTTTTATATTTTAACTTTCCGTGTAAAAATTCTGTTCGCTACACGTATTCAGGCTAGACGGAAGAATCCTATCCGTTCTTCCACATATGCAACAGATCAGAATATTGTTTAGTCAATGTGTTACACAAAAACAATTGATGTACTCCCTGAAGATGGATCAGTAAGGTCCGAACCACGTAGGCGTTTAATGTTTTTAAAATATGATTTTGAAAGTCATGAAAGTTATGTGCTTTTGTTGGTTAAAACTCTAGAATTTCAGCGATACGTTTCACATATGTTTTCCACGATTCATTTATACAATGAACTTCAAAACATGCCATGATTTTAATAGAAGCATTTTCTCTAAAAACAAATCAAAGTAGTTTTTTTTTTTAAAATGTATGTGTCCTTACATTTCGTGTGTATCCTTAGAAACGAACGAATAAAGAGTCAAATTCTACTACTTACAGCAGTACTATGAGCAGGGTTTTGTACATGTGAATTTAGAGCATTGCAATGGAAAACCCACCAAGTCGAAAGATATGTAATGCCTAATTTTTCTTGGACTTTGACAATTCATTCAGTCAAATTGTTAGGTAGAAAACCGGAACAGGATATACCTGATTCCTCAAGCATTTAACTAATCTCTATTCATGAGATTTTTTTCTCCGATTTTGATGCTATGTACTCTATACAGAAAGAGCGTCTTCAAATTTCCCAACATTCAGTAGACCCGAAACTTATTGGTAGATTTAATAGGTATGAGTCTTGCAAGGAACCGACTACAAGTAAGTAACTCGTTATACTTTCTGGCGTAAAACTTCAACCAAATTGTTCTTTATGTTTTGAGAGAGGATCATTCATTGTACAGAAAACTAGCAGAGTTGCAGTCAAGAGAAGCTAACCTGTCAATAGAGGCTGAAGGATACACACAAAGTCCCTTAAAACAAATAAAATAAACAAGTCAAAGTCAGCTAGAGTGGCAACAGAAGATTCACAAGTTGCTGGAATGTTGTTGGAACCTGCAAGAGAAGAAGCATTTTCTATATTGTCTTCTTTTTTCCTCACATAATTTTTTTTGTTCTCGTTTGACATGGATATTTTTTTTGGTGATCCATCACAACGTCCAATACCCGCAGACTGAAGCTCTGATAAAGGGACGCGGGTTTGTATAGACGGAAGGGAAGAGAGATGGGGTTGAAGTGCTGCAGATATGGCAATTGACCGGTAGCCTGAACCCAGTCGGACATCGGACAAGCGACGGACAAATGTACAACCTGTCGTTTGAAGTTCATGACAACGGAATTGTCGTAATTTCCGTTTGTTGCTTCAATACCAGTTTGAAATCAAATCACCTACAGTAGTCTACAGCATCTCGATATTTATCACTTGACATTTATTCGAGAAAAAAAAATTTATATATGTCAAGGTAACCTTTAGGCTTACGTTTCCTTATTTGTATAGAGTATTTAAAAAGTTGGTAATTATAACCTCTAATAGCTCAGCATAGAAATTTGCATTCCTAACCAATAATACATTTTCTATTCTATAAATTTCTTTTTACCCCCAAAATTTTAAATTTCTAATTCCCCTTCGCATCATTTTGAGTGAACAGAGAAAACAAAAGCATTTACATCAAAGGATGACACGATTGGTAATAGACTGTCCTAATTATTTCTTAATGGTCCCTTATGTCATGCGACCAAATATTCTGAAGTAATTTTAGATGTAAACAATCCAATTGACCCGCTCATAAATATTAATTTCAAACACAACAAGAAGAAGTGCAAGACCCGCTCGCTTTCAGCAGTATGGCGTTGGGACAGCGGATTCGAATTCAACTCTGGACATTGGTACATTCTGTGTTTAGGATTTGTGTGTTGCCTCTTTCTTGTATAACCAGAGGCTTTGTGAAACAGGTATTCGCGTTCGAGGAAGTAATACAAAGTATCTATAAACACATTTTCGGATCTAGCACATAGGAGGCCTTAATCAGTACTTTCCTATCTGCGCCACCTTACAGTCGATAGAAGGAAAATGTAAAGATTGCTTGTGATAATGTTGGGACATTGCATTACACAGTCAGTCAGTAAGTCACAGACAGTTAGTTGTTGGTAACTGATGATGTGTGCGCCTTCTCTTAAATAGAATGCTCTAAGTCCGGCATTACAGAGAAAAAGAGAGTAGCCTTCATCTGAAAGAAGTAAACTTTTCACTCCACTCCTTTTCCATTTGTCTTCGTAAGAGAAAAAAGTGAAAACTCCTTCAGTTTATTATCAAATATAGTCTGAAACCAAGTCAAACTACTGTTGGAAAAATGATTCAAGAATAAGAATTTTTTCACTCGGATCAAAAGGTTTCATGCTTCAGATATCCAGAAGCCTGTATGTGGTTATGAGTAAACTAAATTTGTATCTTTTTTGTTACACGAAATACAGTCTGGATGTTCATATTTTTGTGTGTTTGTTGTCAAATGCACAGTTTGATTTCAGTGATTTTCTGTATGTTGAGGTTCTTGAGAAGTATAAAATATGAGGTGCGTATCATTTTATTGTTTCTTTCTTAGCTTCTTCGATGACCCTTTGAGAATCGTTAAGTTTTTTGTTATCAAACAGAAGGATTATAGAGAAAGGAGAGAGTTGGCCCTGATTATGGTTTATCTCAACACTTACATTGTTAGGGAGACAAACCGCTGCACTGTTTCACGATTCAGTCACCAAAACCAGAATAACACCAGGTAAATTACGAATTCTAATTAAGGTTATGTAATCTGTAGATATTTCGAATGCCTTCTGAACTTCAATATAAAAAAAATATATACAGTATTTTTCTGGCACAAAACCCATTCCGTAACAAGAGTTTAATATTCCTGCACATCAAATCTCGATTTCATTAAACTATCATTTCATCGTGCAACGCGAATAAACTTAAGAATTCTAAAATTAATATTGTACTGATTTTCATAAACAAATTTTTCATAAGCCATGTTATGCCTGTTGCCTGTAGATTACACCTAGGTTAATGTCGGTCTGTTTAAACCATTTATGAAACTTCATACAGCCCCCAAACCACATTATTATCTTCTCAGTTTTATAAAATGAAGACAGGATTGACCATAAAAATGTTTTAAGTAACAAGGTTACGAGTGAATTAATTTTACGATAAACTAGGTAGATGGCTTTGCGATGCAAATACAAAATGCAACTACAAAACACACATCTTATGTTTCCTTTGTAAGAAATTTCCGTTAGCTACACAACTCTCCTGACAGTAGCATAAATTACTTTAAACATTGGACTTTTTTTTGTATTCATGCAGCTGAAGTTAAAAATTATTACCCCGTACGAAGCAAGAGTTCTTTCTAACTAATATTTAAAAACTGAAATCCCATCTCACAGTAAATACTTTGTCTCTCTCTCTCTCTCTCAAATGCCAGTATAAACCGGTTAATGATGTTAGAGAAATTGAAATGTATTTCATCATCATACGCAGCAACACACACATGCTGAGGGTAAAAGTTGGAGTTTCTGCATGTTAAATAAGATGTTAGAGTGTTCCTTAAAGAATCTATTGAAAATAACGCATTGACACAACACGTTATTCGTCTGGGGTTTAACAGTATAAAGTGTAAAAATAATACGTTTTATTATTTTCTATGTCATGTTATTTATAATACTTACTTATTATTATTTCAGTATCTAACAAACTACATCACATCTAAAAATGAGTTTCACACGAATGAAGAATCTTACTGCTACCGAATTTCATTTTTGGGCAAAAAGAATAAAAGTTAATAATAAGTACTCAAATAAGCCTTATTTCCCTTTAGTTAAAATCGAAGCCCACATATGCGTTACTTCATTATTATGCTGTTACACTCTTTGTGAAGAAATTACTGATTATGTAAATGCGCATTAAGCCTCACATTATCCGAAATTTTTATCTTTTAATATTTTTTTATTTTTAAGTAACATAAAGAATTTAATGCACAATTTGGTGAAATTCATGAAATATTTCTGTATAAAATTTCCCATGAATATCTCAAAACCTTTGATTAGGTATCGCCGTTAAATTGGCATTAAGACTATTTTCCCAATGCCTACCACCTTGCTGAATTTTCGGAGTCTAGAGGACAAAAGTTTTTGAAACAGTTTTTGCATTACTGTAGGATGAAATATGGTACCACGTACATCGTTGCAGGGCCCTAAAGACAACATCTATCTCATCTGAAACATTAACAAATATTTTGTGTTTTTATTAAATCTTGTGAAAATTTCGAAATTATGGCGTTGGAATGGACTCCAACGGTATAACCTTCATACTAAACATGATTATCTCAAAAGCTTATATTTTGCTTCGGAAAAAAAAGGAAAATATACAGAAGCGGTTGTTCTGGTATACCCTTGTAGAAAGAAATGAAGATATTGAAGAGAACGTTATACAAGAGGGGTGCAAAACTTATGATTCAGATCATCATCCTTATAGTAAGAATTTGTAGTAGGTTTCTGTGAAAAAGTTAATGAAATGTCTTCGTCTATAAAAGTCAGAGGGCTACTTTCCGAGAAGAATGCTCCACGAAATTAAGTTACGAAACAATGAAAATAAATATGGAAATTATCTGCTTTTCACATTTGTGAAGTTCTAGACGTTGAAGATGTCCAAAAAGTTTCCAGGAGACGGAAGACATTCTCATAGAGAACCATAGAAAAAGTTTCAAACTGCATGAGTTGATGTTGAAATTGATTAATGAAGCGAAGATTGAAGGGCTGGAATTGGGTCAGAGGCGGAGCAACACTGCGGGTGAATGTGATACATATGCAGAGATCGAGTGATTGGTGATGATTGAAAGAGGCAATCTAGCCCAGTCATGCGCTCCTGTTTCAGATTCCTCACGCTTGTTGGATTCATCAAGTACGATCCAACGTAACATTGAAGGGAGAGAGTACTGTGTCAGTGAAATATCTGAGTCACTGAACAACATTAATAACGAGCTCTTATCAGCAAGGAAGTCCCACAATTTATTTTAAGCGGTATCAAATTTCTGAAATTGTAACCATGTTTATTTTACACACCCTCTTATTTGGAAAGACAAAAAATGTAAATTTGTTATTATTCCTTCGAACAGAAGCATAAGGACATAAAATATACACTGATATATACTTCTGAAACATCGTACCACAACTCTGGATGGTTTTGAAGGTGATGTTTACACATCTAGTTCTGTACTGCCTGTAGATACAAAGAAGAAGTTGTGTGGTGATCAGAAGAAGTTTGGAAGTTAGTTTTTGACATTCCGTTCCCTGTCTGCCAGGATAAAGCGGCTTTATTTTTCATGCTTAAAATGTAATATCTATAGGATTTTTTGTTATTTATCAAACCATCCTCCACCATCTGGTTTTGGGTGGTTTCCTATTGCTTGTTCCGCTGCTACTGTTTTTACTTATTTTATGTTTCCATTATTCACATATACAAATCAACTCTACGACTACTTCTCTTCATTTCTCGAACCTGGCAAATTCTTTTCATAATTGTTGTTGGTTATTGATGATCGTGTTTAAGTTTTCTCGATCTTTCTACATTAAATTTTTGGGGTTTTGGGGCTAGCTATTTATTTCAAACTTCTGCCTGCCATTTGTACATATAATTTACTTTAACCAGAAAAAGAACGGTTTGCAATTTGTTCTTCTACACGATTTCACGTCCATTATACTACCTGTATATCTTTATCTATTAGTATGACATCAATCTGATTATTCGTTTGCCCAACCGGAGATCTCCATATCTGTGTATGGATTTCTTTTTTGGAGAGCAGATTGATGACACCATTACGATTTCTGCTGCTGCAAAATCCACACTTTTGCCCGTTATTATTTAAATGTAAACTACGTTTTACCAGTGATCTTTGGTAAGTTTCTTCTCTTCATAATATGGCGCGTTATTTTCCCAGTAGTATTTTAAAATCATTAGAGTGACGTGACGTATACAGGGTCCGCCAGCGAATCGGGCGATTTGGCAATTGTATCTTTCTATTTTTAGCCTTAGCGGAGAAGGGAAATGATGCTGCCAGGTGGCGTGGCCGTGAATAGCGTTCAGTTTGAAATGTAGTAGTGGACTGGTGCACAAGGTGATTTTGCCGTAAAATCATTTTATAAGAACAACGATAGCTACGTTGCCGCCCAACGTGAATTTCGCAAGAAATTCGGGATTCATCGAAACAGTAACGTGTCGTCAGCTTATGCCATAAACACGTGGGTAAACAACTTTGAAGAGACCGGCTTAACTGTTAAGAAGAAAGGTGGTAGTGTTAAAACAGTTCGCACCCCACAGAACATTGACGCTGTGAGAGCATCATTCGAAAAAAGTCCTCGCCGATCGGCTGTGCGTCATTCCACGAAACTGGGACTGTCAGAAAGCAGTGTCAGGCGTATTTTACACTGCGGATACAGGAAGAGATTTCAAGAATCCCGGTCGACGTGTTACGTAGAGCCATAAGTAGTGTTCACGATCGGCTTGCTGAGTGTGAGCAGCGTAATGGAGGGTATCTTGAGGATGTAACGAGTGGAATGTGTTGTGTTTTTTTGTTCTGTGTTATGTTT
>Ga0123355_10004297_pt1 | contig 20712 bp, 12 predicted proteins | sample TergutEmb28metaG_3_FD_89872 | JGI IMG/M metagenome (GOLD analysis project Ga0123355, IMG submission 89872) | Embiratermes neotenicus P1 segment gut microbial communities from Petit-Saut dam, French Guiana - Emb289 P1 | ecosystem: Host-associated > Arthropoda: Insects > Digestive system > Gut ...
AAGCGGAAAAGGTCTTTGTAATGACTGAATGCCGCGCCGCCACACAGGATATCCGTCCCCTCAAGATTGCAATTTTAAATCTCATGCCCACCAAGATCACAACAGAAACACAGCTACTCCGCCTGCTCAGTAATACCCCTCTGCAAATTGATGTGGAGCTAATTCGGCTCGACACGCACACATCGAAAAACACATCGAAAGAACATTTACTTGCGTTCTACAAGCCCTTTTCTGAAGTGAAAGAAGAGCGCTTCGATGGGTTAATCATCACCGGCGCACCCATTGAACACTTGGCTTTTGAAGACGTGGACTATTGGGACGAACTTTGCGAGATTATGGACTGGTCTCAAACAAATGTGACCTCCACCTTGCATATCTGCTGGGGCGCCCAAGCGGCTGTGTACCATCACTATGGAATTGGCAAGCGGCTCTTGGAGCAGAAAGTATCCGGCGTATTCCCCCATGAGGTGACGCCGAACCAAGGGATGTTTCTTCGGGGTTTTGACAGTACCTTTTTTGCCCCCCATTCCCGCTGGTCTTCCGTTGATGAACAAGCCCTCAAACAATGTGCAGACTTACAAGTGCTTGCCGCTTCTCCCACAGCGGGAATCCATATTGTTGGGTCGGAAAAAGACAAGCATCTGTTCATTTTCGGGCACATGGCATACGACGCGGATACATTGGCAAAAGAATATCATCGTGATAGAGCAAAAGATCCGCATACGCCTGTTCCCTGTAACTACTTTCCGAATGATGATCCGCAGAATCCGCCGACAGTTACATGGCGGGCCCATGCCAATCTATTATTTTCCAATTGGGTGAACCTTGTATATCAAGAAACACCTTATGACATTGTAAAAACATCATAATAATATTAGGAGGAAACAAACATGTCAGAACAAAAATGGCGCTTTGAAACGCAACAAATCCACGTAGGTCAAGAAACACCCGATCCAACGACAGATGCCCGCGCAGTCCCCATCTACCAAACCACCTCATATGTCTTTCCGAGTCCGGAGACAGCGGCGGCGCGCTTTGCCCTCGCCGAGCCGGGTAATATCTACACCCGCATCATGAATCCCACTACGGATGTGTTTGAACGCCGCATCGCAGCGCTGGAGGGCGGAGCTGCGGCTTTGGCTCTCGCCAGCGGCTCTGCCGCCACGGTCTATGCCATCCAAAACATTGCAGGACCGGGTGACCACATTGTCGCCGCAAATGCGCTCTACGGCGGTACGTATAATCTCTTTGCCCACACCCTCCGCAACATGGGCATTACGGTTAGTTTTGTAGATCCCGAAGCGCCTGCAAACTTTGAAGCGGAGATCCGGGACAACACCAAGGCGCTCTTCCTTGAAACCATAGGCAACCCAAATGCGACCCTAATCGACATCCAAGCAGTCGCGGATATTGCCCACAAACATGGTATCCCGCTGATTGCAGACAACACCTTTGCAACACCCTACCATCTACGTCCCATCGAGTACGGTGCTGACATCATTGTCCACTCCGCCACCAAGTTTATCGGCGGTCACGGCACAACGATAGGTGGTGTGATCGTAGATGCCGGGCGCTTTGATTGGGCGGCATCCGGTCGTTTCCCCGGCTTCACAGAGCCGGATGCCAGCTATCACGGCGCAATTTTTACAGAGGTGGCAGGACCCCTTGCCTACATCATCAAAGCCCGCGTTATCCTCCTGCGGGATATGGGCGCTTGTCTTTCTCCCTTCCATTCATTCCTCTTCTTGCAAGGCTTAGAAACCCTCTCTCTTCGTATGGAACGACATGTTGAGAACACCTTAAAAGTGGTAGACTTCCTCCGGAGCCACCCACAGGTGGAGCGCGTCAATCATCCATCCTTAGCGGAACACCCGCAGCATGAGCTATATCAAAGGTATTTCCCCCGCGGCGGTGCGCCTATTTTCACATTCGAAATCAAGGGCGGCAAGCAAGAAGCGCAGGCTTTTGCTGAAAAACTGAGGCTCTTCTCCTTTTTGGCAAACGTTGGCGATGTGAAATCCCTGGTCATCCACCCGGCTTCTACCACCCACTCTCAAATGAGTGAAACGGAGCTTCTGGAAAGCGGCATCCGACCCAATACCATTCGTCTTTCCATTGGCACAGAGCATGTGGATGACATTTTAGAAGATTTGAAACAGGCGATTGGGTAATCCCATGAACCTAATCGAGTTTGCAAAAGAGAATATGCTCGTGCTGGACGGTGCGATGGGAACCATGCTGCAAAGCGGATACGCGGTCAGAGAAGTGCATCTTGCGTATTTGGAAGCAGGTGCAAATGTGATCTTGACCAATACCTTTCACAATCCATCAAATGCAGATATCACAGCAGCCGTACAACTTGCGCGAGACGTTGCGACCGGCTTTGCGGCATTTGTCGTGCTGGACATTGCACCGAGTGCGCAACTGCTTGAGCCCTTGGGCGATTTGACACTTGAAAACGCCTATGCAGACTTCAAACGCCAAGTGCTGGCAGGCGCGGCTGCGGGTGTGGATGCCATCTATATCGAAACCATGACCGACCTGGGTGTGGCAGAATGTGCGGTGCGTGCCGCCAAAGAAAACTGTGAGCTGCCCATATTCTGCACTATGTCTTTTGAGGCAAATATGCACACCTTTATGGGGACGGACATTCCCACCATGGCAAGCAGATTGACCGCATTAGGCGTAGACTTTCTCGGCATAAACTGCTCTGTTGGTCCTGGGGAAATGAAGAAAATGGCGGCAGAACTGATGAAGTGGACGCATTTGCCCATCATCATAAAGCCAAACGCCGGTTTGCCCCGCTTTGAGGGCGGTAAGGCAGTCTATGACGTGACATCTGAAGACTTTGCAGCGGAAATGGCAGAGATTGCAGATATGGGTGTTGCAGGCATGGGCGGTTGCTGCGGTACAAGACCGGAATTTATTCGGAAGCTTTCTGTTATCGCAAAAGCAAGATCAGAGCATACAATATAAGAGAGCGACCGGCATAAGGAAAATGCACCCTCAAGTTTAGACAAACAGTCTAAGTTTTGGAGGTGCATTTTCAGAGCTGAAATGCAAAAATGAAATATTTAAAAATAAAATTGCAAAAAATCTTGATTTTTTGTGTAGGATGGAGTATGATATGTGGAGTTGTTCTTGATCGGGACAGTGAATCGAAGCGCAAGAAACAGGAGGAAAACAAGAGGTGGGACAAAGCTGTGGCATTTCCTGAAAAGAAAAGTGCTTGTGCAAGAATAAAAATGAAACTTGCATAATAGCTTGCAAAAAGATTTTGCGTATTTTCAAGTTAATCGACGATATCTCGGCTGTCGGCTTGCTTCACTGTAATAAAACATTTAAGGAAGGGTTTTGAGTAATATGATAAACAAAGACATCCATAGCAATGAATTGCTTCGCCGGGATGTAAAAATACTGGGAGACATGCTGGGCGAAGTGCTTGTGAGCCAAGGGGGAGAAGCGCTGCTGGAAACAGTAGAGCGAATCCGCAAAATGGCGAAATCTCTGCGGGAAGAATATAGCGCAGAATTACACGAGGAATTAAAACGTGAAATCGCAAGCTTAGATGCACCCACAAGAAAGCAAGTGATCAGAGCCTTTGCGGTGTTTTTCCATTTGATGAATCTTGCAGAGCAAAATTCTAAGATACGCAAAAAGAGACAGTATCAGTTGGAGGATGATTGGATCACCCAGCCACTGTCTATTGAGCACGCGGTGGAATCCTTAAAAGAAAATCAGGTGGACGCAGATGCCATTAACAAGGTGTTAAATACACTATCTTTGGAACTGATCACCACAGCTCATCCTACAGAGTCAACGAAACCAACGATTTTAGAGATCAAAAAGCGCATTGCGGACATATTGAAAAAACTAGATCAGCAGCTATTAACGAAAAGAGAAAGAAATATGCTGCGTGAGAGTCTGTTCAATGAAGTTGCGATTTTATGGCAAACAGATGAACTGAGAACCCATAAGCCCACGGTTGCAGATGAAGTACAAAGCGGACTGTACTATTTTGACAATACCCTATTTGACATGCTGCCGAAACTCCATGACGAGTTAGAAGCAAATTTGGCAGAGCAGTATCCGGACGCTGAGTGGGATGTTCCAAACTTCCTTTCCTTTGGCTCTTGGATCGGCGGAGACCGTGATGGCAATCCTTTTGTAACCCACGATGTCACTTGGAATACCATGATTCAGCAAAGAGATCTGGTGCTCAAAAAATATTTGGCTGTTTTGATGGATTTGCAGCATCGCTATAGTCACGCGACCACGAGAGTAAAAGTGGATGATGCATTCATAACGCGTTTGGAGCAGGACGAAAACAAATACTTAAGACCGGAGGAAAGATGGCCGGTAGCGGCAGAAGTCTATCGTCGGTTCTTTACTGTAATGATTGCAAGAGTCAATCAAATAGGCAAATCTAAGGTCGGCTATCAAACGGCGGAAGAGCTGTTGGAAGATTTGCACTTCGTTCAAAAAAGCTTGAGAGAGCATCACCCGGCGAGTCATGAACTCAAGACCATTCAAAAGTTGATCCGACAGGTGCAACTATTCGGTTTCCATTTGGCTACGTTGGATGTTCGCAATCACAGTGGGGAACATGAGGCAGCCATTACTGAAATTTTCCAAAAAGTGGGCATAAGCAATGATTATGCGGAACTGTCTGAAGAAGAGAAAATAAAGGTATTGACAGAGGCGCTGTCTGACCCGCGGCGTGTACTGCTTGGAATCGAAGACTATTCAAAAGAAACCCAAGAGATCATCAAAACATTCCAAACCGTCAAGCAAATCCATGATGAGTTTGGACGGCGGGCGATTTCCGTATATCTGATCAGCATGTCAAGAGCGCCCAGTGATATTTTGGAAGTGCTGCTTCTGGCAAAAGAAGCGGGTCTCTACCGCTTACATGCAGACGGGCGAGTGGAGAGCACTTTAAACATTTCCCCACTCTTTGAAACCATTGATGACTTAAAAGCAGCGCCGGGCATTATGAAAGCCTTGTTTGATATGCCGCTGTATAGGCAGCATCTGCACATTCTAAATGATCGCCAAGAGGTAATGTTTGGCTACTCAGACAGCAGTAAAGATGGCGGAACTTTGGCGGCGAACTGGAGACTGTATAAGGCGCAAATGGAAATCCATAAAATGACCAAGGAATATGGCATTCACCTGAAGTTCTTCCATGGTCGCGGCGGTTCCTTGGGTCGTGGCGGCGGACCTTTGCATAAGAGCTTGCTGTCACAACCGGCAGAAACAATTCATAATGGTGTGAAGATCACGGAGCAGGGTGAAGTGTTGTCTCTCCGCTACTTAACAGAAGATACGGCTTACCGGAGCTTAGAGCAGGCAATTGCGGCCTTGTTACAAATTTCAACCAATGTATTAAAAGAGGCAGACCGGGGGACGCTTCGAAAAGAGACCTGGGTAGAGGCGCTGGAACAAATCGCTGCGGTCTCTCATGAGAAATACAGGTCTTTGGTATTTGATGATCCCTCCTTTATGGATTATTTCTACGAGGCGACACCCCTCACCCAGATTGGGGGACTCAACATTGGTTCACGACCAATGGCACGGAAGAATGCGAGACGTTTTGAATACCTGCGCGCCATTCCATGGGTATTTGCATGGACGCAGAGCCGCCATTTATTACCAGCTTGGTATGCGGCAGGAACAGGTTTGACCGCTTTTGCATCTGAAAAGCCTGAAAACATAGCACTCATGAAAGAGATGTATGCAGAATGGCCATTCTTTAGAAACACCATTGATAATCTGGGCTTAGCATTGATGCGGGCTGATATGGGAACGGCGAAAGAATACGCCGGTTTGGTGGAAGACAGAGAAGCCGCTGATAGAATTTTTTCAAACATTGAAGAAGAGTATGCCAAAACCAAAGAGATTGTCCTCAAAATTTCCGGCGGAAAGGTATTGTTAGAGCAAACGGCAAACGCCAGAGAATCTGCTCTCAAGAGAAATCCATATCTGGACCCTTTGAGTCTGCTGCAAGTAAATCTGATGAAAGAGCTGCGCTCTACAGAGGAGCCGGATGAGGAACTTATGATGCAAACCCTGCTTACCATAAGCGGCATATCAGCAGGACTTAGAAATACAGGTTGATGTGTCAATCGCTTGAGTAAACAAACGCCCCTGAAATTGTACAATTTCAGGGGCGTTTTTGTATGGTCAAACCATTTGAAGAGATAAGTCGTTTTTATAGCATTACGTGAGTGGGCATTGACTTACAGAATCTCGTATGATCAGTGTGGGCTCGTAGGTATATTGAATTTTGTAATCAGGGTTTTCGATTATTTTCAAGAGAGAAGTTGCAGCCATAGTGCCCATTTCTGTGCCCGGGTGGGTGATGGAAGTGATGGGTGGGATGGACATTTTGCTTAGAATCGAGTTGTCAAAACTGGTGATAGAAAGATCTTCCGGAATACGACGACCGAGCTTTGGCGCAACTTCGATCAGTTTATGAGCCACCCGGTCGCTATAGCAGAGGACGGCGGTGCAAGTTGAGAGAGCCTCTGTCAGGGGAGAAAGCTGCCCGGCTGAGAACAAATTTTCGAGGCTTTCGTCCGTGAACCAGAGGATGCGAGATTCATCAAGAGTCAGGTTTTGTTCGTACAACTTATTGACAAAACCCTCATATCGGAGCGCGCCCTGTATGGAGTCCAACTTAAAAATCCCGCCAATTTTGTGGTGACCTTGCTTGATCAAATAGTCAGTGGCGATCCGACCGCCCTCCACATCGTCGTTTACAATATAGTTGCAATCCAGCCGAGGGTAATAGGCATTGATAAATATGACAGGGATATTTCGTGCAATGAAGTCTCTATAAATGTCTAAATTGGGATTCGCCAAAGAAGACTGCACCGCCTCTACAATCAGACCGTCGATATTTGCGGCTCGCAGAGAGAGCAGTTGGGTTCTTTCGTTCTCTATTTTATTTTGAGACAAAGAGAAAATAATCCGATGTCCCTTGAGGGACAAGACTGCGTTGATGCTGGAGATTGTTTCAGGGAAAGTGTAACAACTCGGGTCGGTCAACAGAACGCCAATGTTTTTCCGCGTGGTATTCAAATCTGAATTGACATTGACATAGGTACCATCGCCTTGTCTGCGCACAACAAGTCCCTCTTTTTCTAGGACGGCAATGGCAGAGCGGGCAGTGTGGCGGCTGATGCTGAATTTTTCGCAGAGGCTGTGCTCGGTAATGAGTCTTTCTTCTACTTGAAATGTGCCGTCTAGAATATTGCTTCGCATCCAATTTGCAATTTCAATGTATTTTGGTTTGTTTTTCTCCATCATAATCTGCTCCTCTGGCGATGTACATACTATTTTACTTTGAATCGTAACATATTACACAGTTATTTTCAACAAAAACCTTTCGTGAAATTTGGCGTAATGTAAAAATATTGAATAGAGGTATTGTATTTGGATTCGGAAGCGTGTATATTATTGAACATAGCATAACCGGACAAATTCGATGCAAGAAAAGATTGTTTTTTGAGATTATGATATTGCCCTTGCAATGTGCGGACAAATTTCGCGTTTTTACTTGAGGTGGGCTCAATGGCACGAAGTGCCAAAAAATAAAAGCAAGTATAAAATGGAGGAAGAAGGATGAAAAGAAAATTATTTGTTTCCCTGGCTCTGTTACTAGCATTGATGCTGGTCTTTGCCGCCTGCGGGAATGGCTCGGAAGAGCCGCCAGCAGAAGACCCTACTCCGGCTCCCGAAACACCCGCTCCTGAAGACCCAGCAGAAGACAGAGTTCTAAGCATCGCAATCTTTGAAGGCGGCTACGGCCGTGAGTTCTGGGACGACATCGTTGCCCGTTTTGAAGCGGCAAACCCCGGCGTAACCGTTGACATGACAATTGATCCTGAAATTGAAATGTTGATGGCACCGCGTATCGCTGTCGGTGAAATTCCGGACTTCATCAGTGCTGACTTGTCGCAAGGCGTTTTCGCCTCTATGCGTGATGGCGGTCAGTTCAGAGATTTGACAGATTTCTTCAGTACTACAGAAACCCTTGACCGTCCCGGCACAACGATTGGTGACATAATCGTTCCGGGTATGCTGGCACATCCGCGCTTTGCGCCGGGCGGCAGAACAATTATGGCTCCGCTGAGCGCTGGTCCGATGGGTATGGTGTACAATCAGACACTATTTGATGAAATGGGCTGGACACCACCTACAACATGGGATGAGCTGTTCGCTATGGACGCGCTCCTAGACGATCCGGACACTTTTGTAAATATCGGCGGCACCTATGAAAGACGTTCGATCTTTACTTATCAAGGCATTCACCCGGGCTATCTTGAGTCCATCCTATTCCCGGCGATTGCAAGTGCTGTAGGACTTGAGGGTCTTGACAGAATTGCGAACTTCGAAGAAGGCGCCTGGGACAATCCGGAAGTGCGTGAAGTGATTGAAAACCTAGCTCGTTTGGGCACAGGCGACTACCTGATGGAAGGTACTGTGGCAATGGACCACACCACAACACAGGCGATGATGATGATGGGTCGTGCCTTGTTCATCCCGAACGGTCTGTGGCTCCCGGGCGAAATGGAAGATGCCCCAAGAGAAGACGGTCTTGTATTTGCAATCGCACCTGCGCCGGTTCTCAGTGCGGGACAAACTCGTTACCTCCTGTCTTCTTCCGGACAAGTTGCCTTGCCGGCTGGCGGCGAGCAACCGGAATTAGCGGAAGAATTCCTGCGCTTCTTGTATACGGATGAAACTGCTGCACAGTTTGGTCGTTTGGCAGGCGGAACCATGGCAGTCGTTGGTGTAGCAGATATCGTTGCTCCTTACATTGATCCTGATGTGGCGAATATGCTAAGAGCATATGATCTTGGTTCCTTTATGCTCTTCGGTTGGAGCACTGTTCCGGAAGACTTGCCGGCTTCACCGGGCGATGAAGTATTCAACAATAATATGAGTCCTCTTATGTTAGGTACGATGAGTGTTGATGAGTACATTGAGCGGCAAGAAGCAATTGCTGCGGCGGTTCGTGACGCAGGCTAAGTAGAAAAGCATTTCATTGAACGAAATTGAGGGGATGTTGTTTGGTCAGGGTTTGACTGACAACATCCCCTGTCCCTTGTTTGAAAGGAGTTTTAATTATGGATTCCAAAAGACCCAGAAAGCGCAAACGGTCTGGAAATCTGCCGACGGGCTTTATATGTATTTGCGTTTTGCCGGCAGTGTTGGGGGTTCTCCTTTTTACGATATATCCAACCATTCAAGCACTGGTTATGTCCTTTTTTAATACAAGAAATCTAGCTCTGGGCTTCGGCGAATTTGTCGGTCTGAGTAATTATATACACATGTTTACAGGTGATGTACATTTCAGAACAGCTCTGGTCAACACCTTGCAACTGATCGCTGTTGTTCCGGCGGTAACGGTCTTTCTTTCTTTGGTCTTTGCTTTTACGCTGACCCAATCAAAATTAAAGGAAAAAGGCATATATCGCGTCATATTCTTCTTGCCCAGCATACTTTCCTTAGCAGTAGTGGCGGTGGTATGGTCTGCCCTGCTTGGTCCGACAAGCCGGGATCCGGTGAATACGGTGTTAGGATTTTTTAATATTGACGCGATTATGTGGCTGGGGGATGCACGCTTTGCCCTTTGGGCAATTGCGATCGTTCTGATTTGGCAGGCGGCAGGGTACTATATGGTGCTTCTTCTTTCCTCTGTTGACTCCATTAATAAGGAAATTTTTGAGGCGGCGGAAATTGATGGGGCCGGTGGCGCGGCGAAGCTGTTTCGGATTACCTTACCCATGATAAAAGATCAGCTTGGCATCTGTTATGTACTGGCGATATCGGGAACAATGGCGCTCAGTTTTACGCTTACTGTTCTCATGACAAACAGCGGTCCGGGTACGGCCTCGCTTGTGTTGCTTGGTCACATTTTCAATGTGGGCTTCCGAGGCGGCAATTTTGGGTATGCCATGGCGATTGTGGTATTCTCCTTGGTGCTTGCTTTGACCTTGTCCGCTATTTCAAGAAAATTGTCCTATCACTCGGATGTTTAAGGGGGTGCAGGTATGAAAGGCGAGTTGAAACAATTTACCGGACGATGGGTATTGCGCATCTTGTTGCTGGTCTATACGGGCATCACCCTGTATCCGCTGATCTGGAACATTCTAAACTCTTCCCGCACAAATCTGGACATACTCACGAGCAGAACCGGTCTGCCCTCAGCCTTTGTTTGGGAGAATTATCAACGGGCATGGGAAGCGGCCAATATGAGTCAGTATTTGGGGAACTCAGTTTTTGTAGTGCTGCTCAGTCTGACCCTGCACTTGATTTTTGTCATACCCTGCGCCCACGCATTGTCTCGGTTTAAGTTTCCTGGAAACAGAGTGATTGAACTGATCTTCATTCTTTGTCTGTTCGTGGTGAGAATTTACATTTTGATTCCACAGTATGTACTGATGTATAACCTAAACATGCTGGACAGCTTGTGGGCGCTTAGCCTGGTGTATTCCATTGGCAGCATACCCTTTTCCACTTTTTTACTGGCGGGTTATATGCGTACCATATCCAATAGCTATGTGGAAGCGGCCCGAATTGACGGTGCCAGTAACTGGCGCGTTCTGTTCGGCATTATCATACCCATGGCAAAACCGGGGATCATTACTGTAAGTATGCTGGCGGTTATGGATTACTGGAACGAACTGTGGCTTGCCATGATAACACTACGAGATCCGGCGCTCCGCACCTTGCCTGTCGGTGTAGCAAATCTATTTGAGGTGCAACAGCGGGCTACGGACTTTGGTGCACTGTACGCAGCCCTTGTGATTGTGCTGATACCCACGGTCATCATGTATTTGATCGGGCAGAAATACCTGATCGGAGCACTGAACATGGGCGGTGTAAAGGGATAAGAAAAGCCTCTGGAACGGAAAATTGAATGTTACAGAGAGAGCGCAAAGCATACAGTTATCGGTGAAAAACCGCTCTATCCCTAGGGCGCGGTGTGAAATATTCCACAGTAACAAAGCGGTATGTGCGTTCGATACACAGGTAGGCGAAATTTATATCGTCAATCACGGTTAAAACAGCGGGCTATTTTAACCGTGGTTGACGATAAATCACATAATAACGAGGTAGACATTATGACAGGCAGAGTAACCATACCAACAGACGTGGACGTGATCGGGGAAACATTAGAACTCATGAAGCGCTGGGGCGCTGATGCGGTGCGAGATTGTGATGGTACGCTGTTTCCTGCGGAACTAAAAGAGGTCGGCGCGAAGATTTACAATACATACTACACCACCCGCAAGGACAATGTCTGGGCGCTGGCAAATCTGGATGAGGTACAGCAAATGTATATCATGACCGGGTTTTGCACAGCCACAGAAGATGTATTGAAAATCCCGCTTTTGAAAGGCATCAGCTCAGACTTGCTGGCGGTGAACGATCGTGATCCGATTGATCGCTGGTGGGAAGTGATTGATCGCACCACAGATCAGATCATTTCGCCGGAACATTGGAGTTATGACAGGGAATCCGGCTGTGTATTCGTCAAGCAAACGGTACCCTATCACGAGTATACAGTGAGTTTCTTGGCGGACATTATCTGGGACCCGATACATATGTACAATGCCACAGTCAACGACTGGAAAGATTTTGAACGGCAGATTACCTTTGATGTGCGTCAGCCCAAAACCAGAGCCTATTCTCTGGAACGGCTTCGGACATTTCTTGTAGAAAATCCACAGGTGGATGTGATTCGCTTTACTACATTTTTCCATCAGTTCACACTGATCTTTGATGAACTGCGGCAGCAAAAGTATGTGGATTGGTACGGATATTCAGCATCGGTCAGTCCATATATCTTGGAGCAGTTTGAGCAAGAGGTGGGCTACGCGTTCCGTCCGGAGTTTATCATCGATCAAGGCTATTACAACAACCAATATCGGATTCCCACGAAAGAGTATCGAGACTTTATGGCTTTCCAAAGGCGAGAAGTGGCGATGCTGGCAAAGGAAATGGTGGATATTTGTCATACATTTGATCGGGAAGCTATGATGTTTTTAGGCGATCACTTCATTGGCGCCGAACCGTGGACAGAGGAGTTTAAAACCATTGGTGTAGACGCTGTGGTGGGCAGTGTGGGCAATGGGGCAACCTTGCGCCTGATTAGTGACATCCAAGGTGTCAAGTATACCGAGGGGCGTCTATTGCCCTATTTCTTCCCCGATACATTTCATCCCGGCGGTGATCCGGTGGGAGAAGCGAAAGAAAACTGGCTGACCGCACGCCGTGCCATCCTGCGCAGTCCTGTGGATCGGATCGGCTATGGGGGCTACTTAAAGTTGGCTTTAGATTTTCCCGAATTTGTAGATTATGTGGAACAGGTGTGTCAGGAGTTTCGTGTGCTGCATGATCATTTGCAGGGCGGCAAGCCCGATACATGTGCGTGTGTGGCTGTTTTAAACTGCTGGGGGCAACAGCGGGTCTGGGGCAGTCATATGGTGCATCATGCCCTGTATCAAAAGCAGAATTATAGCTATTTCGGCGCCATTGAAGCCTTGGCGGGCGGTCCCTATGATGTGCGCTTTATCAGCTTTGAGGATATATTGGCTGATCTCTCTGTGTTAAACGATATAGATGTGATTCTCAACGTGGGTCAGGCGGATACGGCACATACGGGCGGGTTCTATTGGGAAAACCCACAGGTTGTTACTGCCATACGGCGTTTTATTGCCCGCGGCGGCGGTTTTATCGGGATTGGAGAACCCAGTGGTCATCAGCATAATGGGCATTTCTTCCAACTGGCGGAGGCGCTGGGGGTAGAGCAGGAAAACGGATTTACTTTGGGCTATAATAAATACAACTGGCAGGAAAAGGCGCACTTTATTACAGCCGATGCGGACAAGCAGATCGACTTTGGCGAGGGGGCGAAAAACATCTATGCCCGAGAGGGGACAGATGTGCTAATTTGCCAAGAGGAAGAGGTGCAGCTTGCCGCAAACAGCTATTTTGACGGTCGTACAGTCTATGTAGGGGGCTTGCCATATAGCCCGCAAAATGCGCGTCTGCTCCATCGAGCAATTCTTTGGAGCGCCGGAAAGGAAGACGAGCTACACCGCTGGTTTTCCGTCAATCCCAATGTTGAGGTGCACAGCTATCCGGAGACAGGCAAATACTGTCTGTGCAATAACTCTTATGCGAGACAGGAGACGGTGGTCTATACAGATAAAGATTGTTTTGACGCCGTCTTAGAAAGCGGCGAACTCAGATGGATTGAAGTGGGGTGAATGAAAGATGGATCATCTCTTAGAAAAATTAGCAGCAGTGCGACCCAGTGAGAGACAGCTAAACTGGCAAGCTTTAGAGTTTTATGCGTTTATTCACTATGGAATGAACAGCTTCACAGACAGGGAATGGGGGGACGGCACAGAATTACCTGAAATATTTAAGCCACAGCATCTGGACACAGATCAGTGGTGTTCAGCCATAAAAGCCGCGGGTATGCGGGCTGTGATCCTGACTGCCAAACACCATGACGGATTCTGTCTCTTTGATACGGCGCACACAGAGCATAGTGTAATGCACGCCCCTTATGGCAAGGACATTGTGGCGGAGCTTGCGGTCTCTTGTGAGAAATATGGCTTGAAATTGGGAATATATCTTTCGCCATGGGATAGGCACGATGCCCGCTATGGAAGCGGGACCGCGTATGACGATTATTTTTGCGCACAACTGACAGAACTCATGTCCAATTATGGGCAGTTATTCTGTCTGTGGTTTGACGGAGCCTGCGGTGAGGGTCCGAATGGGAAAGTGCAAGTGTATGACTGGGAACGCTATTATGCGCTGATCCGCCGCTTACAGCCGGAGGCAGTGATTGCCATCATGGGACCTGACGTGCGTTGGTGCGGCAATGAGGCGGGTCACTGCAGAGAGAGTGAATGGAGTGTTGTACCCGCGCAGATGACGGATCGCTCAGCCATCGCCGCCGCGTCTCAGCAGGCGGATGATGCGAACTTTCGTGTGCGCATCCCGGAAGACTCTGATGATATTGGAAGCCGAGAGGCGCTTTCCGGGCATACAGACTTTGTATGGTATCCTGCCGAGGTGGACGTGTCTATACGACCCGGCTGGTTTTATCACAGCACTGAGGATGAACAGGTGCGCAGTTTGGATAATCTCCTTGAGATATATCTGGAATCTGTGGGCGGCAATGCGGCCTTTCTCTTGAATATTCCGCCGCATTTTGACGGGTACATTCATGAAAACGATGTGAAACGCCTGCAAGAGTTAGGAGATTGGATCAGCGCAAGCTTTTCTCAAAACATGCTGGAGGGGGCGGAAATTAGTAGATCGGATGATGGGGGAATGCCTTGCTTTGTAGCAAAAGCAAGCACGTCTGTTTTACCCCAATTCCTCGTGCTCCAAGAAGATATTGCCAAAGGACAGCATATTGAAGCGTTTACGCTCCTGTATTTACAAGAGGGGCAATGGATCCGGGCTCTGCAAGGTACCGTAGTGGGACACAAGCGCATTTGCCGGATTCCGGTGGGCATAGAGTCGGATACATGGAAATTGCAAATCGATTCGCACAGATCGGATGTGCATTTGCAAACGTTCGCGCTGTATTAAGCAGGTGTATTTATAATAGTTGAGCCATCATGGGAGAGCTAGGCTTCCGACCGAAGCATGATCATTTTTAGGAGGTACCTTTTATGCAGCATTGCGGTCTTACAATCAATATCAAACACAAGCCAGAACTTGATCTGGGCTTCATTCCCTTACATAAATTCAATGAAACCTTTCTGAAAACAGCAAGGGTACCTTTCGCCTTTGCTGTTGAACGGAATGATAAGCAGATCTATGTAAAATCAACGTATATTCATGGGGATGAAACACATGCGGAAGCGGATCGCTACTATCTTGATCGCTTGGTAAAATGGGAGCTGTGGCAGAAGGGCGGATTCCGCATCTATGTCAAAGGCGATGACTCTTTGTTCCAAACATTGAAACAGACCTATTCACCAAGCGGAGCCCGCGCCTTTGACGCGAAGTTTTTCGGTGATCTGTATGAACAAGAGTTTGAAGTGATCCAATGTGATGAACTGCCCGCACCATTTGAGATCAAGAAACCAATCGGCGGTCACTTTGACGGTTGCCGGATCGGTCTTGACTTTGGCGGGAGTGACTATAAAGTCGCGGCGGTGATGGATGGGGAGGCGGTGTACAGCAATGAAACCGTTTGGAATCCCAAGATTAATAGCGATCCTGATTATCATTACAATGGAGCCTTGTCGGCGCTGAAAGAAGCGCAGCAACATCTGCCGCGTGTAGATGCGATAGGCATTTCCTCCGCTGGACTCATCGGTAACAACCGTGTGTTATATGCGCAACTATTCCAGAAAGTGCCAAAAGAGCTGTTTGATTTAAAAGGCAGGGATACGTATATACGCGCCATAACGGAAATCGGTACAGACATCCCCTTTGCAGTCGTAAATGACGGTGATGTTGCGGCTTTAGCCGGTTCTCTTGGTTTAAACAAGAAGAATATACTGGGTCTTGCAATGGGGACCAGCTATATCGGTGGTTTTGTAGACAAAGAGGGTAATCTGTCGAATTGGATCAGTGAGCTTGCCTTTGCACCCATGGATGCCTCTCCCCATGCGGCAATGGATGACTGGACGCGGGATATTGGGGTTGGTGTACAATATTTCTGTCAAGAAGCGGTCATCAAGTTGGCTCCTGCCGTTGGGATTTTCCTGGAAGAATACAGTACGCCCGCAAAAAAACTGAAAGCGGTGCAAGTATTACTGGAAGAGGGACATGAGGGTGCCGCCGCCATATTCCAGTCGATTGGCTGCTATCTTGGGCATACGGTGCCGCTTTACTGTGATACTTACGGAATTGACCATATTCTGCTCTTGGGGCGTACAGTGAGCGGCAAGGGTGGAGACATCATATTGGAGACAGCAAACACTGTACTGCGTGAGGAGTACCCCGCAGTACAAGTCGAATTACTGCTTCCTGATGAGAAAACCCGCCGTTTGGGTCAGTCTGTCGCAGCTGCGAGTCTGCCGCAGATTCCAAAATAGGAGAAATGCCGTGAGGCGCATTGAACATATATCTTATGCCGGGCGAAATCGCCCGGCTCTTTTATTACCTAAGGATAGAATTTTGTCGAATTGTACGGTCATATTGTTCGGCCAATCAAATGAAAATCATAGGAGTATTTTGTTGAAAATTTAAGAAAATTAGAAATGGGGTGTAATTTTTCGATAATTTGCTTGCGGATTTGTTACATGTGATATATCTTATATAAAACAAGATTGCGCACAAATTGCGAAAGATGACGAAAGAATCCAGACATTTTTTGTATATGGCACGGATGTGTTTTGGAAGCAGGATATATACGAACAAATCGAATGTTGAAGACTTGGACTTATGGACAAAAGAGGAGACTGATTCAATGAAAAGAGACAATCCTTGCGCGCCCACAAAGGGAAAGGGCGGACATGCAAAGAAAACAAATAAGCAGTCGGTTCCAATCACATGGAAGACTGCGAAACCCTATGCGATCGTCTCAGGGGTCGTCCTTGTCCTAGCCGTAGCCGTTACCTTATTGCTGCATGGCTTTGTCTATGGAGGACATGTGGTAGTGATGTATGTAGATGGACACCCTGTCACCCGCGATGAACTGATATTCCATATGCGGATGGAACGGTCTAATGTGAGCAATTACTTCTTCATGCACCATGAGGTAAATCTGAACAGGGAGTCATGGACGCAGGAACACGGCGGAGAGAGACCTGACGTAATGCTGCGCCAACGTGCGAAAGACAGCGTTACGGAAGCAAAGACAGTGCAAATCTTGGCACTGGAGAATGGGATATCCAATGACATTAGTTATCAGGCGATGCAAAGAGAGCGCTTAGAGCTCAACGAAGAACGAAGAGCAGCCTTTGAGGCGGGCGAGGTTTTGTATGGTGTGGTGGAATTTGTACCGATGACACACTACCTGCAAGTCATGAGCAACTTCCGGGTCAGGGTTCATGAAGTGCTTGCAGGCGAATATGTTTCTGTCACGGAGCAGCAATTGCGAGACTTTTATCAGGCGCAATATTACTTCTATAACACCGATGGGAATATCACCATAGCCGAGTTGTTTATCCCATATTTGGATCGGGGCATGGAGCCAACAGAAATGGTAAGGAAAACCTTTGATGAAGCGTGGGCGCTCATTTCAGATATATACGATCGACTGCAAGAGGGAGAAGATTTTAACGAGCTTGCAATGACCTATACGGGAGAACTTCCCTTTGAGGGCGTATTGGCGGCTGAAAGCGGACGCGGCAGAATGGTAGGGTCCTTGTCCCGCATGGTACACGCTGCATACGGCTTGTCTGACGGTGAGTTCACCCAGCCTTTTGAAAATGGCTTTGGTTTTTCCATATTGAAGATGATTGACTCTGCAACAGAGGTCAACATACCCTTTGAAGAAGCGGTTCAATACATGTATCCGATTATCATGGAACACAATGTTGAGGAGTTTTTGAGACAACGGGTGGAACATGCCGAAGTAGTTGTACGTGATTTTGTGTTCAGCCGCGTTCGCATACCGGGGCATGATAATTAGGTTTTGCACGTTTGACTATGAAAAAGAGGAAAAGGAGGACGAGGCATGGTATAAAACGCTCAGCCGCCTTGCATGATCGCAATGAGATGCAAAACAAAGAACGACAAGGTCAAAAGGAATACAGCAAATTTACAATCAGGAGGAGAGAGAACGATTATGTTACATAAAAGAGCAAAAACTTTGCTTGCCTTACTTCTTGCACTACTCATGGTGCTCGGTTTGGTTTCCCCTGTGATGGCTTATGGGGAAGCGGTCTACGATGTAGCCGCAACAGATGAGGCAGTCAACCCAGACAGAATAGGACGCGACTTTTTTATTTCTTCCAGCCTAGGATCTGATGACAATCCCGGTACCTATGAAGCACCGTGGAGAAGCTTGAGAAAATTCAATGCAACGGTATTTCAACCGGGTGACAGAATTTTCTTCAGAGCCGGCGATGAGTGGTTCGGTCAATTGAGACCACAGGGCTTCGGTACAGATGCGAACCCAATCATCATTGACATGTATGGTCCACTTGCAGTGCACGGCAACCTGAACGATTACCCCGCCATTCATGGTATGGGTGGTGAAGGTCTTGACTGTGAGGGCTATCCACTTTCAGAGCGCGGTCACTGGGAGGCGGGCTGGTCAGGCACAGTTATGATGGTCAACACAACAAACTGGACGATACGCCACCTGCAAATCACAAACGACAATCCGGACCCTGTAAGCGGTGAGTTTGTGTTTAGAGACAATGAATTTTTTGCTTTTAGAGAAAGACATTCCCATGCAGTTACACAGGGCGAGGGTGCAGTTCAGACCCAAGGCACCGCATGGAACCTAGAAGCAGGTCGTCCCGACTCAGCAAGACCGAATCGCGGCATGAATCTTCTCGCTTTCTGTCCCGAGAACAGAAGCGTGATTAATGAGCGCAACGGTTTAATGGCAATCCTCAATCCGGATTTGCTTCCTGACCATGTAGACCCAAGCACGTTCCGTGTCAGGAATTTGAACATTGAACATCTGTATGTCCATAACGTAGACGGCATCCAGCATTGGGGTCGCTTGTATGCGGATGCAAGATTCCAAGGTGCCATCGTGGTACATTTGGAAGGCAGCGCAATACCGGGCGTTACCTTTGAGAACCTTAGCATATACAATAACGTTCTCGACAGAGTAGGCACCATGGGCATCGCGCTCTTTGACTTTGGCGATCACCACTATTTCCAGAGTTTTTATCGCCATGCCGAGCGTTCCATGCGAAATGTTTACATTGGTTATAACTACGCAACCAATATTTTGGGCGGCGCAATGAACCTTTGTAACATGGACGGCGCTCTGATTGAGCATAATGTAATGGATCACTGGGGGCGGGACTATTCCCGTGAGTGTGCAGGTGTTTATACTTGGCAGGGGAACAACGTAACTTATGCCAACAACATCGTAAGTAACGGTCCGAACCAGTTGCGCAGCGGCGCCGATGGCGGCGCTTGGGATATCGACTCGGGTCTGTACAATGTTATTCACGAGTTTAACTATACGTTCAATAATCCCATGGGCAGCGTTACATGGCTGGGTCGTAACTTCGGCAGCATTTTCCGTTATAACATAGCGGATCAAGACAAGCGCGCTTTCATCGTTGATGGTTGGTATGACATCGATTATGACCACACATGGTTTGTCAACAATGTAGTTTATTTTGACAGCTCCAGAGCGCCCGGCAGCACGCCAAACATGGCGGAGAGTGCCAATCCCACAACGGAGACATTCCGCTTGCATTCCGTGCCGGATTCCCACATGCATCGTTCTCGCGGCGGTTATCTCATGTGGGTAAACAATATCTTCTATGATTTCGGTCATCAAGGCGGAGAAGATTCAGTTCACTGGTTCTTCCAAGGCTTTTCACAGGAATACCGCAATACAGCCGGACAGGGACCGGGCTGGTATAACATCCATCCAGACTGGGCACATCCCCACAGTTCGGCATGGTGGAACAATGTCTTCTATTTTGCAAATTTAGCAGATGTATATGCTGCGGACGGCGCAGCGGCAGCCCAAGCAAGACTTGGCGGCAACAGAACAGGTGCATTCGCACCGGCTATCGGACCTTGGATGATGACAGGACCGCAAGCTGCGTTTAGAAACCAGAATAACCTGTTCATGGTAAACCCGCAATTTGTGGGCATTTCCGGTACCGCTGACCCAATTCCAACCTTACCACGTGCGATCGCGGATGGTCAGTCTTCGGCGAATCCATTCTCTATTCCGGTAGAAGCGCGCGCGCCGGGACGTCCGAATCTGGATGTAGGGAACGCTGTATTGCCAAGAGAGCAAACAACAGCCATCGCCGGTCACCCAGGTCAGCCGTTCCCAGAACAGCTTGGTCGCGTCATGAACGTTGGCGATCCATTCTGGGGCAGATTTAAGCTACAACCGACCTCACCACTGCTCGATGCCGGTCGTTATGTGCCGCAAATGGGTGAATATGACTTCTTTGGTACCAGACTGTATTGGGGTCCCGCGCCTGCTATTGGTATCTATGAGCATACAGGCGGCGGAAGAACACAGGCTGACATCTCTGCCAGACACGATATCAGAGGCGGTCAGGATCATATGAGACGGCTGAGAGATCTGGCGAATCCAGAGATTGATACGACGCAAATGGAACATCTGATGTTCTGGAACCCAGGCGGCGCTTTGGAGCCAAGAAACCCGCTCAGAGCAGGTAACCTAGCGCACCGCAGAGAAGTAACAGCTTCAATCACCAACAGCATGGCATATCACCTGACCAATGACTTGGCTTCTCCCTCTTGTATGGAATGGGGTCTCACAAGCGCGTGGAATTCCGGTAACATGGAGCCGCAGTGGCTTGAACTTGATTTCGGCAGAGAAGTCACCTTTGACACCATTCATCTCTTTGAATGGCTTAGAACAGGCAATCCAGTTGCCGGAGCCGGTTCAGGCGTTTGGACACAGTCAGGAAACGCTGCCCGCGGCGACATGCTTCGTCCGCATCTGATCCATTACACCTATTCTTACTGGAATGGCTCAGAATGGGTTGCGTTCCACGACAACGCGCCTGACCTTGACAGAGGAAG
>Ga0123355_10004298_pt1 | contig 20710 bp, 6 predicted proteins | sample TergutEmb28metaG_3_FD_89872 | JGI IMG/M metagenome (GOLD analysis project Ga0123355, IMG submission 89872) | Embiratermes neotenicus P1 segment gut microbial communities from Petit-Saut dam, French Guiana - Emb289 P1 | ecosystem: Host-associated > Arthropoda: Insects > Digestive system > Gut ...
ACTCTTTGAACAACATCACCACGAGCGTTAAACAAGTAATATCCATGCTGATGACTTCTAATCAAGTTACCATTTATTTTGCGGTGGAATATATTAAAAATCATGCCACCGGCATTATACTCAATAACAATATGCCGACCATTCCAACCATGTATTCTTGTTGCACCATTTACTGTTTTTGAATGGCGCAACCCGTCAGCTCTGTAGGTATACGAAGAAATCATACCGGGCATGGTAACACCTATCAATTGATTAAAAGTGTTGTAGGTGTTTGTAATTGTATGATTTCCTATGGTTTCGGTTAATTGGTTTCCGTTTCGGTCATAAGTATATCGAGTTATTTCTTGCTCCCCAAGTCCATTTGTACTTGTTGAACTCAGCAGTCGATTGTTTAAGTCGTAAGTGTACACAACCGTATAGCGATGCCGTGAGTTTGTCATTGATCTACGGTTGCCTCTGTTATCAAAAGTGTATGTCCTTTGCGTAATAAGCCCCGGTGGATTGCCTGTTCCGGCAAGTGCAGCAGAAAATCCTTCTATCTCTAAATCAAAATCGAAATCCATGTCAAAGTCCGCATAGAAGTCAAAATCAATATCAAAGAAATACACGTCCGGTTCTTCATATAAAACTTCCGGTATATACGTAATGCTATTATCAAATTCTAATAGCTCAAAATCAATATACCCTACAGAGTTATCCAAAAGCATCACTTCAGCACTTACATATAAGATTTCGTTGAAATTTTCATACTCTGCTTCAGTAAATTCTAAGATATCTGCTATTTCTAAATCTGTAATGCCATCTATAAAGATTCCGCCGCCTTCTCTTGCGGCTGTATTGTTTGTTATGCTGCCGTCAAACATATGAAAGCCGTGATCATGGGCTAATGCAGCTACATTTCGAGGCCGTTGCACATATACGCCGCCACCGTATCCTCCGGCCTCATTTTCTGTAATAATTCCGCCTCCCCAAAATATGCTGTTTCCCCAGACATAAACACCGCCACCATTACCAAAGATAGTGCGGTTTCTTCTGATTTCGCCACCTCGCATATAAAAGGTTGCACGAGTAGATAATCCTGTGCCTGTTCCTTCAAGAAACACGGCTCCGCCGGATATGGTTATGCAATATTCCACTGCACTACCGGTCGACATTATAAATGTACCGCCTGCTCTTACAAACACACCACCTGCAAAACCAAAACCTTGTACTCGGATGTTATTTCCAAGTGTCAAACTGCCATAAACTATAAAGTGCCGTTGTCCTTCATTTGGTTGAATCAAACGCCTTACACCATCTGCCCCTGTTGCTGTGCTTACAAGCCTTATATCACGGTCATCAGGTATTACAATTGCATTTCCTGCTGCAATGTTTCTAGGTGCCCAAAAATCATCTGCAATCAGTATAGTTATTGGAATATTTGCCGGTGCTGTGTTAATTGCGCTTCTTAAACCAGACCAGTTACTTACTTGCGCATGAATGATATGACTGCCACCGGCCGACCTTGTTTCTTCTCTGATTAGCCGCCTTGCTAAGTCATAAGTATAGTATGTTGTATAAGTGGCAATTCCTCCGGATACAACTTCTATTACTCGACTAACGTTTCCATCCAGATAGTGAGTATAGGTAAATTGTGACAAAACGTTACCACGATCGCTATTAGTCAGCCTTGTGACCAAATTAGCTAAATTGTAAGTGTATTCAGTTATTACCCCATTTCCCAATGTTTTTCTGATACGGTTTCCATTAGCGTTATATGCGTACGTAGAAGCCAAATAGCCATTTGCCACTACAGAATTTACCCGCTGAGCTATATCAAACCTGTATTCATTATGGATATATAGCCTTTGGTTTACGTATGTCCTGGATTCCGTAACGTTATTGGCATCATTGTATTGATATATGACTACTATCCCGCCGGTCTCGTCCTTACGGTTAACCCGCCCTACTGAATCATAACTATATGATATAGTATGTGTTCCATTTGTTGCACTACGCAAAAGCCCTGTTACCCAAAAAGTATATTCTCTAAAGTCAACAACTTGACCGTTACGCACACTTTCTTGACGTATTAACCGCCCCATTCCGTCATGGGTGTACCTGAAAAGAGTCCCATTGCGGTCAGTCCTTGTAAGAAGTAAACCGTTACTATCATAGGTTTTGCGTTCTGCTTGTCCTAATGCATCGGTAACAGTGATAAGCTGACCCCTGTTATTGTAGGTAAAGATTGTTACCGCATTTGTTAATGTATTGCCAACTCTTTGGGTAAGTACGTTACCTGCTAAGTCGTAGGTGTATGTTGTTCTTAAAGAGTTTAGCTCCGAGCCTCCTGTTTCAGATGATGCTAGGTTGTTATATCGGAAAGTATTAGAGGTATTTGCCCAGGCTTGTTCTTCTCCCGGTAGATTGATGAGTGTTGAAGTTCTGGTCAAATTTCCATTTCTATCATAGAAATTGCGAGTTATTGAATAGTGAATTCTGTTGCCAATACGCTCAAAAGGTACGTTTACTTGGATTAACCGCCCTGCATTATCGTAAGTAAATCGCTGGATATTACCCATAAAGTCAGAAGATGTTAATATGCGACCTATGCCGTCATAAGTGTTGCGGGACGTATTACCCTCAATATTTGTTACTGATGTTATGCCAAAAACATTATGAGTAATGGTGTTATTAACACCTAGAGATTGTTGCGTAATTACCCTCCCTGAAAGGTCATGGGTGTAAGTAGTAATTCTACCGCCAATAGTACCTTCTTGGGTTCTGCGCCCAAAACGGTCATATTGAACTACAGCCCGGATTGGTTCTGCGCCAAAGCCGCCGCCGCTTCTTGTAGCAGTTACAATCCTGCTATTTCCCTGAGCATCGTTTATATCAAAATAAGTTGTTGATTGACCGTTTAGCAATATCCCTCCGGGACACTCTATTCTTGTGTCTATCACACGGTCAAAAATATCATAAGTAAACCATGTTATCCCTGATGAAGAAACACCTTCGGCATTGCGTGTTGAAGTACGTCTCATACGGTTATCGTAGGTATTGCGCTGTATCACAACACCATCGACTGTTACAGTCAGCAAATTACCAAGGCTGTCATATTGATAAATGTACGTAGCACCCAGCACAGTTTGATGATGTAAGGTGTTTCGCTGATCATTGTAGGTATAGGTTACAACACCACCGTTAGGGGAAGTAACCATAGTTATACGCCCTATAGCGTCGTATTGCCAGCGTGTTACATACCCATTGGGGTCAGTTTCCGAAAGAGTGCGCCACATTGTATCGTAGGTAAAGTGGCGTTCTATAAATCCGGCACGGCCAACCAGATTTCCTTCTACATCATGTACGCCGGTGATACGGACTGACTGCGGTAAAGTGCCTCTATCAAAAGTGGTTTGTGTTGCAATAAAAGCAGAGGCTCTACTATTAGGAAAACTTCGGGTTTCTATCACATTGCCATAGGCATCATGCAGAAAATCAGTCCTGGCTTGTCTTGCATCATTTTCATAGACATAGCTTCGGACTATTCTTCTTCCATCACCAGACAATACATTTCTTGTTTCAACTATGGTTTGATTGTCTGACCTGGAAGTAGTAGTTAAAAGAAGCCCAAATCGGTTGTCGTAGGTATGCGTTGTTCTATATCGCTGGTGGGTGCTTCCTTGAGCCAATGGACTAACGGATCTTGTCAGTTGACCATATCTGTCATACGTGAAATCTTGGCGGGTAGTACGCGAAAAATTCCCTCTGTATTCTGTTAACACAATGGAAGTGGGCAGTCTATCGTTGTTGTATGTTGTTGTCGTTGTTGAAAGCAAAGTGTTTGCATGGTTGTACACTCTTTGGAGAGTATTTAAGTGCCTGTAATTAAAGGTATATACTGTACGCAGACCATTATTTTGTGTGACGGTAACACTATAGGTATGGTTTGATGGTGGTCTTAAAACATGTTGAGGAAAGGCAGTAGGCTCTCCTTGATAGGTGAAGTTTGTTAATTGATATTCTCGACCTTGATCGCCAATAAACACCCGTGAAGTAACTCTAAAGCTTTCGCGACTGCCTGCACCCATATTAATTATGTGGGAATCATAAGTAAAACGTAATTGTGCCCCTGATGGATAGTTTACCTGTGTTAGCAACAAAGTTGTATTAGGGTGTGTAGGAATTTTTGATAAAACACAAAAATGAAATAGCCTCTCAGTATACTGGAATGATGTTACTGCACCAACTTGATTTATAACACTATTCAATCGAAATGTGCCATAACCTGCACCTAAAGGGCTGGTTACAACAAGGGAAGCGTTAATAGTAAAGACACTGTTATCAGGACTGGTTACAGTAATAGTTCTGTTGTTTCCTGACCTTGCATATTGGAAATTAATCACGTTGCCGTTTGTGTCCACTATTCTTGACAGTAATTCCATGTTATGCAATTGAGGAATTATATTGTATTCAAAGCCAATTGTGTTTCCAAATCGATCAACCATACCAATAATTCGCCCATCACTAAAGTAATATGATGTACCATTATGAAAAGTCAGCCTTTTATCAGACCAAAGATGGCCACTTATGAAAGTGGAGTCATTAGACAACACCATATCTTGTAGAGTATAGTCAACGAATCTGGTTCTAGTTAACAGTGCAAATGAACCTCTTCCGGGAAGATACAACACATAATTTGAAATATAAGGTAGATCAAATATCCAACCTGAACCTGCACCAAGGCCAAATGAGTCATGCTTTGCTACTCTTGCATTTGTATTGTTAATAAAAGCAGGACCAAAAGAATCTGCCCAGGAAGAATCATATAGCAAATCCAAATTAAGCCCAAATCCGCCACGCCCCGGAAGGTTTAAAATATTCATACGGAACTGAGATGATCCATTATTAAGATCTACTGATTCATTGGCGTTAAAGTGCAAATTAAACGGATTAACAACTATATTGTCATGGGTAGCTGTGCTTAATGGATCAATGCTTATATAAGCAGCGGGTACGCCAAAATTCATAATTAGCAAGCCATAAGCTAATATATAATCCAATTCGTAATAATCGGCATTAACAGCGGCCATTACTCTATTGGCGTCAAATGGGCGCGATAAAACATTAGCCACTCCGGCTTGAAGTAAAAATGTTTGCGGTTCAACTTGCAAAGTTGCACCAAGAAAAAATGCCGCCTCAATTTCTACTGTGGTATGTCTACTCAAAAACATCTGCCTAGCGACATTAAAAGCATGTGTGTTGGTGAATGCTACAGCAATTGAGTTTACGGTTTCCTGGTCTTGGGGTGATATTTGTGTTGGGGCAGTCCATGGCCTGGTTTGTATTACATTATCTAAGCCAAGCCGCACTACAGGTTCCCAAGGCTGGGTATCGAATTCAGGATATTCATACTCCGGATAAAGGTACCCTTCTTCGATTTCAGGGTATTCGTATTCTGGATAGAGATATTCATCTTCCGGGTAAGGGTATCCATTGTCGTTTTCGGGATACTCATCTTCCGGGTAAGGGTATCCATTGTCGTTTTCGGGATACTCATCTTCCGGGTAAGGGTATCCATTGTCGTTTTCGGGATACTTTTCTTCCGGGTAAAGGTGTCCATTGTCGTTTTCGGGATACTCATTTTCCGGGTAAAGGTGTCCATTGTCGTTTTCGGGATACTCATTTTCCGGGTAAAGGTGTCCATTGTCGTTTTCGGGATACTCATTTTCCGGGTAAGGGTGTCCACTTTCATTTTCGGGGTACTCTTCTTCGGCTTCCGGAGTTTGATCTTCCGGGTCAGGAAGTGGAGCCTCAACTTCCGGGGGCTGCTCTTCCAAGTCAGGAAGCGGCTCTTCAATTTCAGGCAGTTGAATTTCATCTTCCGGCTGTGCAAGTTCTAAAGACCTTGCTTCAAATGAGGCGGCTAACAACTCACCTATGTTTAAAGTCATTACTTCAGCTATCAATTCAATGGAATTAGTGTGAAGGTATTCTTCAACTTCAAGGGGCTGTGGCTGCGATTCATACCAAGGAGGGTCTATCGGCGGTGACTCTGAGATTCTTAATCGCTCTTGTTCCGGCAATTGAGCCGTTTCGATAAAGCTGTATCTTTCATTTGGGCGGCTTGCTGTTAGAAAATCTGAAATATTTTCTAACAATCTTTGAGGGATATCATTGCTTCCTCCAAATTCGTTTGTAGATACAAACGGTGTGTTAACAAGCCGCCGTTCATTTATTTCAATGCTAATATCAAATTTCTGTGCAAATTGCTCAAAACGCATGATTTCCAACATGCGTTCATTAGCTGAAGGGATAGCTTGAAATATAACTTGTGCTTCTGTGTAGTCAAACAATCCGCCGGACATGATTTTTACCAGTTCTATGCTTTCGGCTAATGTGAATCCGTCTCTCTCCATTACAACAAACAATGACTTGGTAATCTCGTAAGCTGCAATAGAAATATCTAAATGGCTAAAAAGAGTAATGCGATCGCTTTCTGTTAACGCAGAATAGTTTGTAACTTCGCTTAAAATTCCGGAAAGCTCGTCTGTGTACCGGAAATACGGATAGAAATCTTGTGGCAAATAGATTTCTTGGATGGGCAATAATTGCGCAAGAGCTTCAGGGGTAGGCTCTGCCAATGGATCAATAATATCCATGCCCAAATATTCTGCTAAAATAGCCTGTTCTTCTGCTGTAAGCAACTCAAATTCATTTACGCGCTCCAGCAAGGATTGTAGCCGCAAATCAGCATAATCTTCCACTTCATAAAAATCAGTAAAGTAATAGCTCAACGGGGCTATTTCGGGCAAATCATTCCATGGTGATTCATCAGCAAACACCACGTGTGGCACTGACATCGCCACAATAAGCATGAAAGCTACTAATCGCTTCATGCTTTGTTTTGTTCTAATAAACATAATGTGTTCTCCTTTGTTTTTTCGCGCTTTTGTATAATGCGACAAAAAACATGATTTTATGACATACTCAATATATATACTACAATCAGTGAAGCGGGTCAAGTCAGATCACTTCTCTCTCCAATCAGTAACAAAATGAGACCGGTTGAGTAAACTAATTACTGCTGATTAACGCTACTAAACGCAGCAAACAAAAAAATCCTTCGCACAAGTACGAGAGAAAAATTAAATTTAGTCGGCCATTTCAACAAAGTCGAAACAACAAGAAAACACAATGCGTACGTACATAGCGTAGGGAGAACGCTAACCATAATCACATTGGGGTTTTCTGTGCAAATTGCAAGACGTTGACGAAATCATTGATTGTTGGATGTTCACTTTGACGAAGATTCTTGTCGTACAAGGAACAGTAACTCAAATCAAAATCTGAACATCTTCCGCAAAACTGCTCTCAATTATGTTAGCCACTATAAAAATGAAGCTAAAGTCAAAACACCTGTTAGATTACTGCACTAGTTGCCACTACAAAACTAGAATGATATAATTCTATGAAAATGTGAGGAGGATATTATGCTGGCTTTCTCTATTGAAGAAATGGATGTAAAGGATTTTATGCAGCATCTTTTTGTACTGGAAACATTTAGCTCTTTTGAAATTAGGGGGGTAACTATTCATGGCTTTACTTACTTTGAAATTTCCGGAGAAAAGCCCCGTCAAGAGGATGAAAAAGTCAGTTATTGTACTTGGGAAGAACTGCGTCCTTATGTCCGCCACATTATAAAGGGAAAAGACAAACCTCGGGCAATGAAATTAATCTTTGCTCAAACAGAACCGGAAAAGTTGCACTCCAACGCTGCCGCTCTTTTTATAAATATGATATATGAAGGGGATAAAATAGTTTGCACTACTGCCACCGGTCAAAAAAGTTTTGACCTTACCAGAGCAGTAGACACAGAATGGGAGAGCTGGGTACAATCTTTTTTTAGGAAAAATGGGATCAATGTAACACTAGGCTAAGTTTTTAAAAATGAGAATAACTATATGGAGGAAAAAATTATCATGGAAAAAGGCAATCTCTCTATTCATAGCGAAAACATCTTGCCGATTATAAAAAAATGGCTATATTCAGACTCGGATATCTTTATACGCGAAATGGTATCAAATGCATCAGATGCTATCTTAAAATTAAAAAAATTAGCAGAAATTGGCGAAGCATCCAATATTCCTAAAGATGAAATTTATGCAATTCATGTCCGTTCAGATAAAGAGGCTAAAACACTTACTTTTGAAGATAATGGTGTTGGTATGACCGCTGATGAAATAAGGGAATATATTAACCAAATTGCCTTCTCAGGTGCAAGTGCCTTCTTGGAAAAGTACAAGGACAAAATGGACAAAGACAACGAGATTATAGGGCATTTTGGCTTGGGCTTTTATTCCTGTTTTATGGTAGCAAATAAAGTCCAAATAGATACCCTGTCTTGGCAGCCCGGAGCCGAACCTGCACAATGGAATTGTGACGGAGGCATTGAATACGAAATGTCCGCAGGTGAACGGACTACCCGTGGAACAACAATTACTCTTTACATTAATGAAGAAAGTGAAGAGTTTTTGGAAGAATATAATCTCAAAAAAATCTTAACAAAATATTGCAGCTTTTTGCCTGTAGAAATTTTTCTTAATGCTCAGCCGGAAGAAGAAAATGAAGCAGATGTATCCGGCAATACAGACGATCAAAATGCAGACAAAAACGAAGATGCTGATATTATTGATGTAGATGAAGCCGATGTGCCGACAACTGAACCTAAAAAAGCCCCTACTCCTATAAACGACACTAATCCTTTGTGGCAAAAAGCTCCTAATGAATGTACGGATGAAGAATATAAAGCCTTTTACAGAAAAGTTTTTATGGACTTCAATGAGCCACTATTTTGGATACATTTGAATATGGACTATCCTTTCCGACTTAAAGGGATACTATACTTCCCCAAGCTCAAGCATGAGTTGGAATATATCGAAGGTGAAGTTAAATTATATAACAATCAAGTTTTTGTGGCAGATAACATTAAAGAAGTTATTCCTGAGTACCTCCTTTTGTTAAAAGGGGTTATGGATTGCCCGGATTTGCCGCTTAATGTATCCCGTAGCTTTTTGCAAAATGATGGTTATGTAAAAAAGATGTCCGGGTATATTTCTAAAAAGGTAGCAGATAAACTCAATTCACTTTATAAAAAGGATCGAGAGCAGTACCAATCCTACTGGGAGGATATCAGCCCATTTATCAAATATGGTTGTATAAAAGAACAAGATTTTTACGATAAAATTAAAAATGCTACACTATATAAAACAACCGCTGATGATTATGCCACATTGGAAGAATTCTTGGAACGTAATAAAGATAAGACAGACAAAAAAATATTTTACGTAAGCAACCAACAACTTCAGTCTCAATATATAAAACTATTTAAGGATCAGGATTTGGAAGCAGTATACCTTACTACTCAGTTGGATAACCCCTTTATCTCTTATGTAGAAAATTATGAACAGGAAAAGGAAATTCAATTTAATCGCATAGATTCTGATTTAACTGATGCCCTCAAGCAAGAAAAAGAGGAATCAGAAGAAGATAAAAAGCAGCAAGAGGACATGGAAAATCTTTTCCGCAAGGCACTTGGTAATGATAAACTGAAAGTTAATATTGAAACCCTTAAATCTGAAGGAATATCAGCCGTGGTTTTGCTATCAGAACAATCACGCCGTATGCAAGAAATGAGTAAAGCTTACGGTGGTCTAAGCGGCTTCCCCGGCATGTTTGATAATGAAGAATCACTTGTTCTTAACCGTACCAATAGACTGGTAAATACTTTATTAGGCTTAAAAGACGATCCGGATCGTAAAGAAGATGTAAATATGATTACTTGCCAGATATATGATTTGGCTATGATGAGCCATAAGCCCTTATCTAACGATCAAATGACGCGATTTATTGAACGTAGTAATAATATTCTTGAGCGTATAGCTAAAGAAAAGTGAACTGCTGAAAAATAAATATAAAGCAAGCATAAAGTAGCCCGGAAACTAATCCGGGCTACTTTTAACTCTAACACAGCTTCTAAATTCTCTAATGGATTCATATAGTATGCTAAAGAAATATAAGAAGCTATGAACACAGCTTCTAAAAGGAGCGAGTTTGAAATGGGAACAAAAATATTTGTACTACAGATAAGAGATGTTATTAGATTAGCAGGTTTTTTATTGATAGGGCTTGTAGTGTTAGGAGTATTGGTATTTTTATTTATACCCCGTGATGGTAGCGGTAGCAATCATCAACCACCGCCCCCTGCTGCACAGCCGGCAGCGGCTTTATACATACCGGGCACATATGTATCATCCATTATTTTAAATGATCGCCCGTTAGAAATTAGTGTTACAGTAACAGAAAATGAAATTGTTGCAGTAGAAATGGCAGAAATGTATGAGAGTCAGCGATTACTGTACCCATTATTTGAGCCTATTATGGCACGGGTATCTGACGACGTGTTATTTTATCAGAGAGCAGATATTACAATTTACAATGACTTTCCTGTAACAACCGAAATAATACAAAAAGCGGTAGTTGCAGCCCTGGATCAGGCCATAGCACATTAGGCAACCGGGTACCATTTTGTTACCGGTTGGCCATATAAATATAAAAGAAACGGCCAATTTTGGCCGTTTCTTTTACTCGTTCAAAAAAATTCATAATTTTTTTACATTAAAGAATTATCGTAATGCTTCCACTTTCATCCCAGCTTACGGTTGCACCTAAAGCTTCAGATACATAGCTAACCGGAACAAATGTGCGCCCATTCACTATTGCAGGTCTGCCCATTCCGTTAGGAAGCGGCTCATCTACAGGAATCAGCAGCATTACTCCGTTGTTCTCAATTCTAACAATACGTGAGGATTCGATCCACTCAACGTCTGCCCCAAAGGTTTCTGCTACAAAACGAAGTGGTACCATTGCTCTACTGTACACAGGATCTATGAAGAATGATCCATCACCTGCTTGCAAACGTAGTTCCCTTTGATTTAGAGTTGCTTGTTCCTCTGCTATTACATCAACGACTTCTACCCTTATTCCAAATAAACCGGCTTCGTCTACAAAGAAGATAAAGCTATTGTCTACTCTACTACCGTCTAGGACATCGTATGTCAATGCAATAAGCGCATCCTCTGCCGCTTCACTATCAAGTATTTCTGTAAAGCTTACTCCTGCAAGCAGAAGGTTTGGCACCATGAAAATTTCAGATATATCTACTGACAAGACAGCAGAGAAAGGTAGATTTGTTCTTACGCCATTTACCATAATGTAGACTTCCAGTACTTCCTCCAGCAATATCTCAATGGATACTACAAAGTCTGTGCTTATTATCCGTCTTACCACTATGGTTATTTCATCATTTGGCTCAAGTCCCCACTCTGCCATTTCTCCGGTACTAAAGAGAACATTAAATTCTGCTGTTGTTAAGCTCAATGTGCCATTTGCATCTATCAGTGCCTGAACATCAGCATAGCTTATTGTTGCACCTTCAAACATACCCTCATTATAATCCAAGTCAAATATTGCTATTGGCAGTTGGTTATTTTCCAAAGCAATTGCTATTGCATTGGCTATGATTATACCGGATTCGTTTACAGGTACAAAGATATCAACATTTGGTACTTGTTGCACCGGACGTGCTGTGCGTGTTGTTGCCGGGCGACGTGTTGCATTGCGGATTTGACGCCCTCCACTACTTGCTGCACCTCCAATGTTTGGCCTGTCAGAAGGAACTAACTGACCTCCCGGTGGTGGTACTTGACCTCCCGGTGGCGGTACTTGACCTCCCGGTGGTGGTACTTGGCCTCCCGGTGGCGGTACTTGACCTCCCGGTGGTGGTACTTGGCCTCCCGGTGGCGGTACTTGACCTCCCGGTGGTAGTGTAGGTTGTGGACATTCGCAATCTTCTGCACCACAGCAATTATCCGGGTCACAGTAATCGCCATCAACACAAAGGCAAGTTTCCGGTGTAGGTTGTGGGCATTCGCAATCTTCTGCACCGCAGCAATTATCCGGGTCACAGTAATCGCCATCAGCGCAAGGGCAAGTTTCCGGAATTTCCGGACGCTCGGCAGCTTGTATCTCTTCGCGGTCACGTACACGCATACGAGGCATACCTTCAGCACCATACACTTCACCAATAGAAACAAGTGCAATTACGCTTACCCATGCATCTTCTTCTAATACAAAAGATAGGTCAACCTCCGGGGTAATGTAGTCTCTCATATAAACGATGATTGGGCCGGAACCGTCATCTGCAACAAACTGCAAGATTGTATCTTCTGTACCGGGTTGGAACACTACATCAGACACTTCACCTTCTACAATAGCAAGCCATCCGGTGTAATCCGGAGATGCTGCCTCTGCCGTTGTCAGTGGGAGTGGATCTACTAATGTAATTTCTGTATCTACAATCATAACAAATCCGGTACCTTGATGAACGACAAGCTGTAGTTCGCCTTGATACTGACCTACAAACCCATGCGCTCTTACCAATTGGCCTACTTCAAGTCCCGCTGCATTATTCTCAGTAACTTCAAAGAGGCTAATACCTCCGGTTTCATCTTGGATGTAGATAGTATTCATGAAACCTCTATTTTGATAAGAATCTGCACCTGTAACTTGCAAGCCTGTAGTTGCAATACCTTCGATAGTAAACCATCGCCCCATCTGAGCTTGCCTTACTGTTCCGATAGGTGTAATAATTGGCTCAGGAGCTAAAGGTTCTAATATATTACGCAGTATTGTGTAGTTAATATTAGGTCTGTCAAGTGGATTATCAAGATCAGGCCGTACATCAAAATTGGTAAAGAATACGGAAGAGAATACTAAAACTGTACCATCACCAACATCTTGAGACGCACCCATCAAGATTTGTCCCGGGTCTGTACCACCTGCGGCAGTACGTTGACCAATGCCGGAACCTGTACCCGGGAATGGAGCTAAACCATAGGTTGGGTGTGCATAGCGCGGGAAATTACCGGGGTTAGCTGCAACACCTGTTGTTGGGAATTTTGTACGCCCCCAACCTTGATGAGAACTTGCATTTGCACCTACACCATTGGAGTCAACTACCCAAGAACCCGGATGTGACCAAATCATAGAGTTTACTTCGGCCGGTAAAGTTCCCCTTGCAACATAAGCATCAACATCTGCTTGTGAACGAATGATGGCACCGGGGTTAGTTACGGCATAAAGTGCGCCTGTAGAGAAGTTGCGGAAAATCTGCCCGCCTTGAACATCAAATGGTACTTCATCTGTATTTGTTGGGCCGGACAATCCACGATCCGGATCTGCCTCGGCAGTCATAACACCCTGCATGAATGGGTTATCAAGGTTAACATTTTGAGAAAACCTCAAATTATGCTGATGAGAGAAAGCACCTCTAAATCCAACCGGTGGAGTATGCGAAGCATCACCAACACGGATATGTGAACCCATAGCTGCAAGCAGTCTGTTTTGCTGATAAGAGTGTGCGCCTTCAATACCGGGTATTGTACCACCCACATCATTAAAGTTACCATATCCTGATATAGCAACAATACCGCCACCAAGTGCAAATTCTGCAACAGCGTCTACCACTGCTTGGGAATATGAACGATGCTCGCCTCTGGCCGGATCGGTGATAATACCGGTAGCTCTTCCGGGTGGGGCAAAAATAAGAAGTTTGAATCTTGGATCTTGGGTTGCTTGCAAAATTTCTTCCTCAGTGTTGAATATTACAGTACGGAAGTTCATAGTTGCTGCCATTGATGCAAGGTTTGTGAATGACCCTGCATTGCTTCCGGTTACATAGTCATTAAAATGCGCTCCATCAATACCTATCATGTAAAGAGCTTCTACTTGGCGGACATTGATGCTTAGGAATCCGTAATAAACACGGTTTACGCCATTTACATTAATGACGGCTCTTACAGTTATACTATCAATACCTTGATTTCTTGGCGTGTAGTTGAATGAAATGCTTGGGGTTTCTCCCGGTGCAATTACACTGTTATGAGCTACAACGCTATAAAGGCTACCATTTATAATATACTCCAAGGTTACTAAAGTAACCGGAAGAGCTTCGTCATTAAAGAGATGTGTATAAATGGTTAGTGCTTCATCAGTGACAGGCATAAAGGTAGGCGTTGTTACTTCAGATATACCTACGATTGGTGCGCGGCCTATCCAAATCGGTGCTGTTACAGAAATTCTCTCTGCACCACTGCTATTTACTGCAATAACTCGTAAGAAATAGTAACCCGGTTCCGGGCTGTTCATTGCTACTTCGTAGTAAGCTACTTCGCCAACAGGTACGTTAAAGTTTTGTACTTCAAGCTCAACGCCGCCGTTTGTAACAAGAGAAACCCTGCGAATGGTGTAGGTGTCTCTTGGCGCACCGGGAATATCTACCCGTGGAATTTCCGGGACATAGATTTCAGCACTAAAGTTAGCTACAGCGGGAACATTGTTAACAAGGCTTCCCATAGGTTCATCGTTCATATAAAAACGAATTTCCATATCACGGATTTCTGTTGCGTACACAGCACGGTCACGGAATGCTTGCCACATGCCTTCATAAGTGAAGTTATTTGTGTAGATAGCTGCGCGTCCTTCATTTGACCAACCAAAGCGTCCTCTATGATTGTCTTGACTGTTAACCGGAGCAACCAGCCAACCTCTGTCAAGAGCCATGGTAAATTGCTCATAAGCCGGGAAAAATCCGCTAGAGCCAATTGCACCTTCGCCATTTGTTACTTCAATTAAAGGAATACGTTGTGCTATTTCCGGGTCAAAATGAGCAAAGTTTTGGAAGTTACCAAAAGTAGTTCCGGGATGGTTAAACATGGAAATAGACTCGGGAGTACGTCTTAAAAGTTCGTAGTAACGTTGAAGGCGCAAGTCGGGATTATTTATGTTTAAATAAGTGTTTCTACGACAAACCCAACCTGTAGTATTAAAGGTGTTCATGTGCCCGGGGCCACCTGCCCAGGTAAATTCAAAGCCATTAGAAGCAAGGAAATCCGGAGTCATTGCCGCTGCTGCTGCTGCATTTCCGGTATCCCACTGATTACTGCCGGTAGAGTTATAACTCCTAAGATTGAACGTATCAGGCCCACTTGCAGGACTTCCGCCGCCCCAGTCAAACCAATTTGAGTGATCTGACAAAACAAAGAAGTCTAATCCCGCTACATCTCTGGCTTCTGCAAAAGCAGCTACCGGTGTACCCATACCATCTGACATTGTAGTATGTGCATGAAGCTGTCCAAAGAAGATTTGCTCGCCACCTGTTATCCGTAAATCAAAGCGAAGTTCAAAATCAGGACTGTCACGGAATCCGGGGGCACTTGCAAATCCTCCCCAAATCATCACAGGGAACATATCTTCTGTAATGAGTATGCCACCATCATATTGCACTGCAAAGTCAGTAACTTCATTTGGGGTACCTATATTACGTGAAAAATTGAAAGTAATAGTAGCATCAGGCGTTGCAGTTTCCAACTCTACAATTGTTCCGGCACGAAGAGGGGTTGATGGCCCATTTATCATACCATGGCTGGAGGTTACATTTTCTACAATTGCTTGAGTATAAATGAAAGTTCTTGGCGAAAGTTCATATAAATAGTCACCCGGAGTAGCAGGGTCAGGAAGTACAGCCCGCGCTATAATTACAGCAGTGTCATTAGCTTGGTCAAAGTCGTATATAGTTACTTCCACACTATAATCATCTGACAATTGCTCCGGCCCGCCATTAAGGCTAAAATAAATGCGTCCTTCTTCCGGATAGGTAGAAAGTATAACTGTATATCCGGCCGGAATTGCAGTACCTGATTGTGGCGTTGCAACCACATCTTGAACAGGTGGAGGATCCGTTAGTTCAATTTCCGCATCTATCAGCTGAACAGCAACTCTGCCACTTGTCCATTGACCTACATGGGCACGGTTTATCCTAATCCAATCGCCGGTTTCAATACCTGCCGGCAAATTGTGACCGTCTGCAAGTCTCATTTCAATTCTGTTTCCATCATGACACATAATAAAGTGTGTACCAACAGGAGGCAACGGCCCATCCACGCCTTCAGGCAGTCCGCTATCCCTGTGATGGAATTGCACACGTTCTACAGATACTCTCATAGCCCAATAATTGGGGGAAACAAGATCTGATACTCGTGAAATTTCGGGAATAACAGCAGGTTCAGCAAGTCCAAGAGAAACCGGATGCACTCCCGCAGATACCCCGGTACTAAGTTGGGTCATCCCATGAGGAGAGTTACCTCTTGTACCCGTTGCCCTTACCCTATGACCAATAAGATTAATAAATTGATCTTCAGGAATGGCAGTGCCTCCCCAAAGTACTATACCATCATTAGGGTCTGTTCCATCCATTATCCAAAGATTACGAGCATCGTTACCGGTAGAACCAAAAGTTGTAACAGCATAACCTTCAACTGTAAAAGTACCACCGGCGGCTGCATTTACGTCACGTATAGGAGTAAGTACAAGCCTATCAAATGTAAAGGTTTGTGGCTGTGTTTCATCTGCCCCTATCCTTGCATAAGTCTCCAACGTGGCTGTATTATCTGTTGTCGTTGGGAATGAAACAGTAACAGTTGCAGGATTTGCTCCTGTTTGCCAAGCACCGCCATTTATACGATAACGGATTTCGGCAGCAGCAGTTTCTGAAGAAAGGGTTACAGACCAGCTTTCTGTAGTTATTAAGCCGCCAGATGGGTCGGCAACCACATCAGCAACTAAAGGAGGAGTAGTTATACTAATCCCTGTAGCGTGCAAAAGCTGAACAGCGGTTCTTCCGTTGAACCAAGATACTATTGCACGGTCTACACTAACCCAGTCACCAACGGCTAACCCGGTAGGCCAAGGTAACTCATTGGCATGAGGTCTTAACTCAATCCGTTGTCCGCTGGCTACACCAACAAGCGCAGCATTAGCAGGTGCAAGTGCGTCAGGAGGGCCAACTTGTTCGCCGGGGGCAGGCAGTTCCAGTATTTGTACTCGTTCCAAAGATATTGATGTAGAGCGGTACGCCGGAGGTATAAGTTCATTCACCCTAACCGGGGTTGGTGTAATGGTTACGCCAGTTTGTAATGTTTCAAAGGCAGGGTTGGTTAATTGGTTAACTGTTGCATTAACACCTCTTGTGCCGGTTACTCTTACCCTATTGCCTACATGAACGTTTAATGCAGTCCCAAATATTTGAATACCATCATTAGGGCCATTTCCATCTTGAACAAAGAGTGTTGTATTAGTGTTGCCTCCACCTGCGGCTTGAGCAACTCCAACTGCATAACCTTCTATTGTAACAATAGTACCAGTTGTTGCTGCGTTAGCATCAGCAATAGAAATAACTGATGCAGGAACAACTCCTGATCTGATACTGATGTAATTGATTCTGTTTGCGCCGGCAGCAGCAATGGTATCAGTTGCAAATCCGCCTACACCACGTCGGGCAGAATAGTCAGATGTTAAAAGCCAACGGATATAAATTGTTGCCTCATCATCCGCAGATGCCGGCAAGTGAAATCCAAACTGTCTATCTGCATGATCAATGCCATGAGTATTATTGTCACTAAGTGCAATATTACCAACAGAGTTCCAGCTTCCTGCACTACCTACTCGATATTGAACCTGAAAATCACGAGGCCCGGTTCCGGCAGATGTCATGGCAAAACTTACATGAATATCTTCATGCCCACTAGTGGACAAGCTTGTTTGCCACCATGCATTATTTGCTTGACCATTTAACCCACCATTACCGGTACCTGCATAGTTCAGTACATTTATAGAATTAACACCACCATTTAAAGTTCGTGGTTGTGCTTCACCACCAACAATAAATTCTAAAATTGGCGCAGGTGTTGTTAATATGCCCCCATTTGCAATAACAGCTCTGTTATCGGGAGTTCTTGCAGCATTGACCTGTGCGTTAGTAGTAAAATTCCATGAAGCCAATACTTCTTCAACCATTGGCATTGGATCAAATACAATAACATCATCCGAAGGCTCCACGGGGATCTCACTTAAAACAACATTATTAATTTGCATTGTAGCGTTAATGCCAATTGGCGCACCGGCAGTAGAAAGTGTAGTACCTCTGGTTCCCTCTTCTGCATCCTGTAATACACGGATATAAAGTTCGTCATGACCATTGGCACTTGTTGGGAGATTTAAACTTCTACGCCAATCTTCAGATTCTACGTCTGTCCAAACTGATTCAGCAGGAGGTGCTGCCGGTGGAAGTTGATCAAACATATCCACATGTTGCCACTCACCATAGGTACCTACTCTATATTCAAGAGCAAATTGCCTTGGCCCTGTAGTTGTTGTTCGCATAGACCATGCTACTTCAATGTAGGATGTTTCAGCAACTTCAGCAGATGAAATTTTAATTTCCCACCAGTATTCTTCATCATTTGGACTGTCAAGGTGGGTACCCGTATCTATACCGCCGGTCAAAAATGCTAATGACTGAGGCACTTCATCTTCCATAAATTGCAATGTTGCAACATCGCTCTGTGGGCCACCTGTAGCAATAACAGTTGTTCCAATTATGTCTGATTCATCAGTAACAAACCACTCTGCCAGTACCACCGGCTCACCAAATTGATCCGTAGTAAGCTCATCATCTGAAACATCCGGAAATGGATCCAGTGCAGCAGGTGTAGTAAAAGAAGCTGCAATTGCTAATAGCTCCTCTACCTCTTCGTCAGATATAATATTGCTGTTATCGTACAGCACATTGGTTAAGTCGATAACTTCAGCAGGATTTGTATAGTCCGGTTCAGCCGCTGATACATTTACCGCCATTACATTAAACGACATCAAAAATGCCAATGTAAGCGCAAGATGTTGTCTACACTTGCGCAACAACTTATTCATTTAATCCGCCCTTTCTAAATCTACATTAGCTAACCATGTTCATTAAAACAGACTAAGCTCAAATTCTCCCTTCTAGGAAGCTGTGTTCATAGCTTCTAAAATTGTATTTTATTTTTTAACATCCCCCTCTCTAATTTCATGCTTTTTCACACTTCTTATATACTCTTTCCGGCAGCAAGAAATGCCGCAAAAAAAGCCGTAATTGGAACTACCAAAACCAAACCTATGCTTGCTGAAAGCCCTTGTATTACTTCAACCGCCAACATGTCTAAATTAATAAACCGAATGTAAGGAAGCTGATACAAAGCAATAATCACCATAACTGTTATAGAGCTACCGGCAAAAGCCAAAATCAACGTATTAGACATGGTACCAATAATATCACGTCCAATATTCATACCACTTTTATATAATTGGCCTATAGATAACGAAGGATTAACACGTTTCATTTCAAAAACAGAAGAAGCAATAGTAACACCCACATCCATAACAGCACCTAAAGAAGCAATAATAATTCCGGCAAACAACAGTAATGGCAAACGTATTACGCCATCCATTCCCTGCTGAACAATTAGCTCTTGGGCATGTTGCATATGCATACCGGAAATATGTGCAAACCGACCTGCTATTAAGCCTATCGCACCGGCAATGGCAACCCCCGCCACTGTACCCCCAATAGCCGCTGCACTTTGTAAACTTACATCACTAACTAACAAAATAGAAAATACTGTTGTAAGTACTGCTGTAATAATAGCGGCAACAATAGGGTTATGCCCCTCTATAATTAACGGTATCATAAAAAATGCAACCACTGACAAAGTAAACATTAATGCCAAAAGCGAATACAAGCCCTTTTGCTTACCTACTATGATTAAAATTAAAGCGAAAAAGCCAATAAAGCCAAAAATAAAGCCATCACGAGAATGACCAAATACATGAATCAAAAAAACTTGACCATCTACAACATTAATATGAAAAATCATTTCCATATTTTCTTGAGCTACGTAGTTGAAAAATCTACTTAAAGTATTTTCAATTCTAAAACGTTGTCCGACAAATTCACCGGTTAAAATTTCCACCTCAATAATTTGACGTCCCAGATATAAATTTTCAATAGAAGGGTCAGGAGACAGCAACGAATTGTCTACATTTAACACAAGCCCTCGCTGAATTGAGAAAATATCACCATAATAGGAGAAAATATCCGAACGAGTTATAATTAACGCACAAAATATAAAACCTATCAAAGCAATCCATAAACGACGATTATACAGCAATTTTTTGAAATTCATTTGCTTCTCCATTCATTTTAAATAAAAGTTTCTTTAGATGCAAGACATATTATATGACTTTCTTATAAAAAAAACAAGAATAGTTTTGCATTCAACAAAAAAATGCCTATTGACAGCCTCTTCCAATCACGTATAATGGAGAATGTCACATGATTGTTACAAAGGAAATATTCCATGGAAATATTCCATGGAAATTTCACACTGAAGGGGGCAAGGTAATGGAAACCGGCCACATAAAAAATGAAGAAAATCGTATGTATCACATTGGTATGGTAAAAGGTGATGTAGGTCGCTATGTGATTATGCCCGGAGACCCTAAACGTTGCGAAAAAATTGCTCAACATTTTGACGATGCTAAATTAGTTGCAGATCAACGGGAATATGTAACCTATACCGGGTATTTGGAAGGCGAAAAAGTTAGCGTAACTTCCACCGGAATAGGCGGGCCAAGTGCTTCTATTGCTATGGAGGAATTGGTTCAGTTAGGTAGTGATACTTTTATCCGAGTAGGTACATCAGGTGGCATGGCTCAGCACGTAATGGGTGGAGATGTA